>Ga0306920_100000628_pt1 | contig 41701 bp, 41 predicted proteins | sample flu12Cox44000170_FD_204666 | JGI IMG/M metagenome (GOLD analysis project Ga0306920, IMG submission 204666) | Lab enrichment of tropical soil microbial communities from Luquillo Experimental Forest, Puerto Rico - flux4day.12C.oxic.44.000.170 (v2)... | ecosystem: Environmental > Terrestrial >... | reverse complement strand
AGGACGCTAACCCCAATAAAAACAATGACTTGACAGGGAAATCGTGCTTAACATAACATGAAACTAGAGTGTTATGCAATCGTTTCGTGGCAATGAACGGATGAATGCCGCTTGAAGGCAAAAAACCCAGCCTCGACCCACAAAAGGGTGGTTATTGAGCTCCTCGACGCGAAACCGCTGCGGGGATTTCTGAACCCTGCCCGGTTGGGGCAGACGGAGGCGCTGGACTTGTTGACGCCGGATGGCGAGCATGAAGAAGTTCTGCTTTCAAGGGTCCGGGCGATCTATTTTGTGCGCGATCTCGAAAAGGATTTTGCGCCGTCGCGGACGCTATTCTTGAGCCGGCCCAAGATGGACGGCTTGTGGGTAAAGTTGAAGTTTCGCGACGGCGCAGTCCTCGAGGGGGTCATCCCCAATGACCTGCTGACGTTTCTGGACACCGGGTTGCACATGACGACGCCAGATTTCAATTCCAATACGGACAGGATTTTTGTGCCGCGTTCGGCGCTGGCGGAACTCACCGTACTTGGTGTGGTGGGCATTGCGAGGCGCAAGCCGGCGGCTGCTGCAGCTGGAGCGCAAACGCGCCTCTTTAACGAGTGATTCCGGTATTTTCGTCCTCTACTGGGGGATTTGTCGCCTTCATGTTGGGAGGTAGCAGTATGGCTCTGCGTTACCCGAGATGTGGCAAGGCGTTTTTCAAAGGCCGATGGCACTACAACGGATTCGCACGCAAAATGCCTACATTGCGCCCTGCCCAAATACGCCACCTCATAAACTGCGGACTACAACTGTACTTGCTATAAGACGCTGTGCGAGACTCACTTCTTACTGAAGAGCAAGAGAAGATGCCGGCCTAAAGCGCGGCGCTCCAGCAGCGAGCGGGGCACGATGTATCCTGCCCCTACGAATTGCGGTGTCGGCTCGAAGAGGCGACGAGATAAAACCACAGAATTTGGCGGAGGTTTGTTCATGAGACTGCAGGAATTGGCGGAGAAGCTGGGGTGCAGGTTGGAAGGCGATCCGCAGGTGGAAGTGACCGGCGTGGCGGGGATCGACCAGGCGCAGCCCGGGCAGGTTACGTTTTTGGCGAACCGGCGCTATTCGCCGCTCTTAAAGACGACGAAGGCGGAGGCGGTATTCATTGAAGAGGGCGTGACGATCGAGCGCCGAAGCGAATGTGGGCCGCTCGCCGCGTTGCGGACTCCCAATCCTTATCTGGCTTTTGCGCATGCGATGGAAGTGTTTTACGAGGCGCCGAAGTATCCGCCCCGGACCCATGCGACAGCGGTTATTGCGCCGTCCGCGCGGATTGGGGCTGGGGCGCACATCGGCCCGTATTGTTTTGTCGATGAGCACGTGGAAATTGGCCAAGATGCAGTCTTGCACAGCTTCGTGACGATTTATCGGGGCGTGAAGATTGGCGCACAGTTTTTTGCGCATGCGCACGCGGTGGTTCGCGAGAATTGCCGAATTGGCGACCGGGTAATCCTGCAGAACGGCGTCGTTATTGGCGGCGACGGATTGGGATTCGCGAAGCGGGCAGATGGGACGTGGCACAAAATGGTGCAGTCAGGGCCGACGGTGCTGGAAGACGACGTGGAAGTGCAGGCAAACGCGTGCATTGACCGCGCTACGGTCGGGGAGACACGGATTGGACGCGGCACAAAGATTGATGATCTGGTGCTGGTGGGGCACGCGTCGCAGGTGGGCGCGAATAGCATGCTTTGCGGGCAGGTTGGGCTGGCAGGTTCAACACGAATCGGAGAAAGCTGTATCCTTGCAGGGCAGGTGGGAACGGCGGGGCATTTGACGGTGGGTGACGGCTCCGTCATCACGGCACAAAGTGGTGTGCCGAATGATGTGCCGGCGAGGTCGCTGTATTCGGGGTATCCGGCAGTGGATAACCGGGAGTGGTTGAAGATGATGGCGGCGCTACGGAGGTTGCCAGAGTTGCAGAAGAGGGTGGCGCAATTAGAGGCCGAGAAAGAGAAGGAAGTAAAGAAGTAAGAAAAAGGATAGGCAAGAGTGTCTGTCCCACAAGGGAGGAGAAACCCCAGAGGGCGGCGTAAACCCGCCCTACACGGGGCCGGGAGAGCCGAGGGGGCGCTGATCGGGAGGGAGGCCGGCGGCGAGTTGGTCTTGGAGGCGATCGTTGAGGGCCTCGCGCTGATCGAGCGTATATTGCGTGGAGTCGATGGGGGCGAGGAATTCGACGACGATTTCGCCGGGCTTGATGCTGATTTTGCGTTTTTCCATGATGCGATGAGCGCCGGAACAGGCGATGGGCACAATGGGCACTCCCGCTTTTATGGCCATGACCGCAGTTCCCTTCTTGAATTCCTGCAGGCGGCCGTCCGGGCTGCGGGTGCCTTCGGGATAAATCAAAAACGATTGGCCACCACGAAGAGCTGCGGTAGCTTTTTCTAGGCTAGTGATGGCGGATTCGCGGTTGAAGCGATCCACGGGAATGAAATGCGCCAAATGGAAGGCCTGGCCGACAATGGGCCATTCGAAGAGCGAGCGCTTCAAGAGAATCGCGATGCGACGCGGGATGGCGCCCACAATGGCAGGGGCGTCGGCGGAGCTGGTGTGATTTGCTGCGAAGATGCATGTGCCGAGGGGAATGCGTTCGAGGCCTTTCACATGGATGCGCACACCAACGCAACGGACGAAGAACATGACCCCTTTTACACCACCCCAATACAGGGGATCGACGTGCTTGGTGATAAAGGTGTAGATGAGCAGCGGCGGCCCGACGATGAGAATGTAGAGGGACAGAAAAACGCACATGAAGGCGGCGCGGATCATAGTTGAGTTATACGTTATAAGTTTTTAGTTTTAAGTAAAGCAAGAGTTAGCGATTATGGGCGGTGACGGGATCGGTCGTGCCGTGAAGAAGGCCTTCGCGGATGCGGCGGGCGCGATCGCTGGCTTCGGCGGATTCCGCAATCTGATAAAGCTTTTCGCGGAGCTCGCCTAGGTGCAGCTCGATGTTTTCGTCTTTCTCGCCACGTCGTATGCGGAGGCGGAGCAGTTCGCCGGGCTTTTGCTGATTGAGCCAGCGGGCAAGTCTGCGTGGCACTTCGCTGTTATTCCAGAGAACAATTTCGTCACCCGAGCGCAAACCTGCTTTTGCGGCCGAGGTATCCGCATCTACGCTGGTGACCGTCCATTGGCCGCCCGAATCGCGCTCGGCGGAAAATCCCAAAGTGGCGTGAACGGCTTCGTGGGCGTGAAGTTCCAGACCAGCGCGAGAGAGAACGTCTTTGTAGGGCAGAGGCTCGGCGGCGCTAACGTACTTTGCGAAAAATTCATCGACGGAAACACCTGAAACTTTTTCTGCCGTAAGTCGCACATCGAGGCTGTCGCGATAGTACTTCCCTTCCTTGGCAAAATCGTTGTTCATGGCGCGAAGAACGTCGTCGAGGCTCTTTTGGTTCTCGGTAAGATCACGAATCAGAATGTCGAGGAGAACCCCGAGGATTTGGCCTTTAGTGTAGTAGGAGACGCTGCGGTCGGGCTGATTGTAGAGAGCGTATTTTTCGAGCCAGGCATCGAGGCTGGATTGTTCTGCGCTTTGCCATTGTTCTGCGGGACGAGATTCGAGTTCGCTGATCTGGGAACTGAGGTCCAGATAGAACTCCTGCTTGTTCCAGAGCCCGGTGCGAACGAGCGTATACGAACCGACGGTGTTGGTGACGCCTTCGGCGAACCAGAGCGATCGGGTATACATCTCCTGGGTGTAATCCAGGGGTTCGAGGGAAGCGGGCCGAATGCGCTTCACGTTCCAGAGGTGAAAGAATTCATGTGCTGACACATTGGGCAGAAACGCGCCGGATTGGACATAAATCGCCGTGGAATTGGCGTGTTCCATGCCCCCGCCGGCCCCGTTGGCCGCTTTCCCGATGTGGAAGATAAATGTGTACTGGTTGTAGGGCGCGCCATCCATCAATTTGACTTCGTACACGCAGATCTTGCGGAGAACGTTTTCCACGTCACGCGGCTTATAGCCGTCGCCATGGATAACGACGTGGACCGGCGGCGAAAGATCGTGAATGGTGAACTCTTCAAAATGGGAGGCTTCGATGGGGGCATCGGCCAAAGCATCGTAGCTCGCGGCTTCAAATTCGAAACTCGCATCGCGCGACGCCAGCGGCAGGGCGCGCACGAATGAGGCGGACGCGGCGTTCCAGCCTATCGGTACGCCCGTGAGAGTAAGGAGAGTCTTTTCGGCCCGGCGGTCGGGAACGTACAGCAGGATCATCGCAGGATTGATAAAGCCGTGCTCTTCGTTGAGTTGCGTGTTAAACGGACCGGGGTCATCCCATAACGTGGCGTACCGCACAGTGACCGTGCCGGTGGCATTCAGGCGCCAAGTGAGTTTGTTGAGTTTCTCGATGGGCACACGCTGTCCATTGGCGTAGGCTTCCACTTCCTGGACGTGGCTGCTAAAGTCGCGAATCTCATAGAGAGCGTTCCAGGCGGCCATCTGGAGTTTCAATTCACCGTGGACGTCGGGAACTTCGACAGAGACATGAAAAAGATGCTGCCCGGGATGCGCGATGGAAACTTGATAGTGGATGGCAGCAGCAGACGGCCGGGCCGAACAATGAAGGATGAAGAGAAAGAGGATTGCTGCGCCGAGAAATGTCCTACGGTTATTTAGGGTCACCGTGCCTGAGCCTCGCTGGGAATGCGCCGAGATGTCAACTTCTTTAAAAGTTTATCGCACAAGCCATCAAAACTGCCATTCGACATAACCAGGAGCAGATCACCATGACGCGATTCGGTAGCGAGCAGATCGGCAATGGAATCGGAACCGGAGAGGACGCGAGCGTCCTTGCCAAGTCCGCGGACAGCGGCGGCAACGGTTTCGGGGTCGAGGCGCTGGTCATCGGCGAGCTGGCCTGCACGGTGGACCCTGCCGAGGAGAACTCTGTCGCCGAGGGCCAGGGCTTGCGGGAGAGCGTCCTGAAAAACGCGACGGCGCATAGAATTGGAGCGAGGTTCCAGGATGGCCCAGAGACGGCGGCCGGGCCATCGGAGGCGGGCGGCTTCGATCGTGGCGCGGATGGCCGTGGGGTGATGCGCGAAATCGTCAACGACGAGGACGCCGTCGGGTTCACCTTTGACGTCCATGCGGCGGCGAACGCTGCGAAACGTTTTGAGAGCTTCCTGGAGAGGAGAAACGGAGATGCCGCGGCCCTGGCCGACAACGAGTGCAGCAAGTGCATTCAGGACATTGTGATGGCCAGAAACGGCGAGGTGGAATTCGCCAAAGAATGCGCCTTTGTGAGCGACGCGGAAGGCCATGCCGTCTCCGTCGGATTTAACCTCAGTGGCGACCCACTCGTTGCTTGCTTCGAAGCCGTAAGTGCTAACGGGACAGAAGGCTTTTTCGGTGGACTTGTGCAGCGCTTCTCCGGCTCCACTGTCACCCCAGACCACGATGCTACCGCGTCGAGGGACAAGATTCACGAGACGGCGGAAGGCGAGCTGATAGGTTTCGAAGTCAGCGTAGATATCGGTGTGATCATATTCGAGGGAGGTGAGGATGAGGTCGTCGGGATGGTAGTGGAAGAATTTCGCGGCCTTGTCCCAGTAGGCGGAATCGTATTCATCGCCCTCGAGGATAAATTCCTCGCCGCCGGCGAGGCCATAGCTCTTGCCAAAATTCTCGGCGATGCCGCCGACGAGGAAATTAGGCTTTTTCCCGGCCACATGAAAAATCCAGGCGAGCATGGCGGTGGTGGTGGTTTTGCCGTGAGTGCCGCTGACGACGATAGAGTGCCTTCCAGGCAGGAATTCTTCTTCGAGGATTTCGGGAAGGGAGCGATAAGACAGCTTGCCATCGAGAACTTCCTCCACCTCGACATTGCCGCGGGAAATGGCGTTGCCGACAATAACGAGATCAGGCGCCGGAGTCAGATGCGCGGGATCGAACACGCTGGAATAAGGGATGCCCAGGGATTCAAGGAGCGTCGAAGCGGGAGGATAGACGCCGGCGTCGGAACCGGTGACGCGATAGCCACGCTCGCGCAGCATTCCCGCAAGAGGAGCCATCGCCGAGCCGCCGATGCCGATCATGTGGATGTGCTTCATCGCTTCCCTTTTCGCCAACGCACGGCTTAGTCCGCTACCGCAGGTTCCAGGATCTCGAGCCTGCCTTCGCCGCGCGCAAGCAATTTTGCCTTAACACCTAGAGGCAGAGTGAGCATGGAGCGCTTGGTGTGGCCGATGGGCGCTCCATAGACAATGGGTACACCGAGCGGCCCCAAAATTCGTTCGCAAACTTCGCGGACCGCAGGACTTCCCTTTTGCGGCGGATCGCACTCGGGAAAGTCGCCGAGCACAAAGCCCGCCACTTCGTCGAATTGGGCGGCGTACTTCATGTGCATCAATGCGCGATCTACCTGGTAGGGTTTCATTCCGCAATCTTCCATGACCAGGATGGCTCCGCGGGCGTCCAATTGCCAGTTTGTTCCAAGCGCTGTCTGGAGAAGCGTCAGGCAACCACCGACGAGACGTCCTTTGGCCTCCCCGCTCAAGAGAGTTTCACCTTGTAGAGGAAGCTTCCAGCCCTTACCCATGTGACTGATGGCCTCCAGAAAGGACGCCTCGTCGTAGCCACCTGGCTTTTCCGCGCCGTGGTTGAATCCGGCAGCAACCATGGGCCCGTAGAACGTCACCCAATGACGAATTTGCCAGAGCAACATCTGGATCGAGGTCAGATCGCTGAAGCCGATCATGCACTTTGGACCGTTCAGGCGAGTAGCCAGGCGGTGCTCGATGAGATAGTTTGAGCCGTAACCGCCGCGGGTGGCGATCAAGCCGTCGAGATTCTTGTTCTGTACTGCGGTGCAAAAATCCTTTAGACGCTCTTCGTGGGTTCCGACAAAGTAGCCTTGCGGTTCGCGATGCACAGGCAAGTCCACCTCAAAGCCCAACCTTCGTAGTTCCACCACGCCGGCAAGCACCGCGCTTTGTTCCGCGGGAGAAGCGGTGGAAACGACGCCGATCCGCGCTCCTTTGCGCAAGGGCTTTGGTTTCTCGGGAATGATTTGAGCGCGCTTCATGCGTCGTAACAGGCGCGTGGAGCAGCTCCGTCGATCTCCTCGCGCCGTTTACACGGAGAGTTTACCGATTCTAGAGCTTGAATTGCGTGAGTTTCGCGATGTGGCGTGCCCTGGCATGTATCTCGCTCTTTTTTAGGTGCAACAGGCGTTCCAGGCCAAAGCGCTCCACGGCAAAACTACCCATCACGGAGCCATAGACCATGGCGCGGCGCAAGGCGGCATCACCGGTACTGCCGGCACTGGCAAGATACCCCATAAAACCGCCGGCAAAGCTGTCACCAGCGCCTGTGGGATCATGCGGCTCTTCGAGGGGAAACGCAGGCACACAGAATACACCGTCGCGATCCACGAGCATCGCGCCGTATTCACCGCGCTTCACCACCAGCGTGGACGGCCCCATCTTGAAGATATGTTTGGCGCCGCGCAGCAGGTTGTGTTCATTCGAAAGCTCGCGAGTTTCGGAGTCATTAATCATGAGGATGTCCACATGCTTGAGGGTCTCGCGGAGTTCGCCATTGGTGCGTTCGATCCAGTAGTTCATGGTGTCCATGGCGGCGAGTTTGGGTTTGCCCTTAACCTGGTGGAGAACGTCGCGCTGTAGATCGGGCGCAATATTGGCGAGAAAGACGTACTTCGAGGATCGATATTTCTCCGGCAAGCGAGGCTTGAACGCAGCGAAGACATTGAGTTCCGTGGTCAAGGTAACGCGTTCATTCAGGTTTTCGGAATAACGGCCGGCCCAGAAGAAACATTTCCCCGAGGCCCGCTCCAAGCCTTCAATGTCAATCGAGCGGCTGCGAAAGATGGCCTCGTCTTTTTTACTGAAATCCTCGCCCACGATGGCCACCAAGCTCACGGGGGCGAAGAATCCTGCGGCCACGGCAAAATAGGTCGCCGCGCCGCCAAGCGTGCGGTCCACCTTTCCGTAAGGGCTTTCCAGCGCGTCGTATGCAACGGAACCAACCACAAGTAGAGACATGAGCTTCTCCTAGGTGATGTACTTGCCGATAATGGCAGCCAAATTTTTCTTGGTTTTTGTGGGAACGATTTTGAGATCCGTGATCAGGGCATGCGCGAGAGCCGAACCGCACTTGCAGGTACGTGCCGCAGGCACAGTCTTTACCGCTTCGCGAACCACGTTTTGTGCATTCGTGGCGTTTTGCTGCAGAGTGGCCATGATCTGCGCTCCGGTGACCGATTCGTGGCCAGGGTGCCAGCAGTCGAAATCGGTGATCATGGCGATGGTGGCGTAACAAATCTCGGCTTCTCGGGCGAGCTTAGCTTCGGTCACGTTGGTCATGCCGATGACGTCGAACTTCATTGTGCGGTGAAAATGAGCTTCCGCCAGGGTTGAGAATTGCGGGCCCTCCATGCAGATGTAAGTGCCTCTGCGGTGGACGGGGACGGCGGTGGAGACGCAGGCATCGGCGAGAACGCCGGAGAGCTGGGCACAGGTGGGCTTGTCGAACGCGACGTGCGCGACGAGGCCGTTGCCAAAGAAAGTCGAGATGCGCCCCCTGGTGCGATCGAAGAACTGGTCGGGCACGAGAAACTCGCCAGGCCGCAACTGTTCCTGCAACGAGCCGACCGCGCTGACGGAAATGACGCGGTCGACGCCAAGGAGTTTCATGGCGTAAATGTTCGCGCGGTAGTTGAGTTCGCCCGGGAGGAGACGATGGCCGCGACCATGGCGCGCGAGGAAGGCGACGCGCTTCCTTTCCAGCGTTCCGACGATGATGGCGTCCGAGGGATCACCGAATGGAGTTTTTACGCGAACTTCCCGCGTGTTGGTCAAGCCGCTCATGGAGTAGAGGCCACTGCCGCCGATGACACCGATCTCCGCGACGGGGCCCTTGGACTTGGCCCGCACACTTTTCGCCTGCTGTTTTTTCGCTGTTGCCATCCGATTTCTCCTGGGAATTACCGGTAGAGGTCTACCGGCTCGATTTCGATCTTGCCGTTGCGCTCGACCAAGGCCGCAGCAGCGATATCCGGATCATGGCCGAAGATGGCGATCCAGTGTTCGTTCACGATGCGCGGCAGCCACTGCCGTTTTGTCTCCAAAGTCTGGAGCGGATAAAGATCGTAAGCCATGATCCAGGGCAAAGGAATATGGTGCCGGGTTGGCAGCAAATCCGCAACAAAGGCGACAGTCTTGCCGCCGCCAGTGATTTTGACCGCCTGGATGTCGGCATTATGGCCGGGAATGCGCTCGACGGAAATCCCCGGAAGCACGTCCACGTTCCCTTCTATGAGATCCCACTGGCCGGCTTCGGTGATGGGCTGGAAGTTTTCCGGGAAATAGCTGGCGCGGTCGCGCTCGGTAGGGTTCATGGCGTGGGCAAGCTCCGTGCGCTGGACAACGTAACGGGCCCGACGAAAGGTAGGCGCGATGCGGTCGCCGCGAACTTGGGTATTACCGCCGGCATGATCGAAGTGCAGATGGGTGTTGATGACAAGATCGATCTGATCCGGCTCTATGTCTAGTTTGTGGAGAGACTCCAACAGAGGATCGCCGTGCTGAATGGAATAGATCGCGCGCTGCTTGTCGTCCCACTTTGTGCCGTTGCCGGTTTCAACGAGAACGTTTTTCCCCACAGTCCGCACCAACAAGGAGTTGGCCCTCATGCGGATGCGGTTTCTTTCGTCGGGTGGTGATTTTTTCCCCCACAAGACCTTCGGGACAATGCCAAACATGGCGCCGCCGTCGAGCCAGAAGTTTCCTCCGTCGAGACAAAAGACTTCGATGTCGCCCAGGCGCATTCGATTTCTATTTTAAAGCCCAAGTGAGGTTTGGCGCAGGATGTTTCGCGCCTTTGCTCTCTTCTTTCCTTTCTATCCTCTCCCTCAGCTGCTTTCCGCTGGTGTACACTCTTCCCATCCGCCTGTCTGACCGGGTCGTACGAACTGCTGTTGCGCGGGGGCATTTTGCTTCCCTCTGGCAAGTTTCCTCGAGTCGTCATCGCGGCCGCAATCCTCCTGGCCGCCCTGCTTCTTGCAGACCTGGCGATGGTTCCTTCAGCCAAGAGCCTCCTCTACGCGAACTCCCTGGACCTCGCCATGGTCCTTCTTGCGGCGATCTGTTCGTTTTACGTGGCTCGCCGCTCTCTTGGATATGCGCGGCAGCTCTGGACGCTCCTCACTGTCGCGCTGGCGCTGGAGAGCATCGCGCAAGCCATCAGCACCTATTACCAGAGCTTCCTGCCGGAGTCCGCAGGAATTCCCCAGCCGTCCGACGTACTCTTCTTCCTATGGGTTGCTCCTGTCTTCATGATGTTTCTGCCGCCCGCGGAAGACGGGTCCCGAGGCGTTAACTGGCTGCGAATTCTGGATTGCGCGCAGGTCGGCATTGTGGCAGCCACGGCGTATCTTTACTTCTTCTACGTTCCGACCCGCTGGCTATCGAATGAGCCGTCCGTTGTTCGCCAAATTCTTATTCTGTACATTACCCGCGATCTGTTTCTCTCCGCTTCCTTCCTGCTGCGCGCGCGAACATCGATCGCCCCCTGGCTTCGCTTTTTCACGCTTGTCATGGCTGTCGTTTTCGTTGCGGCCGCTTTCTCCGATGGCGAATACCTGCTCACCTTAGGCAGCTTCACGGGCACCGCAAGTTGGGTCGACCTCGCCTGGATGTTCCCGTATTTTCTCGTTGTTCTTCTGGCGGCGAATTGGAGACAGCCCGAACGCACCACGGTTGCCGCCCGTGATTCGCGCTTCGGAGATTTTGTTGTTACGCACATTCTGCCAGTCGGCATCCCTCTCCTGGTCATTTTCATGGGCCGGCGCATTGCAAGAGAGCAACTACTACTCGCCTGGATCGCGGTTACGGCCTCGTTTATCTGCTCGGCTCTCCGGCTCATTCTTACAAACCGAAAACAGCGGCACGTCGCCGAGGAGCTGATAGAAAGCGACCGCGCGCTACGTCGCTCCGAGCAGATGTTTGTTTCGGCATTCCGTTCAAGCCCAGATGCCTTCAGCATCGGGATTTACCCCGACGGCCCACTTCTTGATGTAAATGAAGGCTTCCTGCGCTTGACCGGCTATACGCGAGAGGAGGTTCTGAACAAGACCCCTGCGGAACTCAAGCTTTGGGCAGAGCCCTTGCGGCGAGGAGAGATTCTCTCCCACCTCGAGGAACATGGTGAAATTCGTGAGCATGAATTTCGCTTTCGCACGAAGTCCGGAGAGCTACGCACCGGCCAGATGTCCGGGGCAATTTTGGAACTCGATGGCCGCCGCTGCCTTCTTGTTGTCGTTCGCGACATCACGGAACGAATCGAAGCGGAAGCGGATTTGCGCATCAGCGAAGAGCGTTTCCGTTCCCTGGTCGAAGATTTACATGTAGGGATTGTGGTGCACGACTCTCAAGGGAACGTCCTGTTCGCGAATCAATCCGCTCAGAACATGTTTGGAATCAGTGCAAATCAAGTGTTGGGGAAAAGAGTGATTGATCTCGGACTGGTCGCTCTTCGCGAAGACGGAACACCCATTCCCGCCGAGTTACGGCCAGTTTATTATGTTCTGGCAACCAAGCAGCCTTTTCGAAGCCAACTCATTGGGTGGAGTCATGCCAAGCTGCCTGACATTATCTGGACCCTCGTGGACGCCGTTCCTGAATTTTCCAAGGACGGTGAAATCGTACGGGTCATTCTCTCTCTTACCAACCTCACCGAACAGCGACGCGCCGTTGAAGCCCTCCGTGAAAGCGAAGAACGCTTCCGGGCACTGGTTCGAGACCTGCACGTTGGCGTCGTCTTGCACGGGCCGGACGAAAGAATCCAGTTTGTTAACCGCGCGGCCACGGAAATGTTTGGCCTATCCGGCGCATCCCTTATTGGCAAGCAGATTCGCGATCTGGACTTGATTGCCATTGATGAGGACGGAAGAGAAATTCCTTATGAGGATATTCCCGTGCCATACGTCCTTCGGACGCAAGATTCCGTCCGTGATGGGGTCATGGGCTTGCGCCGACGCGGTTCCCCCGAGGTTTTGTGGATTTTCGGAAATGTAACGCCGCAATTCGATGAGAACGGGACCGTGATCCGCGTCATCTCTTCGTTCGCCGACATTACTGAGATGAAAACGGCGGAGCGCGCGATCCACCAGCTCTCAACGCAGTTGCTGAAGCTGCAGGACGAAGAGAGGCGCCGCATCGGCCGGGAGCTCCATGATGGACTGGCGCAGACGGTCCTGGCGGTGAACTTGAGCCTGGCGCAGGTACGTCAATCGATCCCGCTGCCGGATGAGGCCTCGAGCCGGGCATTTGAGAAAGCGCGTGGCCTGCTGCAGCAGATGTCGCGGGAAATCCGCACGCTATCCTACCTGCTCCATCCGCCGTTGTTAGATGACCTGGGCCTTGTTTCGGCCCTGAAAGAGTATGTCAACGGCTTCAGCGAACGCAGCGGGATTGCTGCCCAATTGTATGTGCTCAGCGAGTTCGGCCGACTGCCCCAAGCGGAAGAAACCGCGCTATTCCGCATCGTCCAGGAGAGCCTCGCTAACATTCAGCGGCACTCGGGTAGCGCAACTTCCCGGATCCGGTTGCGACAGGAGGGGGCGCTGGTGACGTTGGAGATTACGGACTTTGGCCATGGCATGATTCTGCCCACCAACGGCAATGCGCAAGCAGGCGAAGTGCGCCTCGGCGTCGGTATTCCCGGCATGCGCGAACGCATGGCCCAACTCGGTGGTCAATTGGACATTGAATCCGGCCCTGAGGGGACCACCGTGCGCGCTACCATTCTGCTTCCCGATGTTGTATCAAGAGAGACAGACGATGGCACCCCTTCGCATCCTCGTCGCCGATGACCACGCCGTGGTGCGCACCGGTTTGCGCACACTGCTCGAATCTCGCAACGGCTGGGAAGTCTGCGCGGAGGCCACGGACGGCAGAGATGCGGTGGAGAAAGCCGCCAAATATAAGCCGGACGTTGCGGTTCTTGATATCGGAATGCCACTTTTGAACGGTGTGGAAGCGACGCGCCGGATCCGCAAGTCCTCGCCGGACACGGAAATCCTGATTCTGACCATGCATGAGTCTGACGATCTTGTTCAGCAAGGGGTAGAAGCGGGAGCTCGCGGGTACATTCTTAAGGATGATGCCGATCGCGTTTTGCTTGCGGCTGTTGAAGCACTGCAACTGCACAAGCCTTATTTTTCGATTCGTGTCTCTGCTGTCGTAGACCCGGAAGAACTTTCCGGCAATCCCTCCGAGCCAGGCAAGCTTCCGCGCTCGCGCCTAACGCCACGTGAGCGCGAAATTCTGCAACTTCTTGCGGAAGGCAAAAGCAACAAAGAAATCGCAACCATGCTGGGTATCAGCGTCAATACGGCGGAAGCGCACCGCGCCAATATCATGATGAAACTGGATTTTCACTCCATCACGGAGCTGGTCGTCTACGCGGTCCGCAACAAGATCATCAAGACCTGATCCGCGGACTTCAAAATTCACCGCGTATCTCCTTCAAACAGCCGACCTTTTTCAGCCAGCCGCCCTCTAGGGCAAATTCACTAGGGAATCCGCCCAATTTATCTCCGCCCTGGGTTCCCGCAATATGAACAGACTGTAACAAGGTCTAATTCGGAGAGATGATGAACCCCACGGAGAGAATTCGAGTGTTGGTCGCGGACGATTCGCCCACAGCGTTACGTTCGGTCTGTGACTACCTCAAATTTGCGGGTGGTTTCGAGATCGTTGGAACGGCCAGCGACGGGATGAACGCGGTGCAACTTGCCGCGCTCTACAAGCCCGACCTGGTCTTACTCGATCTTAGCATGCCGCGGGTCAACGGGTTGCAAGCTGCCGAGCAGATCCGCCTCAGCAATCCGGACCTGCGCGTGATCATCTTCTCCGAATTAAATGGCCTTTCTCTGAGCGACGAATGCCGTCGCCATGGAGCAGACAGTTTCCTCCCCAAGAATCTCTTGCCCGAGGCATTGTTGATGGAGATTCAACGCTTGTTCGCCCGTGGCACGCGCAAGGCTACGCCGGAGAACGCGAATTGATGCAGTCGGAATAACTCTGGGCCAAATTCAGCGCGAGGGTTCAATGATGAACGTTCTCGTGTGTAAATTGTCAGGAGCTGTCAAAAGACCCATGTTCGACCCGGTATTCCAGATTCTCTTCCTCGGCGAAAACCCGTCCTGGCTGAAACTATCGCAAGCGATTGTTGAAGCGCCCAAAACAGCGCTGAAGGTGCATCGTAAGCAGTCCGTGTCGGATGTCAATCGCGCCCTTGCCGCCGGCCGTTGGGACGCTCTGGCGATTGATCTGCACGCATGGAGCTTTCAGGGTTTGCATTGCGTACAGAAAATCCGATCTGAGTTTCGGGCCCTGCCAATCATCGCGCTCTTGTATCCCAACGTAAAAGACCTCGACGCCAAAGCTCTGGAGGCCGGAGCCACTCGATGCCTCACCATGGATCACCTGAGCGCCGACGCCCTGCGCGGCGCCGTGCTTTCGTCCATTAGCGAGAAACATTCGCAGGTTTATCTTCGAAAGGGTTCACAAATGGCACTGGCGTTCGCAGCCCGGAAGGATTCTTCCTTCCCGGCCAGCAAAATGGAAGTCATCTCCCTCGCTCTCAACAATCTTTTGTGTGTGATCAGCGCCAACGCCGACGTTCTCGCCGACCGCTTGCCGGGATCCGATCCCGCCGTTCGCAGTGTGACGGAAATCAAGAAAGCCGCCCGTAGCGCTGCAGACCTCATGCGTGAACTGAAATAGTCAGTCCTATCTTGAAGAACGCGCAATTCTGGTTGTTCTCCTCCAGGGCATGACTCTCGCACAGGCGAAAGTCGGTGGCCGCGCCGGCAGTTTCTTCTCGAATGGAATGAGATCCGAACACTGGGACGCAACCATAGAAGGTCCCACGTCGAAAAATCACGTCAAAGAACACCGCCCCATTTTTTATTTCTACGTGCCAGACGGCGACACCGCCGCCGACTACGTACTTATCAAGCTGGAGAGAAAGAACGACCATCGGGAATTTCAGGTCGGGAGTTTCGGCGGGGTAACCGGCGGCAAAGCGGGCGTCAAAAAGGACAAAGAAGTCCCCTCTCACGCCGAACATGTAGGCAGTCGAATTTAAAAATCACGCTGGATTTGGATCTAAGATCCGGCGAATACGCCTTCTTCCTGGGTACCGGTGCGCAGTCCAACATGTCCGGCGGCAACATGGGCTCCGCCCGCTCGGGCGGCAGCGCCGGCGGAAGAATCTACGATTTTTCCATCCCGGAGTAAGCAAATTCGTCCTTCTCGCCTGATGGCAGCAGGGAGCGGTTTCCCCTGAAATTCATTCCACTCCGAGATGCGCTTCGCGGTCCACTCTTACTCTTCCCGCCAGGCCGTTTCCGACCCTCATCCCTTCTGCGCCAAGAGCTAGACCCAAGGGCACCGGCTCGAAGTCCATTCGCAATCGATTTTGAGCATCCGGCAGGATGACGAATTGCCCGCTTTCGAGTTGCAAGCGAAGCACCGCTGTTTCCGCGCTGAACTGCAGAGGCTCAACCCGCCCATCCCCCATCACCAGGCAATTCTGGGCTGAGACGCCACAAACATTCTCTCCTGTCATCTTCTCCAGTTCGTTGGTCACAAATCGGACGCGCATCTCCCGGTAAACTCCCGCGGTTACCAGCACTTCGCTTAAAATTGCAGACGCGCCCGCAGCCATCAAATCCACTTGACGCGGCGCCCGCTCAAACTCCGGTGCGACTTCGATCCAGTCCGGAGAATTGCTATCAGCGACCATGCTCGCGTGAATTTCCACTCCGCGTACTGTCACAAAAATGTGTTCGACTCTCTCCGGAGCCGGACACGCCTCGCACACCCTTTTCGCCTGGGCTACCGCCTGTACCATCCCGGTTGCTGGATGCAAGGAGCAAACCGGCGGGGGATCTCCGACCTTCACAAGGACGCTGCCACTTCCGTTATTCGAGACGGCCACAAAGCACGAGTTTCCACAACCCATCAGAAGTATTGCTGGAAGCACAACGGAGAAACCTAAAACTGCTTGAGAGGCGCGGTTAGGGAATACACGCATGGAGGGTGACCTTATTTCGACCGATGGGGCGGAGTTCCCGAAGTCTCTGCAACGCCCCCATTCTACACCGGCAACAGTCCTTTGTTGCGCGTCTTCTGAATCGTCCTGCGTCGATCCAATTTGAATCAGGTTGTGTACTACTATGGTAAAATACTTCTCTATTAATATGGCCATGATTGACCTCCAGGGCAAACGCGCATATAACTCCCTTAGGGATACGCGCTCTTCGGGGCTGAACCGTGCTGCTCCATGTGCAACGTTCGCCCGCCAACCAAGGTCTCTATGAATGTTGACTTGCCGCAACAGGGTGACCTATCCGACCCGACAGCCCGCCAATGCACCGTCCACGCAGAACCCGCTTTGCCAGACAGTGCCACAATATTTGAACTGGTTGCCAATACTGCTCCGGTCTTAATCTGGGTTTCGGGACCCGACAAGCTCTGCAGGGCGGCCACTCGAGCTGGAATTGGGGAACGGCTGGGCGGATGGTGTGCACTCTGATGATCTTGAGCGTTGCTTTTCCACCTATCGCGAGGCCTTCGACAAGCGGGAATTCTTCCGCATGGAGTACAGGCTTCGGCGGTTTGACGGCGAATATCGCTGGATCCTCGACACCGGCGCTCCACGATTCCACGGGGACGGCTCCTTCGCGGGTTACATCGGATCGGCCGTGGATGTCACGAACCGCAAGAGCGTCGAAAAAGAGCTTGCGCTCGTCAATGACCGTCTGCGACTGGCGATGGTTTCCGGAAAGTCGGTTGGCTGGGAATGGGACGTCAGGACGGGCGACGATTCCTGGTTCGGCGACCTCAACACCATGTTCGGTATTCCCGCAAATTCCTTCGACTCCCGGGTGGGGATTTCTCTCGTTATCTGCACCCGGAGGATCGCGAGCGCGTCTCCCAGGCGGTCAGGGATGCCATGCAAAACCATCAGCAGTACACAGCAGAATTTCGAGTCGTCTGGCCGGATGGCACGATTCGGTGGGTTGCCGCGGAAGGCAGGTTTCAGTACGCGGCTGACGGCACCCCCGAGCGTATGTCCGGTATGGCCGTGGACATTACAGACCGAAACGTGGCGGAGGAAGCTTTGCGCGCTTCCGAACATCGTTTCCGCCAATTCTTTGCAACCCTTCCGGAGTATTGCTGGATGACCTCCCCGTCGGGAATCGTTTTGGATGCCAATCCGGCGGCCAAGGCTCTCGGTTACGAACGGGAAGAGCTTGTGGATCAACCGCTCTCCACTATCTACTCGCCGGAAGCGCACGTTAAAATGCGTGAGCTTTTGGCGAAATGGAAAGAAGAGGGGGAGCTCCGCAACGAAGAGATGGTCATTATCACGAAACAGGGTGAACAGCGCACCGTTTTGCTCAACGTCGGATCCGTGAGGGATGCTCAGGGGAATCTGCTGCACAGCACATCGGTGCTGATTGACATTACGGAGCGCAAGCGGATGGAGGAAGCGCTTTCCAGCATGCATCGCAGGCTGATCGAGGCGCAAGAACGCGAGCGGGCCCGAATTGCCAGGGACCTTCACGACGATATCAGGCGCTTTTGGCGCTCGACATCGAACAGCTTCGAGAAACTCCTCTGGCAGCAGATTCCGATTTCCGCGACCACCTGGGCAACCTCGGAAGGCGCGTCTCGACGATCGTCAGCGACGTCCACGCCATCTCTCATGAACTGCATTCTTCTAAGCTGGAACTGCTCGGGCTGGTCGCAGCAGCCAAGAGTTTTTGCAGCGAATTTGCAAAACAGAAGCAAGTCGAAATCAAGTTCTCTCATGATGGCATTCCCCGGCCCTTGTCCAGCGACATTTCGATTTGTCTCTTCCGCGTCCTCCAGGAAGCGTTGCAAAACGCCGTGAAGCACAGCAAGGTGCGTTCTTTCCGGGTACATCTCCATGCCGTCTCGGGTGAAGTTCAGCTTTTGGTTCGTGATTCCGACGTTGGCTTTGAACCCCGCGCGAATTCCCGCGCGCAGGGCCTCGGGCTTATCAGCATGCAAGAGCGTGTCAATCTCGTGGGAGGAACGATCTCCGTTTCCTCCAAGCCTCACGGCGGCACGATGATCCAATGCTCCGTACCGATTTCGCCTGTGTCTCCGCTTACTTCCGTACCTCCTGTAGCGACCAAACCCCCAAGGGTGCCAGCACTTTAGCGCAATAGCTATTTCTGCAGGAACTGCCGAGCATCTTTGACCTTTCGACTGCACTCGCAGCCCATGGCTTGCCTGGCCATAATCTCTCCACTACTCTTCCAGCAGAGGCTCTTATGCCAACCGTCAATCGTCAATGGAAGCTCGCCGCGCGACCCAAGGGCCTCATTACTCCCGACGTTCTGCAACTTGTCGAGTCCCCCATTCCCGCGATTCAAGATGGCGAGGCTTTTGGTCGGGTGAAATATCTATCGATCGATCCCACCATGCGCGCCTGGATGGCGGATGTGAAGCAGTACCTGGCACCTGTGCAAATCGGGGAAGTCATGCGTTCCTCCGGTCTGGCGGAAATCGTGGAATCCCGTCATCCCGAATTCAAAAAAGGAGACAAGGTCATAGGTCTGACCGGCTTGCAGGATTTCGTCGTGATTGCGGGCAAAGAACGCGGCTATTTTCAGAAAGTCCCTTCGATTCCTTTCGTCTCTGATGCAAGTTTTCTAGGCATTTTCGGCATCAATGGGCTCACGGCCTACTTTGGCATGATGGATATTGCCAAGCCGAAATCGGGTGAAACCCTGGTGGTCTCCGCGGCTGCCGGCGCCACGGGCAGCATCGCTGGACAGATCGGCAAGATTCATGGCTGCCGCGTGGTTGGCATCGCGGGCAGCGATGAAAAATGCAAATGGGTTAAAGAGGATCTCGGTTTTGACGCAGCCATCAATTACAAACAGCATGACTGGAAAGAACAACTTGCGGCCGCAACTCCCAAAGGCGTGGATATTGACTTTGAAAACGTGGGCGGCCCGATCATGCAGGCGGTGCTCGACCGCATGAATCTTCACGGCCGCGTGGTCCTCTGCGGCCTCATCTCCGGCTATACAAAGGAAGACCCTGCTCTGGCCAGCTTCGCCCAGGTGCTCATCAAGCGGCTTCGCGTCGAGGGCTTCATCATTATTGACTATGTTTCCCGCTTTATGGACGCGGGCAAGCAACTCGGAATGTGGAAGACGATGGGGAAAATCAAAGACCGTCAAACGATTGTCAAGGGCCTTGAAAAAGCTCCCGAAGCCATCAACATGCTCTTCAAAGGAGAAAACATCGGCAAACTCATCGTGGAACTGTAACGCAGGTGGTGATCCCGCGCTAAGCGGCTATTGCTTCTGGCCTTGTTTTTTTCTTTCCTCATCCAGCTTGTGCACATACTCCTCGAACTTCGGTTTCTGCTCCGGTGTCAAAATCTCTCTCATCTGGCCCCGCACTTTCTCGCGGATGGCGTTGATGTCCGCGTCGGATTTTTCGTGAATGCCCTTCATCTCCGCGTGAGCGGCCGCGATGAGCGCGTCAATCTTCTGTCTCTGCTCCGGCGTAAGGCCTATTTCCCTGGTCATATCTGCCACGCGCTTGGCGCGCCGCGCCGGCTCGCTCAGCGTTGGCGCGGGTGTGTTGTTCGCGGCGTAGCTGCGATGAGCAAAGCTGTACCCGAAGACCCCACCCACTGCGAGCCCCAGAACAAACACCAGCGCGAGCCACTCGGACGCCTTTCGCCGGGTTTCCGTGTTCATGGACGGCCTTCTTTGACGGGAGTCAGAACATCATCGCTAAACGAGCTGCCCTGCCCTGCCGAATCAAAAACGGTCTCGACGGGCCGGTTCTCCGGGCGCTGCGCCAGATCCGAGCGCCGCAATTGCAGCGCCCAAGTCCCGCCCAGCAGCAGCAATAGCGTGCAAAAAGCCACCAGCCGTGGCGCCAGGCGCCGCACGCTGATCCACACGCCTTCGCGGTTCTCTGCCAATTCTTTTTCTTTGGCCCTGATTCCCGCCATCACGCGCGCGGCAAACCAAGGCCCGGCCTCCGGCAGAACCGTTGCCATGGGGGCCAATGCGTTCTTGGTCTCCAGCAGGTCTTCCAGCGCCTTCTCGCAGGTTGTGCATTCCTTGGCGTGAGCCCGCGCGCTATCCGACAAACGCGCCAGGAACTCGCGCCATACTTCAGGGGCGCCGTGCGCCGGAACGGCTTCCAATTCATCCAGAAACTGCCGGCATTCCACTCGCAAATCCTCGGGCGGGTTCAACATCCTGTGTCACCTCAAATCTTCAGATTCCTGACGGGCCACCACTGAGCCTTTCCGTCAAATTCCAACTCCGCGACGCCTCTTCACTTTCTCCGTAATTCGCTGGCGCGCGCGAAACAATCGTACCTTCACCGTGTTTCCATTAATTTCCAGAATCTCCGCAATTTCTTCAACCGAAAATCCCTGCACTTCCTTGAGCACCAGCATCAATCGGTCACGCTCTTCGAGGCAATCCAGCAACTTCTCCAGGCGTTCCTTGGTCTCCAGTTGCTCGCTGGCATCCGGGTGGCGATCCTTGCGGTCGCCCGATACCTGAAACTGCCTGGCCTGTTCCTCGCTCAGGTCGGACTCAAACAAGAGGGGCCTAACCTTGCGCTTGCGGAGCACATCCCAGCACTCATTCACCGTGATCTTGTAGAGCCAAGTACTAAAGGCGGCGCGCTGGTCAAAACGCTTCAGAGAAAAGTACGCCTTCATGAATACCTGCTGGGCAATGTCCTCGACGTCCTCCTTGTTTCGCAAAATGCCCGCGGCTACGGCAAATACGCGGCTCTGGTGCCGCCGGACGAGACGCTCGAAAGCGTCCCGGTCGTCGTTCTTGGCGCGCCGGACGAGTTCACGGTCTTCCTCGCCCAGCCTGGAGTCCAGAGCCGGGGTTCCCTCCGGGCCGACCCCTTGCAGGGCTAAACCCTTTGATTTTGGGACGTGAGCCATCCCTATTTGGTTACGCTATTCTTGGGAATCTGTCCAGCCCCAGCAAGATGCTTTTCACGCGCGTACGACGAGCACGCCCGCATCTGTGGCGATGATCTTCGCTCCTCGGCCTAATCTCCCGCTTGGTTGGGACGTGTTTGATTGGAAACCACCGGTTCACGTTTGTACCTAAATATGAAGAAACGCCCATATCCTGATTTCTATGAACGACCAAAAGCTCACCAAACGATGGTTGAAGGAGCGACGCAGCCAACGGATTGCAATGAGCGTTTCCGTTGTTGTCCACAGACCCGCAAAATATGGCCCGCTGTTCTATGAAAGTACGCAAACGCTTGTTATCAATGTGCATGGCGCGCTGATACCCTTAGCGGACAAGGTAGCGCCTAAGCAACGACTCCTAATCCAGAATGTGGACAGCGGCGAACAACAAGAGTGCCGTGTAGTCTCCGTGGAAAGCGTGCGGATGGGACCACCTAGGGTTGCAGTTGAATTTACACAGCCATTACCGAGCTTTTGGCGCATAGCGTTTCCTCCCGACGATTGGAATGCCAGCTAGGTATCCATTGTCCGTTCTGATTACCCTGACAGCACGCCCGAAACACCTTCGTACTAGTGTTGCGTCCCATAAATAACTGGTATTAGTATTGCTGGGAATAGGCCTCTCCCCTGCACTGATTTCTTGTGAACTACTCCTCAGAGCAGCCCAACGGAACAAGCCATTTGGACCGCGCGAAAACCGAGCCACGGCACGCCGACGCCACCTCCCCTCCGCCCAGGACAACAACGTGCACCGGGTGTACAAAAATCGGAAGACACGTCCAGCTTCAGCAAGATACTTCCACAAGGTATACCGTTTCGACTTGCTACCGATTACCATCTATGGAATACTCAACCGCATGATTATCGGTGACCGTCTTCGCGCTCTGCGCGAAGAAAAGAAACTTTCCCAGGGCGATATCGAGAAGCGTACGGGTCTTTTGCGTTGCTACATTTCGCGTGTAGAAAATGGCCACACCGTCCCAGCCATTGAAACGCTCGAGAAATTGGCGCGCGCGCTCGAATGCCCACTTTATCAACTCTTCTACGACGGCGAAGAACCGCCTCAATTGCCGAATCTGCCGAAGCGCAAATCGTCTGACGATATTGCGTGGGGCAGCGCCGGCAAGGAGGCACGCTATCTCAACAAGCTTCGCCGCTTGCTGAGCAAAGCGGACGAGGAAGATCGCAAGCTGCTGCTGTACATGGCCCAGAAAATGGCCAATCGGTAGTACTTTTCTTCCAACTTATTGCTGTCGTCTTTATTGGTTGGAATAAGAAAGCCGCTCGAGGCTAGCCTGGGCGGCTTTCTTCTTTGGCGTGATTCTAATGTCGGAACTAAAGCTACGACCCCAGAAGCCAAGCATGCTTTTCCTGAAACTTCTGTTTTTGCGCGAAGTCTCGATTATTCCCACTCAATTGTGCTTGGGGGTTTGCTGCTTACGTCATACACCACACGGGTGACCCCGGGGACCTCATTCACGATTCTCGTGGACATGCGTTCCAAGACTTCCCCGGGCAGCCTCACCCAATCCGCGGTCATGGCATCGTCTGACTGCACCACACGCACAGCTACCGTCAAGCCATACGTTCGCCCATCTCCCATAACGCCCACGCTTCTCACCGGCAAAAGGACCGCGAAGGCTTGCCACACCTTCTCGTAAAGTCCCGCACGACGGATTTCTTCCACCACGATGGCGTCGGCTTCTCTAAGAGTTTCCAAATCCTTGCGGGTCATTTCGCCGAGGAGCCGGACAGCCAGCCCCGGTCCTGGGAATGGATGTTTCACGAGGATTTCCTGGGGTAATCCCAAGTCACGACCGATTTGCCTAACTTCATCCTTAAACAGGTCCCGCAGAGGCTCGACCAAAGCGAATGGCATATTCTCCGGCAATCCCCCCACGTTGTGGTGCGTCTTGATGGTGGCGGAGGGTCCTTTCACGGATACTGACTCGATTACATCCGGGTAGAGAGTTCCCTGCACGAGAAATTTGATGTTTCCGTGGGCTTCGCCCTTCTGCAATTTCTCGGCTTCCTCGGCGAAGGTGGAAATAAACTCCCGCCCGATGATTTTTCGTTTTTGCTCCGGGTCGGTTACGCCGTGCAGCTTCGTGAGGAAACGCTCCGAAGCGTCCACGCCAATCACGCGCAGGCCGAGGCGCTCGCGATACATTTCCAAGGTATGTTCGAATTCGTTCTTACGCAGCATGCCCGTGTTCACGAAGATGTTCGTCAGGCGGTCGCCCATCGCGCGATGAACCAGCACTGCCGCCACGGTCGAATCTACTCCGCCGCTCAGACCGCAGATGGCGTGGTGGGAGCCGACCTTTTGCCGGATCGCTTCCACGGATTCCTCGATGAAGGCAGCGCCGCTCCACTTCGGCTCGGCTTTGCACACGCGAAATAAGAAATTTCTAAGAATCTCAGTGCCACGTTCGGTGTGATTTACTTCCGGGTGGAATTGCACCGTATAGATTTTTCGATTCGGATCCTCGGCCGCAGCAAAAGCATTCGCAGTTTTTCCCGTGAGATGAAATCCGGGCGGCAGGGCCAGTACGTTATCCCCGTGACTGTTCCAGATTTTCAGGGTATCGGGGAAATTCGTGAGTATATCGCTTTTCGTCTTCTCGATATTGAGCTGCGCGGGGCCATATTCGCGCCGGTCAACGGGTTCCACGGTTCCACCGAGATTGTTCGCAATCCATTGCATGCCATAACAAATACCGAGCACCGGGATTCCCATGGCCAATACGGCGGGATCGCACTTCGGCGCGTCCTGGTCATAAACCGAGCTTGGGCCGCCCGACAGGATGATTCCCGCTGGTTCCAGTTTGCGTATTTCGTCAAGCGCGGTGGTGCATCGGAGAATGGCGCTAAAGACTTGCTGTTCACGGACGCGGCGGGCGATCAGTTGTGTGTATTGTCCGCCAAAATCCAGCACCACGATTCCGCCGCGCTCGGTCTTTAAGGTTCCCTGCTCATTCGGCTGCTTCATCTTCGCCGCACCTTCCATGCTTTCACCTCGAGTCCTTGAGGGTGTGAACCGTGACAATCCCTTTTCTATCCCACGACGATATTCAACAATTTATCCTGCACATGGATCACTTTCACGATGCGCTTCCCCGCCAGATGTGAGGCTACCGAGGCTTCTCTTTCCGCCAACCTCAACACATCGTCCTTCGGTGTCCCCGCGGCCACTTTCAATTTCCCGCGAACTCGCCCACTTACCTGGACCACAAGTTCCACTTCTTCGTCTTTTGCCAGTTCAACTTGTTCGTCCGTCAAGTCCGGCCAGGCCGCTTTCCACAAACCGTCCTGGTGACCTAGCTTTTCCCACAGCTCTTCGGAGAGATGGGGAGTCATTGGCGCGAGCAGAAGCACCAGTATCCGCAAGACTTCCTTTTGTACTTCCGGGCGAATGTTTTTTTCTAACGGCTCTTGCGCGTAAATCTCGTTCGTCAATTCCATAATTTGGGCGATCGCGGAATTGAAATGCCATCTCGTCTCGAAGTCCTGCGTCACCCGTCGCAACGTCTTGTAGGTGAACCGGATTAACTGCCGTTCGTTCTTCGACATCCCTTTCGGATCAAAATTCCATTCCTTCGCGCTGCCCAACTTCTCGGCATGCTTGTCCACCAGCCGAAATACGCGATTGAGAAATCGCCAAGACCCTTCGATACTCTCCTCGCTCCATTCCAAGTCCTTTTCGGGGGGCGCGGCAAACAGCGTGTAAAGCCGGCCGGTGTCCGCGCCGAATTTTTCCGCCATGTCAATCGCGCCGACGACGTTGCCCCTAGATTTGGACATGGCCACCCCGCCATTCAACACCATGCCCTGAGTAAAGAGCCGCGCTACCGGTTCGCTGTGTTTGATGAGCCCGAGATCACGCATAACCTTGCACCAGAAGCGCGAGTACAAGAGGTGCAGAATCGCGTGGGTGATCCCGCCGATGTACTGGTCAATCGGAAACCAGTAGCCCACCTTCGCCGAATCATACGGGGCCTTGTCATTTTTGGGGTCGCAATAGCGATAGAAATACCAGGACGAATCCACGAAGGTGTCCATCGTGTCCGTCTCGCGCCGCGCGGGTCCGCCGCATTTCGGGCATTTCGTATTCAGAAATTCGGAATCGGTCGCCAGCGGGGATTCGCCTTCTCCCGTCAATTTCGGATTCGCGGGCAGCACCACCGGCAAATCCTTGTCCGGAACGGGAACCATGCCGTCTTTCTCGCAATAGATAACGGGAATCGGCGTGCCCCAATAGCGCTGCCGCGAGATTCCCCAGTCGCGGAGACGGAAAACCGTTTCTTTCTTCCCGAATCCCTTGGCCTCGGCGTCGGCGGCCATCTTGTCGATCGCCGCCTGCGTTTCCAACCCAGAATACGGCCCTGAATTTACGCTCACGCCGTACTCCGTGAAAGCCTCTCCCACCACGACACTCCGGGCGCTCTGCGGCCCCCCTGTTCCCACTGTGGCGGAGCCTGCTTCTTTTTTTCTCTCCACAACGACCGGTATCGGCAAACCAAACTTGGTTGCAAACTCAAAATCCCGCTCATCGTGCGCGGGCACAGCCATGATCGCGCCTGTTCCATACTCCAGCAACACGAAGTTCCCCACCCAGATGGGAGTCTTCTTTCCGCTGAATGGATTCACCGCGTAGCGACCGGTGAAAAAGCCGTCCTTCTCCGCTGTGGCAATGTCAGCGACCTTCACCGAAGACTGTTTCATTTGTGCAAGCTTCGCTTCTGCTTCGGCCTGGCCCGGAGTCCCGGCAATGAGTTTCTCCACCAACAGATGTGTTGGCGCCAGGATAATCGCGCACGCGCCATAAATCGTGTCAATGCGGGTCGTGAAAATCTCAATCTTTTCCGCGCCGGGCAAATCGGCTACTTCGAACCAGACCTTGGCTCCCGTGGATTTGCCGATCCAGTTGCGTTGCATAGCGATGACGCGGTCTGGCCAGCCACCCTCGAGTAGTTGCAAGTCATCAAGAAGCTGATCTGCGTAAGCGGTGGTCTTCAGGAACCATTGCTCGATGTCGCGCGCCTCCACCACCGTGTCGGGATGCCGCCAGCATCGCCCCTGTTCCACTTGCTCATTCGCCAACACCGTGCAGCACTTGGGACACCAGTTGACGCGACTCTTTTTCTTGTACGCGATGCCGCGCTCCAGCATGCGCAGGAAAAACCACTGGTTCCAGCGATAATATTCCGGTTCGCACGTGGAAATCTCGCGGCGCCAGTCATAGCTGAACCCAAAACGGCGCAGCACGCGCTGGAATTCAGCGATGTTGTTGTTGGTCCACATGCGCGGGTGGGTTTTGTTCTCGATCGCGGCGTTTTCGGCGGGGAGTCCGAAGGCATCCCATCCCATGGGATGGAGTACGTTGAACCCTCTCATGCGCTTTACACGGGCGACGACATCGCCGATCGTGTAATTCCGCATGTGGCCCATGTGCAGGGTGCCGGAGGGATACGGCAGCATTTCGAGGACGTAGTATTTCGGGCGTTGCGGGTCGGCTTGACTTTCAAATACGCGGTTTTCTTCCCACCGCTTCTGCCATTTCGTTTCGATGGCTTGCGGGTTGTAGTCCCCCACTGGTGATTATCCCTTTCGCTTCGCGGTTTTCTTGCCCTTCTTCCTGGAAACTTTACGTGCTTTTGACTTGGGCGCCGGCAAATCCCTGGAGCTCGCGAACTTCTTTCCTTTTTTTGCCAACTCACTTTTCATTTTCTTCATCGCCGAAGTCAGCATAGAAAAACCCTTTTCCTGCTCGGGCCCTTGCATGCCGGCTAATTCCCACAACTTTGCAACATTCTTGCGGTCATCTCCCGGATCCTCAATCGGCGTCTCCAGCAAAAACGCGCGCCCCAAGACGCCCTCCGGTGGCATCGCGCCAAAACGGGGATGCTGCAGAATCCTTGCGAACGCCGTTTCGCCGATCTTCCCTTGCCCAATGTGATCGTGCCGGTCCACGCGCCCCGCGAGCGGAATCTTTGAATCGTTCACGTGGAAGACGGGAACGTTTTCGAGACCGATGGTTCGGTCAATCTGCGCCATCGTGTGGGCCAATCCGTCTTCGCTGCGGATGTCGTAGCCTGCGGCAAACAGATGAGCGGTATCCAAACAGGAACCGGTATGCAAATCCCGGAGGCCGCGAAGGATTTGTGCCACTTCTTCCAGACGCGAACCGACAGAAGTCCCCATTCCGGCCGTGTTCTCAATCAGGATTCGCAAATGTCCGAGAGGCACTCGCCGGGCAGCCTGCTTCACGGACTCGACAATCGTTGCGATGCCCTGTTCCGTGGAGGATTCTCCACGCGCCCCTGGATGCACCACCAGGTAGTCGGCACCGAGCGCAACGCCGCGCACCAGTTCTTCGTGAAAGGCCTGAATCGAGCGCGTGCGCAGCATGGGTTGCGTCGCCGCCAGATTAAGCAGGTAATTCGCATGTATCACGAGCGGACCGAGTCCAAGTTCCGCGCGTCGAGCGCGAAAAGCCCTCGCATCCGATTCCGGGATGCGAACGTTGGCGCCCTGCCACATCCTCGGGCTCGCCGAGAAAATCTGCAAAGCATTGCAGCCAAGCTTCTTAGCGGATTCCAAAGCGTTCAGGTAACTGCCTGAAATCGATGTGTGGATGCCAATCCGCAGACTTCCATCCATCCATACCGGTGGCAGTGGTTCCGCTTCCGGCTCGGGCCGGTATTCGTCTTCTGGGTCGAATTGAGTGTTGTCGATGACAGGAAATTCAGACATGCCGCTAAAATCCTAATGTTTAAAATTCTATTGTAGCACACCGCTCATTCTGTCCCTTGGCCAACGGAAGCAATGCCTCGATGCACTTGCGGGCAGGGTCGGAAGATTTTGGGCCGCACAATGGGCAAAAGCGAACCTCAAGGCAGGGTGAAAGCGACAAGCGCGTCGCTCAGGGACTCTTCTGTGATTTTGGGGTGGCCCCCCGCAGCGATAACGACATACTGTTTTCCGTTAGCCCCGAGACGATAGGTCATTGGCGTTGCGTGCCCGCTATCAGGTAATTGCGCTTTCCACAATTCCTTACCGGTCTCGATGTCGAATGCGCGAATAAAAGGATCGAAGGTGCCGGCAATAAAGATTAGCCCTCCGCCCGTGATTATGGGACCGCCCAGGCTGATCGATCCCGGCGGGATGGGCGGCTGCTTGCCGCCGAAGTCCTGCATCGAACCGAGCGGGATTTGCCAGCGAATCTTTCCTTCGGTCATATCTACTGCAGTGAGCAGACCCCACGGAGGAGCAGTGCAAGGCATATCCGACGGTGACTGAAGGAACCTGCGAAACAAGCCATAAGGGGCTCCGGTCTGCGGGGAATACTCACCATCTTCGTTACGAGTGTCGTCGCGCGAAAAATCGGCGCGCGGTATGAGCTTCACTTTGGCGACCAGGTTGTTTGTGTTGACGACCAAAAGGCTCCGCCGCGGATCAAAGGCGTAACCGCTCCAAGTCATGCCACCCAGATTACCCGGCACAGCCAGAGTGCCCTGAAGACTTGGCGGAGTAAAGATGCCTTCGTTACGAAGCCCGCTGATCCAATTGCGGCAACTTTCGCGATCCTGTGGTGTTGGGCCCCACGCATCCTCCGCGGAAATTTTCTGCGGAGCGAGCGGCGTGGGAGTTATGGGGAAGGGTTGCGTGGGTGAGGCGACTTCGCCGGGCACGTCGCTCTGAGGAACGCGGCGCTCTTCAACAGGGAAAACCGGCTTCCCTGTATCGCGATTGAGCACATAAAGAAGTCCAGTCTTGTTGCCTTGAATGACGACGGGGACGTCTTTCCCATCGCGATGCAAGGTGGCGAGCAAGGGCGGCGAGGCCGTGTCGTAATCCCAGAGATCGTGGTGTACGAGTTGGAATCCCCAGGCGAGCTCTCCGGTTTTTGCGCGTAGTGCGACGACCGAATTCGCCCATTTGTTGTCGCCAGGGCGAAGCCCGCCGTAGTAATCAGGGCTGGCACTTCCCGTTGGAACGAAAATGAGATCGCGCTGCGCGTCTACGGACATGATAGACCACGCATTGGCGGCGCCGGTCTGCCGCTCCGCGTCCCTATCCATGCCTGCGGTCGTGGGAGCAGGGCTGGAAATGGGTTCCCAACTCCATCGCAACGCACCAGTGCGGGCGTCAAAGCCACGCACGACACCGGCCGGCATTGCGGCGCGCTGATTGTCATCAATGGCTGAACCGACGACGATCAGATCATCAATAGCCGCTGGCGGAGAAGTCATGTGATACCAGCCGGCGCGGTAACCCGGCACATCCTTGAGGTTGACCTGGCCCAGGTCGCCGAAATCCGTGCAAAGTTTGCCTGTCGCAGCATCGAGAGAAATGAGCCGGGCGTCCTGGGTGGCTTCATAAATGCGTCGCTGACAAGACTGGTTCGAAGGCCGAGCAATATCGAGCCAAGTGGCCACTCCCCGATTAACAAGCCCATCGCCATAGTCGAGGGTTTGGTCAATCTTGGGATCGTATGCCCAGAGTTGTTTCCCCGTCTCGGGGTTGATAGCAATCACGCGATTGAACGGCGTAGTGAAATAGAGCGCTCCTTCAACGAGGATAGGAGTGGACTCAAAACCGCTTCGCTTGCGGCCGTGGCTGCCGTCTGAAATGTCTCCGGTATGAAAGATCCAGGCGACCTTAAGCTTGGAGACATTGTCTCGATCGATCTGGGCGAGTGGCGAGTAACGCATGCCGCCTGGATCATTGCCGTAATTCGGCCAGTCCGTGTTTCCGAGATTTTGCCCGCGCGCGGTCGAGCTCACAAATGCCGCGCAAAGAACGGCCAGCATTGCAAATAGGCTTTGCGAGCTTCTTGATCCGCCCATGAGCAGATATGTTCAGAGAATTGTCTCGCGAAAGCAACTCATAGCGGCCTCGAACCGAGGGGCTCTTACGTCGTCAGTTCGCGAAACTCCAGACAAGCCTGCAAAAAGGCTGTGATTATTGGATGAGGCTTCCCTGGCGTGGACGCCAGTTGTGGCTGGAACAACGTCACAATGTAGAAGCGCTGGCCGTCGAGCTCCATCGCGCGAATCTCGCTTTTTGTTCCGCGCGCGCTCACGCGCATTCCGGCGGCCGCGAATCTCTTTTCGTATTCCTCATTCATTCCATAGTTGCAGAAATAGTCGCCGATCCATTCTTCCTTTCCCAGGATCGCGCGCAATCCAGTCCCCGGCAGGACGGTCACGGGATCTTCGCCAAACATTTTGGGGCTTCCCGCCGGACGATTCGGCAATGCGCACGCTATCGGCGTGATCACTGGATTCCGCGTATCGGTCATGTTCTCCAGCGTATCCGCATCAAACAGTTTCAACGCGTTGCGCGCATGCTCTAACAGAGCATATTGGAAACCTCCTCAAGTGCCAACGAACGGCCGGTCCCGCGCCCTCGCAAACTCAATACCCCGCAGCATTCCATGGAAGCTCGCATACGGACTGCCCGGTGAAGCCCACAAGCCATCGCACCGCTCCATCTCCTTCTCGCCTTCCGCGGTCAACAGCAACGGCGTGGGGATCCACGCGATCTCCGCTTCTATTCCCAACTCTGCCTGAGAGTGCCTTATCGCAGCGTTGGTCGTCCAATGCGACTTAAACCCCTCGTTGAAGTCCCCAAGCACTCCGACGCGAACGGATTTGGTCATCAGAAATTTCCTGTGAAAAAAGCTTACCCCAGAGAAACCAGAGGATCCGCTGAGAAAGCGGAAAAGAGCGGCGGAAAGATTCATTGAACAGCCCAGGCCATGCCGTCGGGGTCTTTCCCGGTTTCAAAAGTCGAAAGGACCGCAAGAGTCTTGAGGTCGAGCACGGCGACTTTGTTGTCGCCGCTGACGGCGATGAATGCGCGCGATCCATCCGGCACGATCAGAATCCCTTCCACACTGCTGCCTAAGTGCATCCTCTTCTCTTCCCTCAGATTCATCGCGTCCACAACTACCAAATCTCCACTCCCCCAATCCGAAATCAGCACGCGCTTTCCATCGGGCGTAAATTTCACGCGATTCGAGCGCTTGGTATGTAAGTCCATCGTCTGGGTAACCTTTTTGGACCCAACATCTATGATCGACAAGGTCCCGTCGCCCGAATTCGCCGCCCACACTTCCTTTTCATCGGGAGACAGATCTATCCCTTCCGGACCTTTGCCTACGGGGATTTGCGTCGTGCTCCAGACATCCTTGGCGGGGTCGCGCTTCAGGCAGGTCACCGTATTCGAGCCGATGTTCGCAGTGAAGATGGTGTTTCCGTCACGACTGACCACTAGCATGTGAGTGCCGTTCTGGCTGGTGGTGAATGTCCAATCCACGCGATTCGTTGCAGGGTCATACCTGGCGATGGCGTTGCTACCCTCTACAGTGAAATACGCTTTGCCGCTGTGAAAAAGGATGCCGTGGGGCCCCTTCAGGGATTCCAGTTCCACGCGGTAAATCTCTTTCTGTGCCGCCAGATCAATCACGCTCAAGGTTGTCCCATCGCGCTGCGGTCCATAATTCGTCGCAATGGCGATCTTGCCGTCCGCCGACACTGCCACCTCGTGCGGAATCGGCCCGGTCGGGACCTTTGCCAAAACTTGATACGTCGCCGGATCGACAATCGCCAAAGCGCTCTCATCCTTATTCAAGACCACCAGTGCCGGCTTCGGCGTATTCGTCTGCGCAATGCAAGCGGCACCGAAAACCAGCCACCCCGCGAGCCTCGGGAATACGCTCCATCCCAACCGCCTATCCATAAGCTGCTCACCTCACAGAACCGCCCCATTCTGCCCACAGTGTGCTCCTGGTTCCGGCTGCGACACAACTTCAATTCGCGATTCGCGCCCCACACCCCTCCCCTCGCGCAACCGTGCAGCAAACGTGGGCTACTTGCTCTCTGGATACTCCCGCACCAGCATCGATTACGGGATTGTGCACCTTGGACTAGAGTTTCGGATCCAAATTCTGCCCCGCGTACCGCTCTATCTCCGCGATAATCTGCGCCTTGGATGGCGGAGCATTTCTTTCGAGGGCATCCGCGATGCGGGAAAGGTAGATAATCACCTCGTCCATAAGCAGCGACCTTTCGAGAGCAACACACCTCGTGCGTCGTAGGCCCAACATCAGCCCCGCAACGATCAGGAGCGCTCCTCCCGCCATCAGAAGCTGGAAGCTCGATAGCGGCATATCAGGGACCCAGATTGGCATTTCAACAGATAGATACAAGCTCTCCTCCTGGCTGGGCCAAGACCCGAATGAACTCGAGGCTGTAAACGAACGAGCGCCCACAGGCTACTCCGGACATTTGTGAACGAGGAACCTGTTGTATGAGCGGCGCTGCCTCTCCCATTAGAAGCCAGGAACAGACCACGCGCAATCCTCCCGCTATTGTACGCGCCGCAGTTAAAATGCATTTTCACTCAAATCAAACCGCAAGCGGACTCTCTCATTTACTTCTCCTGATTGTGGATCTGCCTTGTTGCAAGCAGCAACTGGGAGGGACTTAGCTGGGGAAGAACTACTTCCTAAACTTCGATGCTGGCCTCGCTTCTAAGTTACTGGTTATCTTCCGAAAATGAATTGCCGGGTATCTCTGTGGCAATTTGCCCGCGCTTGCGCGCTGCAGTACACTCAGTTTTCACGCAACAGAAAAACGAGGACACCGCCATGCTCGTTGTTATGCAGTCGCACGCCACGGAAGAGCAGGTTCGCGCGGTCTGCGACCGCATTGAATCGCTGGGCCTGAAGGCGCATCCCATTCCCGGCTCCGGCCGCACCGCCATCGGCATTACGGGCAACAACGGAGCCGTTGATCTCGGTGTGCTGGAGTCTATGGCTGGAGTCATTGAATGCATTCCGGTCACGAAGCCCTACAAACTCGTATCGCGTGACGTGAAAGAAGACGATACCGTCGTGCGGATTCCGACGCCGAGCGGCGGCGTGCTTGTCGGAGGCGGGCATCTGGCAATGGTGGCAGGTCCTTGCGCCGTGGAAACGGAAGAGCAGTGCCTGGCCATCGCCGAGCGGCTGAAATCAACTGGCGTGCGCCTCTTCCGCGGCGGAGCTTACAAGCCGCGCACTTCCCCGTACAGTTTTCAGGGACTTGGACTCTCTGGCCTGAAGATTCTGGCCAAAGTCCGCAAGCAGTTTGGCTTCGGCATCATCACGGAAGCGATCGACAACGAATCCCTCGACCTCGTGGAAGAATATGCCGACGTTATCCAGATTGGCGCGCGCAATATGCAGAATTTCTCTCTACTCCGCCGCGCCGGTCGCGCCAAACTTCCTGTGCTACTCAAGCGCGGCATGAGCGCTACGCTGGACGAATTTCTCATGGCCGCCGAGTACATCCTGAGCGAGGGCAACTACAATGTGATGCTCTGCGAGCGCGGTGTGCGTACCTTCTCTGATTTTTCGCGCAACACACTCGACCTGACGGTGGTGCCCGCGGTCAAGAAGCGCAGCCACCTTCCGATCCTCGTCGATCCAAGCCACGGAACGGGCAAGCGTCATAAAGTTTTGCCGCTTTCGCTGGCTGCAGCGGCCGTTGGCGCCGATGGCCTTTTGGTGGAAGTCCACCATCAACCTGAGAAAGCTCTCTCCGACGGCATGCAATCCATCCTTCCGGAGGAATTCGCCACCCTCATTGCCGAAGTGCGTCAAATTGCCTCGGTCGTTCACCGCGAAGTGAATTAGAACAGCTTTCTTCCGTGCGGCCAGACCGACCAGTGTTGGCGCCCTTTGGGAAATAAGCAGAAGATATCACTGCGAAAAGAAGAACTGCAGGACTCGAAGACTTGCCCTGCGCTACAGGTCCCTCTCATGTAAAATCCTTGTAATCCATGAATCGGCTAAAATCCTTTCGCGTCTTTCTTCTCTTGGCGATCCTTCTGGTGTCCCTCATTGTTCTTCTTCTTCGCGAGCATCGGCCTTCTTTCCTGCATCCTGGGCTCAAGCTCAACGCCTACGTCTCTAGCGCCGATGGCTCCGTTACGGTCGTTGATCTCGTCAGTCTGCGCGCCATTGCCAAGGTTTTTGTCGGCCCTGGTATCGCGGACATGCGCGAACACGCCAAACGTCCCGAGATCTGGGGCGTCAGCTCCAACGGAGGCTACATCTGGATTCTCGATGCTGCGAGCAACAATGTTGCCGCACGCATTCCGGTTGGCCCGTTTCCATTGTCGGTTGATTTCTCTCCCGCCGGCGATCGCGCCTACACCACCTCGGCGAACTCCGATCAGCTCATCGCCATCGATTGCGCTTCACGCTCTATCGTGGGAAGGGCGAAAACCGGTGCCGAGCCCGTCCAGGCCCGCGCCACTCCGGACAACAAGACCATTCTTGTGGTCAATCGCCGTGCGGCTACCTTGGGAATTCACGACGCTACAACACTGCAGCAACGCGTGGCTGTCGGCATAATTCCCGAACCCGAGGAAGCTGTTGTCGTCCCGGACGGATCGCTTGCCTTCGTTATGAGCCGCTCGGAAGCGCGCCTTTCCGTCGTAGACATCAAGCGCGGAGCCCTGCTCACCAATCTCGCGCTTGCCGGTAAACCGACGCAAATCATCCTCAAGCCCGACGGCGGCGAATTGTATATGATTTCTCCGGAAACGCACGGCCTACAAACGGTGAATACCTGGACGCACGAGATGGGCGATTATCTGCTCCTCGGCTCTGATCCCACCGACGGAATTATCACCGAAGACGCGAGCGAAATGTACGTGACCGATCGCGCGGCGGGCCATGTCGTTCCACTCGACATTCTCAATCGCCGCGTGGGCCGCCCCGTCAACGTGGGCGCACTGCCCGGCGTGATGCGCTTCGACCCCACCGAGCCAGGCGCAAAGCCCACGATGCTCCTCGTCGTGAACGAAGGCTCCGGTGACCTCGCGGTCCTCAAAACACGCACTGACTCACTTCTCACCATGATTCCCGTCAGCTCCCACGCGCAACGGATCGCTGTCAAACTCTTCTGAGCCCGTGCAGGCCATCTCTTTCCGGTCCCATTTACATCCGCGAAACTCTCCGATAGCCTGCACTCTCCGGCATGCGCCTCCTCCCCAGCCCAACGCGGGCAAGCCGGGAAGGAGAGTCTTATGGCCACGCGCCCCGCACGCAAAAAATCCCGCACGCCTTCTGAACCTGCTTCCAAGTATAGGGTTCCCCTGCGCATCGTTCCGCTTCACCCGCACGTACGAGTCGCTGCCGCGGCCGCGCCAAATCTTACCTACCGCAATGGGCCCCTGCTCACCAACGTCGCGGTCTTCCCTATTTTATGGGGCAAAGCCTGGCAGTCCGCGGCGATTGTCACGGTTTCCGATCAGATTAATACTTTCTTCGACTTCATCCTCACCAGCGGTCTCATGGATCAACTCGCTGAATACAGCGTCCCCGGCAAAAGCATTGGTCATGGCAGCCGCACCGGTTCGCTTAATCTCACCGATTCCGAACCAGGCGATTCGGTCGACGACGCCACTATTCAGCAGACACTCCAGTCCGCCATTGCTGCCGGCACCCTTCCCGCACCTACCGCCAACACACTCTACTTTCTCTACCTGCCTCCCGGTACGCAAGTCACCATGAGTGGCGGCGCCTCTTGCAATGATTTCTGCGGTTATCACGAGGTCAGCGCGGGGAATATCTTTTATGCCGTTATGCCTTTTCCGGGCTGTGCTGGATGCCAAGGTGGACTCGCGACTCTCGCCGCGCTCACCTCCACTTCTTCCCATGAGCTCTGCGAAGCGATCACCGATCCCATCCCCGGCCAAGGTTGGTACGACGATACACACGGGGAGATCGGGGATATCTGCGCCTGGCAAACCAAACGGATCGGCGATTACACGGTGCAGCTCGAATGGTCCAACTCCGCGGGCTCTTGCATCTAGCGCTCTACGCGGTTTCTCTGGCAGTGAGCAGGCAGCTCCCCTCGCCCCGGGGGACTCTACATCGTCAGTACCACGCGAAACTGCGCCTTCCCGCTCAACATGCGCTCGTAGGCTTCCTTCGCCTTCGCCAAGGGATACTTCTCGATCATAGCCTTGACGCCGGTCATTTCGGCAAACCGCAATGTGTCTTCGGAGTCCGGAGCCGTCCCAGAAGGCCAACCTTGCAGTCCCTTTCTGCCGCCGATCATCTGGACCGGCGAGATGGCAAGGGGATCCATCGAAGCGCCCACGACTAGCAGTTTCCCATTTCCGCTTAGACCGTTGAATACCTCCGACATGGCCTTCGAACTGGGTGCGGTGGCGAGAATCACCTTTGCACCTCCCAGTTTCTGCAATTCTTGAGCCGCATTCGTCGCTTGGCTATCAATGTACTTCCACGCTCCGAGCTTCTTGGCCAGCGCCGCATTTTCCGGGCCGCGCCCTACGGCCACCGTGCGATAACCAAATCTCGCGGCAAATTGAATCCCCAGGTGACCCAAGCCACCCATGCCGAGCACCGCCACTAGATCCCCGGGACCCGCGCCGCTATGGCGCAGCGAATTGAAAGTGGTAATTCCGGCGCACAACAGCGGTCCCGCTTCGGCCGCATCGAGGCCCTCGGGCATGGACGCGACCGCCTCCCGCCGCGCAATCATGTATTGCGCGTAACCGCCATCCCGTGTCAGTCCAGTAATCTGTTCATTCACGCACAAAGCAAAATCGCCTCGCCGGCAGGGCCCGCAGATCCCACAATGTCCTCCGTGCCAGCCCACTCCGACTCTGTCGCCCTTCTTCCATTCGGTTACGGCCGAACCGACTTCGTCAATCACTCCCGCTACTTCATGACCAGCCACGCGGGGATAGGTGATTCCAGGCCAGAGGCCCTCCTTTGTAAAAAGATCGCTATGGCAGACCCCGCAAGCGTCAATCTTAATCCGCACTTCACCCGCATCGGGCGCGGCAATTTCCCGCTCTACAGTTTCAAAATCTCCACCAGCCTTGCCCACGTGAACCACCAGATTCTTTGCCATTATGCCCTCCCTCGTTCTAAAGCTTCCCTGGCCCGCAAATTTATGGGCTTCCGCCCCCCTTCGATGCTTCTGGCTTACTTTTTGTCAAATTCCAGCGTGTAGTGCTCTGCGACCCAGCACACTGCTTAGGATATTTTTCCGACTTGCCTTCGCCCTCAACCCGCGTAACCATATCCTCAGCGGCTAGGGCCAGCCCGTGCCCGCCCATGCGCCCTTCGCCATGTTTGGGCTCTAGGACATTCAGTCAGGAGGTTCCATGTCGCAATCACGCCGCCATCTTCTTCAGTCTTTCGCCGGGTTCACCGGAGCTCTTGCGGCCGCGCCAGTTCTTCTTTCTCAGTCGCGTCCAGCACCTCAGCCACTGCCCTCCCCAAACGCCCCAAACCCGAATTTTCCACAGGGGATGAATGGCCCGGGCCCAACGGGACCCGACCAAAAGGCCATCAATAGGCAAAATCACAACCAAATCCGGGAAGACGTAGACAAAATGTATGCACTGGTGCTTGAACTCAAGCAGGAACTGACAGTTACGAATACTAGTTCGGTCCTTGATATCTCCTTCGTTAAGAAAGCCCAACAAGTGGAAAAGCTGGCCAAGCAGGTCAAAGACCTTGCAAAGGGCTGAGCAAGAAGTAAAGGGCTCTGGCTACCGAATCTCGGCTTCGCCGGGATGAGCGACTCCGCGCCCTGTCCGTTTTTGATAGCCGGCTGTTGGTCAACTGCTACTTCACGATCGTTACATCCACTTCGCCGGTCTTTTCGTTTACCACTGCCGCTCCACACTCGGTGTAGTTCCCCGAAGCGTCGAACTTGCAGCCAAACGTTCCCGCCTTTGCCACCCCGCACTGCCCGGCGTTTAGGCCCACCACATACCAGCCGTATCCCACCGGTTTCCCAGCCTGGTTTCCCTTGGCGTAGATGGCCATCAGAATGTTGCCACTCTCCGGCTTTCCGTTCGCGCAGGTGAAATCATCTTCACGGTAGGTATACAGAATGCCGCGCTGGGCGTCCCAGAGAAACTGGTTGTCTTCCACGGTTCCGTCGTCATCAATGTCCACCATGTCCGTCCAATATGAAGATGGAGTCGACGCATTAACGGATGTGGCGCCCTTGCCAACGCTCGACTTCTGGCTCTGGTTTTTCGCGGCCGCGCTCGGCCCTGGTGAATTTGCCTTCGCGGCAACGGTCGGTCCTACTTTTACCTTGGGTGCCGTTCCTGTTGTAGTTTGCGACTGCGCTACGCTCAGGGTCAGCAAACCGACGCCGGCAATCAGTCCCCCGAACAACATAGATTTCTTCATGTCCTGCCTCCTCAGAAATTTTCCCTCATTTTGAATGACCGAATTTCCTGGGCAAGAATGCGGCAAAAAGCCTTTGCGTTGAAACGGTAGGCGGCTCCACGCTTTTCATGGGAGTAAAACACGCGTGGTTTCCCTTTTCCTCACCAAGACTGCAGCAATTCTACGTCTTTACTTAGTTCAGTCACCCATCACTGTCAACTGTTCATTTTTGCAGGTCTATGACTAATTCAGAATTCTGGATTTTATTTGTCACTGCCGAAAGGGCTGTCCTGTTTCTGTCCTTTCGGCCAGTATTCCGAACTGCTGCCGCGTACCAAACTGCTGTTGTATGCGCTTTTCTTTCCCCCGGCGGTTCTGGATCGTTCCTGTCCTACCCTTGGCCGTAGGGCCGACTTCCTGCGCCTCCGGCCCGACTTCATCCAGCACGAAGCAACCACCGCCGCCGGCGCAAGTCTCCATGGTCGTTTCCCCCGCATCAGCCAATGTTCGCGCCGGAGGTTCGACGACCTTCTCCGCGGTGGTCAAAGGCACCCAGGATTCCGCGGTCTCATGGCTTGTCAACAACGCCGCCGGTGGATCTTCCTCTCTTGGCACCATCGACGCCTCCGGCAAGTACGTGGCTCCTGCCACACTTCCTTCCTCGAATGCCCTGACCATCAAGGCCGTAAGTTCCGCCGACTCCTCCGTCTCCTCGACCAGCGCCGTTACGCTGCTCAATCCGACCCCGGTCCTTACCGGCATCTCGCCCTCTTCCACCAATCTTGGCAATTACACACTCACGCTCACGGGCAGCGAATTTGTAGCCGGAGCGCAAGTCCATGTCGGCGGCACGATTCTTTCAACGACATTCGTCTCTTCGACAAAGCTCACCGCCACGGTAATGTCACTGCCGCAGGCACCTATGCCGTTCTCGTGCAAAATCCTGATCCGGGCGGCACCCAATCTGCGTTGGTCAATCTGCAGGTCAACGGCGCCACACAAACCTCTGGCTGTTCGGGGACGTCCCTCGGACAAGGCGCCAGCCTGAATGGTCTCGTTCCTTTCCCTTCTGACAATCTGTGGAACAAGGACATTTCCGGCTCCCCCGTAGATGCAAACTCTTCCGCGGTCCTTAATTTTATCGGTACCACCATCGGGCTCCATGCTGATTTCGGGGCTGGCCTGTATAACGATTCCTCCATGGGCATTGCTTACACGATTGTCGGTGGTTCGCAGCCACTCAACCCCATCAACTACACCGCCTACGGCGGCGAGAGCGACGCTGGCCCCATGCCCATTCCCCTGACTGCTCCCGATCGAAGGCTATCCCAATCCGGGCACGGGCGATCGCCACGTTCTCGTGCTCGATAATTCCAATTGTTTTCTTTATGAGCTTTACAGTTCCTATCCGCAGTCTTCGAATTGGGACGCAGGCTCTGGCGCCGTGTGGGATGGATCTTCTTGCGGACGAACAGCGCCCATACTCTTGGACGAGCGCCGACGCCGCTGGCCTGCCCATCTTTCCTGGTCTTGTTCGCTATGATTAAGTCGCCGCAGGCCACATCAATAATCACGCCATTCGCTTCACGTTGCAGCATTCTTCCGCGGGTTTTGTTCCGCCCGCCTCTCACTGGGCATCCAATTCGAGTAACGCGAGCGCGCCTCCCATCGGCATGCGCCTGCGACTGAAATCCTCGTTCGATGCCTCCGGCTTTTCGGCCGCCAACCAGGTCATCCTGAATGCCATGAAGAAGTATGGGCTTATCCTGGCCGACAACGGATCTTCCATGTACATCAGCGGCGATCCGGACGATCGATGGGATAACAACGACCTGCACAACCTCGGCTTCATCCACGCCTCCGACTTCGACGTCATTCAGATGACATTAGATGTGGTACATGCAAAATGTGGGAATGGACGTTTCATGCTTGCCCTGGACAGGAAATAATCGGGATTACCACATAAATCTTTGGTAGAAGGGAGCGATGGCTATTCTGAACCGCGAACCCGGACGTCATCGATCTCTTGTGATCGCATTAATGGGTGTGGTGGTATTCACCGCCCTGGCGATCTGGCTGGCCTTCGCAATTCTGCGGCCGACGCCACCGCGCTCGGTGGCCATGACGACAGGTCCCGAGGACAGTTTCAATGCCGAACTGGGGAAGCGCTACCGCGAACTCCTCGCACGAGACGGGATTGACCTCAGGCTGATACCGTCGGCAGGTGCCGTTGAAAGTGTAGCTCGTCTGCAAGACCCAAAATCAGACATTAGCGTTGCCATTATTCCGGGCGGCATCACCAACCGGCAGGACTCACCTGGTCTAGTCTCTCTAGGCACACTATTCTACGAACCACTTTGGATCTTCTCCCGTGGCGATCTTCCGTTAAAACACGAGAGTCTCCAGGGCCAACGCATCGCGGTCGGCCCAGAGGGCAGCGGCGCCCGCAAGTTGTCCCTCGAGTTTCTCGCACGCGTTGGAATCATCGATCAGAAATCCGCAACTCTGGTTTCGCTCACACCACAGGAGTCGGCCGAGAAACTGTTTCACGGAGAGATCGACGCCGCAATCCTCCTGGACGCTTGGGAATCGTCTGTTGTGCACGAGCTCCTCGCCATGAAAAATGTCCAACTGGCAAGCGTTCGCAGGGCTGATGCCTTCGTTGACTTGTACCCGTTTCTGCACAAGCTGGTCCTCCCGGCCGGCGTGGCTAACATGATTGAAAACCGGCCACCAACCGATGTGTTACTGCTCGCTCCCAAGGCCAGTTTGGTGGTGCGCAGCGATCTTCATCCGGCCATCCAATACCTGCTCCTGGAAGCTGCAACAGAGATCCACTCCGAACCCGGTGTGTTCCGCTCCGCGGGCCAGTTTCCGGCTCCCGAGTCTATGGGCCTACCCCTTAGCACCCATGCGCGTCAGTTCTACAAGACGGGGTCACCATTTCTCCAGCGTCATCTACCTTTCTGGCTAGCAGTGCTGATTCAGCAACTACTGGTGTTGCTCATTCCCGTTCTGGGGTTTCTGTTCCCTCTGCTGCGATTCTCGCCGACGTTATACGGCTGGGCGCAGCGCCGCCGGATATACAAACTCTACTCTGAACTGAAAACGCTGGAAGAGGGCCTCGCCCTCGGTAGCGCCCACCAGCACAGCGAGAGTTTCATCGAACGGCTTGACGGGCTGGAAGATCGAGCAAGTCGCTTATCGTTGCCAATGTCCTACAGACCCCTCCTATATGAGTTGAGGTGGCACATTAGCATAGTGCGCCAGAGAGTCCGCAAGTCGACGTTCCTGTAGTCTTCGTGCTCAGCCGCCCATTTTTCTAACCAGAGTGTACGGCGGGACTGCGCAATTTTGCCCATATTTCAAAAGCT
>Ga0306920_100000627_pt1 | contig 41706 bp, 35 predicted proteins | sample flu12Cox44000170_FD_204666 | JGI IMG/M metagenome (GOLD analysis project Ga0306920, IMG submission 204666) | Lab enrichment of tropical soil microbial communities from Luquillo Experimental Forest, Puerto Rico - flux4day.12C.oxic.44.000.170 (v2)... | ecosystem: Environmental > Terrestrial >... | reverse complement strand
GGCGGGCGCCGCCGACGTGCTGCAGCGGGTCGCCGGCCACGGATGACTCTGCCCCCATCACGGGACGCGGTTTTCCGCTCTGTCCGGCAGCCAACTCTGGAACGAGTGTCTGACGCGCGGTGTTGTCTTTCACTGGAGCGCGGGGCGCTTTGTTCTGTTGGGCGATGCGATCGGCGCCAGTGCGGCAGGCCCTTTCCTGCGTCAGGCGATTTCACGAATTCGGAGCGAGGTACTAATGGCTGCTGAGCAATCAAAAGCGAAGGGACCTGATCTCGCCGCGGGCGTTCCCCTCAGCGATGTGGCCGATGGCGGGATGGTCGGCGGGCATGTGGGGGATGACGCGGTACTCCTTGCCCGCCGCGGTAACGAGCTGTTCGCGATCGGGGCGACCTGCTCGCATTACGGCGGACCGCTCGCGGAGGGGCTGGTCGTCGGCGACACCGTGCGCTGTCCCTGGCATCATGCCTGTTTCAGCCTCCGCACGGGCGAGGCGATCGCCGCGCCAGCGTTCAATGCCATGCCGCGCTTTCGGGTCGAGAGTCGCGACGGCAAGGCATTCGTGCGCGAGATGATCGAGGAGAGGCCCGCTCGATCGCAATCGGTTGCAGCGCAAGGGGGCCGCATCGTCATCCTCGGCGGCGGCGCCGCGGGTTTTGCCGCAGCGGAAATGCTTCGCCGCGAGGGATTTACCGGCAGCCTGATCATGCTCAGCGCTGACGAGAGCGCCCCTTACGACCGTCCCAATTGCTCCAAGGATTATCTGGCTGGAAACGCGCCGGAAGATTGGATGCCGCTGCGCCCGCCGGACTACTACGACGAGCAGAACATAAGCCTGCGGCTTCGCAGCCAGGTCACGGGCATCGACCCCAGGACGCGGCAGGTGACGCTTGCAGGCGGAGAGAGTGTTCCATTCGACAAGCTGCTGCTCGCGACCGGCGCCGAACCCATTCGCCTCGATATCCCCGGCGCCAATCAACCGCATGTGCACGTCCTGCGCACGCTTGCCGACTCGCGCGCGATCATTGCCAAGGCAAAGCTCGCCAAGCGCGCACTGGTCATCGGCGCAAGCTTCATCGGGCTTGAAGTCGCCGCTGCGCTGCGCGCGCGCGAGATCGAGACCCACGTCGTGGCGCCCGAGCATCGGCCCTTGGAGCGCATTCTCGGCCGCGAATACGGCGATTTCGTCCGCCGTATTCACGAGGAGCATGGGGTAGTGTTTCATCTCGGCGAGACCGCGACCGCCATTGATGGCAGCAACGTCCGACTAAAGGGAGGATCGACCTTGCAGGCCGACCTGGTCGTCGTGGGCATCGGCGTGCGGCCGCGCATTGAGCTTGCCCAGCGCGCGGGACTCAAGACCGATCGTGGCGTCGCCGTGAACGAGTATCTCGAGACCAGCGCGCCGGGAATCTTTGCGGCCGGCGATATCGCGCGCTGGCCCGATCCGCATACCGGCGAAAATCTGCGCATCGAGCATTGGGTGTTTGCCGAGCGTCAGGGGCAAGCCGCGGCGCGCAACATGCTTGGCCAGAAACAGCGCTTTTGTGAGGTGCCGTTTTTCTGGAGCCAGCACTACGACGTGCCCATCAACTATATCGGTCACGCCGAGAAATGGGACCGCCTCGACATCGAGGGTGACATCGACGGACGCGATTGCCTGGTGCGCTATCGCCGCAACGGCAAAGTGCTGGCGGTCGCCTCGATCTTCCGTGACGTCGAGAATCTGAAGGAAGAAGCCGCGATGGAGCGCATGGGCTTACGCGGCGCCACGGCTTCTGGCGGTCGAGATCGAGGCCTTCCCGCTGCTTAACTCCGCTGCGTCATAAACGGTGCAGTGGACGCCGACGGTGGTTGCTGTGCCCTCTCCCTTTGTGGGAGAGGGCTGCGACCAGATCGCAGCGAACTCGGAAGGGTGAGGGGATCTGCTCCCCTCACCCATCCTTTCTGTTGCACTTTCAGAGTTGCCCTCTCCCGCAAGGGGAGAGGGCAGCCACAACCTGTCGCGGCGTTCTTTTTGACGCAGTAGTACCAAGGGATCAAACATGCCAAGCCAGGCTGCGTACGGGCATCGGCCAACGCTTGCCTGTTGCCCCGCACGCAAAACTCACGCCTATTCGATTACCTCGTCGGCGAGCAATTGCATCGAGATCGGTAGTTCAATGCCGAGCTCCTTCGCAGTCTTGAGATTGATCACAAATTCGAATTTGGTGGACTGAACAACCGGCAGGTCGGCAGGTTTCTCGCCCCTCAGAATCCGGGCGACGTAGAGGCCCACCAGGCGATAGGCCTCGGTCAGGCTGTTGCCGTATGTCATCAGGCAGCCGGCGTATGCGAATTCGCGCAGGTAAGACATCGCCGGGATCCGATAACGCGCCGCCAGCGCGGCGAGCCGCTCGCGCTGCCAGAAAAAGAACGAGTCGGAGGCGATGAGAAGCGCGCCCGTGTGCTGTTGATGCATGGCCGCGAAGGCTGCGTCGAGCTCGCCTTCGTTGTTCGCGTTCACCACGGTCATCTGCTGCCCGAGCGAGGCGGCGGCCGATTGCACGGCTTGCATCTCGATCTCGGCGTTCGGATTGCTCGGATTCATGAGATAAGCAGTGCTACCGGCCTTCGGCACCACCTCGTGCAGCAGTTGCAATCGTTTGGTGGCCGCGCTGCCGCCAAAAACGGTGATGCCGGTCGCGTTGCCGCCCGGCCGGTTGAGGCTCGCTACTAGGCCATCCTTGACCGGGTCGCCGGCGGCAGTGAAGACGATCGGGATCGTCCGGGTCGCTGCCTTGGCGGCTTGCGGCGCAGGTTCGCCTCCACCGGCGACGATGACGGCGACGTCGCGGCGTGCCAGATCGGCCGCATCGGCGGGCAGCCGATCGTAATGGCCCTCCGCCCAGCGGTATTCGACCCGCACGTTGCGGCCTTCCACCAGGCCGGCTTCCCCCAGACCTTGACGGAATGAGGCCACGACGTGCGGGACGTTTTCCGCGGACATGATGTGGAAGAACCCAATCATGGGGATCGCCGCCTGCTGCGCGCGTGCCGCGAGCGGCCACGCCGCAACCCCGCTTCCAAGCCCCGCGATGAACTCGCGCCGTCTCATCTTTTGTCCTCGCGCCGAGGACCACATCCTATCATGTGATCACGCAATGAGCTCAATCGAGTGTGATCCCGGCCGCGCGGCCCAATTCCCGCCACTGCGCGATTTCGCTGGCCATCAACGCGCCGAACGCCTCGGGTGTGCCGCCCATAGGCTCGACACCATCGCGCTTGAGCCGCTCGGCGAGGTCGACCGTGGCTACCGCGTGCTGGAACGCCGATGCGAGCTTCGCGATGACCGGCGTCGGTATTCCCGCCGGCGCCACGACGCCGATCCACAGGATACCCTCGTATCCCGGCAGTCCCATCTCGGCCACGGTCGGCACGTCCGGCATCAGCGTCGAGCGCTCGCGGCTCGCGAAGGCGAGCGCACGCAGCTTGCCCTGCGCGATGTGCTGGCTCGCGGTCGCATAGGTATCCATCTTGAGCTGCACCTGTCCGGCCAGCAGATCGGTCATCGCCCGTGCCGCGCCGCGGTATGGAATATGCGCGACCTCGATGCCGGAGCGGCGCAGCAGCAATTCCATGGTCACATGCGGCAGCGTGCCGTTGCCGGCCGAGGAGTAGTTTAGCTTCCCCGGATTCTGCTTGGCGTATTCGACAAACCCCGCAAACGTCTCGAACGGCGCCGACGGATGGCTCACGAGCAATTCCGGCACCTCGGCCACGACCGAGACCGGCACCAGGTCCTTCTCGGCATCGTAGGGCAGCTTGGCATTGAGCGCGGCGCTGATGGTGTGATTGGGCGTGGTGAGCAGAAGCGTGTAGCCGTCCGGCCTCGCCTTGGCCGTGGCATCGGTCGCAATCACCCCACCGGCACCGGCCTTGTTCTCCATGACGAATGGCTGGCCGAGATTCTCCGCCGCCCGGACGGTCACCAGGCGGGCAACGTGATCCACCGCGCCGCCCGGCGGGAATGGCAGAATGAGCCGGATCGGCCGCGTCGGATACGACTCCTGCGCGTTCGCGGCGGTGAGCGCGGCCGTGCGGAGCAGTAGCGCGAGCAGCAATACGAACCATTTTGTCATTGCGCCAGGAATGGATCGGCTAGATTGGTTGATGCCGTCGGCGGGGCCGTCCGAACAATCCTACCTTCCCACGCCGCCGGTGTGTACTGTCCGGGATCTGAATCCCGGCCGCCGCGCCAAGCTCGAGGCCTCCCATGCCCGTTGAGTTTCAGAAGCTCGTCGACCTCAGTCTCGAGCTTGACCTGAAGAATTTCGTCATGCGGACGCCTGCGGGGTTCAAGAAGGACATGCAGTTCGAGATGGAGGTGATCAAGGAGCATGATGCGCCGGGCGGCGCCGGCCAGATCGTGCGTGGTGTGCACATGCGCCTGCATGCGGGCAGCCACGTGGACGCGCCCGAGCACAACGTTCGTGGCGGCACCCAGGTGCATGAGCTGCCGCTCGATCTCTTCATCGGCGATGCCGTCATCGCCGACCTGCGCGACAGGCTGCCCGGCAAGCCGATCACCGAGCGGGACCTTGAGCAGCGGCTTGACAACCGCATCCGCAAGGGAGACCGCCTGCTGCTGCGCACTGACCACAACAACAGCTACGACGGCGGCTCCGACAAATGGATGAAGGAATCCCCGTATCTCACCATTGCCGCCACCATGTGGTGCATCGGAAAGGGCGTCGTGCTCGTGGGCTACGACTTCTACCACGGCAACGACGAGCCCGGCGCGCCACGCGTCTTTCACAATTCACGCACGCTGAGCGAGCACGGCGTCATCACCATGCCGTATCTGAAGAACCTCGATCAGATCGACAAGGACCGCTTCACGCTCATCGGCTTTCCCCTCAAGGTGATCGGCGCCGAAGCCTCCCCGGTGCGCGCGGTGGCGCTCGTCTGAGGAAAGCCGCGCATCTGCCGCCGCACTTGCGCAGCCGCCCATGCTGAACCCTGCGCTTACGCTGCTCGCGGTCGCCGCAACGGCGCTGGAAGCAGCCGATGTGCTCAGCACCTATCGCATGCTCGCGCGCGGCGGTCACGAGATGAACCCGATCGTCGTGTGGTTCATGCACGCGCTCGGAGATGCATGGCCGCTGTGCAAGCTCCCCGAGATCGCTCTCATCATCATCCTGCGGCTGTTTGCGCCAAGGCCGGTTGCTTTCATCTGCCTCGCCCTGATGGTCGCCGGCTACAGCTTCGTTGTCTGGCATAATCTGCGAATCTGAGCAGGGATGGTCCGCTCCATGTTCGTCGCGGTGATGTCACGCCGCAATTTGCAACGTTGTCCCGCGCCAGCCTTGTCACGCCGCAGCCTTGGCGGTGGCCGCGAGCGCAGCGCGCGCATCCCAGGGCGTCCACCACGGCTTGACCCCAAGCTCGCGGGCGATGATGCCGGCGGTGATGTAGCCCGCTCCGCCGGAGATGGCGCCGCCGGGATGGCCCGACGAGCCTGACATGTAAAGGTTCGCGATCGGCGTGCGGTAGCCGAAGTGATTGTACATGACCTGCTCGGCGGAGAACGCGCCCATGAAAATGTCGCCGTTGCGCATCTGCGGAAACTCGGCGACATATTCGCGGCCGCTGTAGATGTGACGGCCCACGATGTTCCTGCTGGTCATGTTCGGCGCATAACGGGCGAACACCTCCATGATTCTGTCCGCGAACGCCTCCTTGAACGCCTCGTAGTCCTGCCCATCGAGCTCCGGGGCGAGCGGCATCACGTGCCAGGCATATTGCGTATGCTTGCCCGGCGGCGCCTGCGTGGGATCGATCACGCTCAGCGGGCCGGCGCCGAACTGGACGACCTTCGGTACCCGCCCCGCCATCACGTCGCCATGGGCGGCGATGAGGTCCTCCATGCTTTCCGCTCCCAGGCTCCATTTCAGGGTGCGGTGAATGTTGGGGTCGAAGATTTCCGCCTTGAGCCGGGCGGGCTCGTGCATGGCGAGATGCAGGCCGAACAGCGACCACGCCGTGTACTGAAACTTGTCGATCTTGCCGAGGAACGCATCCGGCAGCTGGTCGCGGCCGATGAGATTTTCGAACGTCTGGTGCACGTCCAGCGTCGAGGCCACAAACTGCCTTGCCCGCACCGTGCGTCCGTCGGTCAGGACGATGCCGGCGGCCTTTCCGCCTTCGAGCAGGATGCGCTCAATGTGGACCTGCGGCTGATAGCGGCCACCGGCGGCGATGAAGGTCTCCATCAGCCCGCGCGCGAGATTGAACGAGCCGCCCTGGCAGAGCTGGTAGCCGCTCTGGAGGTCAAAGGCGCGGATGACGGAGCCCATCGGGCTCGCGCGCGATACCGTGTCGACCAGCCAGGTCCCGAACAGCGAGACCTTGAATAGGAACAGGAGCTGCACGTGCTCGTTCTCGAACAGCTCCTTCACCACCTCGAACGGCTGGCGCCTGGTGATGGCCAGGAACTCGCGGCCGATCGCGCTCGCTCCCAGGAGCGCCTCGCGCTCGGCTTGCGGCAACGGCTCCGAATAGCGCTCGGGCAGAAAGATGCGCCGGGTGATCTCCTCCGCCCGCCTGTTCCATTCGCGGAAGGTCGCGGCATCCTTCGTCGAGAAGCGCGCGACATTGGCGAGCGTCTCTTCCAGATCGCGGCCGAACACGAGCGCCGAGCCGTCGAGGTGCGGCTGGCCGAGTTCGTAGCGCGGAGTGATGTAGGTGACGCGCTCCGCGAGCCCGAGATCCTTGGACCACGGCGCTTCCGTAATATGGAAGTGATTGATCGAGTGCAGATTGTGGAAGAACCCCGGCGCGGTGACCTCCTCGGTGGAAAGCCCGCCGCCGTATCGCAGCCGGCGGTCGACCAGCAAAATGTCGAGCCCGGCTTTTGCGAGATACGATCCCAAAATGAGCCCGTGATGTCCGGCGCCGATGACAATCCCGTCATAGGAGCGATCGAGCGTGTGTGTCATGCGTCAGAGCGTCCTGGTCGCCTTGGAGGCAGTCCGTCGCAGTGCTATGATGCCAGGATGACAAGGGAGCATATCGACAGCGTGCTTGAAAGGGTCCGCTCTTGGCCGCAGGAGGATCAGGAGGAGCTGGCAGAGCTCGTCCGCGAAATTGAGGCGCGCCGGACCGGCGTCTACGTTTTGAACGACGAGGAGCGCGAGGCGATTGCGAGAACCGTTTGTATCAGACGAGGACGTGCAAGCGTTCTGGACGCGCCGCGGAATTGCATGAGGGTTCGGTATCGGCCGCAGGCGCTCGGCGATATCGACGAGATTGGTCGCTACTCACGGGGTTTCCATGAAACCGATCAATATTGAACCCACGGACCTCATCCTGAAGGAGGCGCAGGCAGGCAAGCTTGCGCAGCCTGCGTAAACTTGGCTGCGCTGCCGTCTCGAAGGATGGCGGCTGGCGCGATCTCGCGTGCGGCCGTCCTTCGAGACGCCCGCTGCGCGGGCTCCTCAGGACGAGGATCGTCCCAGGGCATTCGCATCCGGGCTAGGCTTTCACCCATTCCGGTGCGACAGCATTCACGACGCGGCCGGCGGATGAGCAGCAAGGCGAAAGGAACGGCGATGGACAGGCGAGCATTCTTGACGGGGGCGGCGGCCATGGGAGCGGGCGTCGCCCCCTGGCGGCCGGCGCACGCACAGACCTTTCCCACCAATGTCATCCGGATCGTGGTGCCGGCATCGGCGAGCACGCCGCCGGACATCCTCGCGCGCATCATCGCGAGCGCGCTCACCGACGGCGAGGACTGGAAGACCATGGTCGAGGACAAGCCCGGTGCCTTGATGACCATCGGCATCGCCGACGTGCTCAAGCAGCCGCCCGACGGCCACACGCTCCTTTCCGTGACAACGCCGATCACGGCAACACCTGCGCTCATGCCGGCCGCTTCGCTCAATCTCGAAACCGACTTCGCCCCGGTGATCCACGTGGCGACCGGCTACAACGTGCTGGTGGTCAATCCGAAGGTGCCGGTCCACTCGGTCTCGGAGCTCATCGACTATCTCAAGAAAGATCGGGGAAAGCACACCTTCTCCTCGGGCGGCTTCGGCACCCCCGCGCATCTGATCGGAGAGCTGTTCAAGCTCGAGACCGGAGTGCAGGCGACGCATGTCCCCTACGTGCAGTTTCCGCAGGCGATCGCCGATCTCGTCAGCGGCGTGAACACTTACCAGTTCATCACGGTGTTGCCGGTCGTGCAGCTCATCAATACCGGCCAGCTGCGCGCGCTGGCCGTGATGGGAAAAAAGCGCATTCCCGCGCTCAGGGATGTGCCAACCATCGCCGAGGCGGGCTATCCGAAGCTCGTTGCCGAGGACTGGGCCGGCATTCTCGCGAAATCTGGCACGCCGGCACCCGTGATCGCGCGCATCAATACCGCCGTGAACAAGGCGCTGGCGACGGAGAAGGTGCGCGATGCGCTTGCCAAGATCGGGACCGACGTCGGCGGCGGCAGCCCCGAGCAGTTCGGCTCGCTCGTGCGTGCCGAGACGGTGCGCTGGGCGAAGGTGATCAAGGATGCCGGCATCAAGATCAACTCATGAGTGATTGCGACTTCCGCGTCACCCTGCTGGGGACCGGCGTGCCGGTCCCGAGCCCCGACCGCTTCGGCCCGTGCACGCTGGTCGAGGCCGGTGAGCAGAAATTCCTGGTCGATGCTGGCCGCGGCGCAACCATCCGGCTTCATCAGCTGCGCATTCCGATCGGCCGCATCGACGTGCAGCTCCTCACGCACTATCACTCCGACCACACGTCGGGCGTGCCGGACGTGTGGCTCACCGGCTGGCTGGAATCACATTTCGGCACGCGCAAGCGGCCATACCGGGTGATCGGGCCGACCGGCGCGCGCGAGCTGATGAAAAACCTGGAGCGGGCCTACGCGCTCGACATCCGGATTCGCATCGCCGACGAGAAGCTGCCGCCCGCAGGCGTCGCCACCGAGGTCACCGAGTTCGAGCGGGACGGAACCGTCTACGAGAAGGACGGGGTAAAAGTGATCGCCTTCGAGGTCGACCACGGCGACGTCATCAAGCCGTGCTTCGGCTATCGCTTCGAGTATGGCGGTCGCGTCGCGGTGCTCTCCTCCGACACCCGCTACAACGCCAATGTCATCAAATATGGGGCTGGAGCGGACCTCCTGGTGCATGAGGTCGCGAGCGCGCGGCCGCAGCTGATGAAGGAGGCCTATATCCAGAGGATCATCGCCCACCACACGACCCCGGCCGACGCCGGGCGCATCTTTGCGCAAGCGCGGCCGAAGCTTGCCGCCTACACGCATCTCGCCCTGATCGGCAGTGGGCAGGTTCCGCCGCCGACCATTGACGATGTGGTTGCCGAGACGCGGCAGACCTACGGCGGGCCGCTGGTGGTGGGCGAGGACCTGATGACGTTCGAGATCGGCGAGGCGGTCACCGTGCGCCGATCCCACGCACTTTCGCCGGCTGCTGCGGATGGAAACCGCCTGCGGCCGGATGTGCCAAGCCACTCGTTCGAATCATGCTTGTCTGACCCGTCACATGGTTTGCGGAGTGGTCTCGATCGCGATCTGCCATGAGAGAAAGAGCCGCTCGATGAGGACAACCACCAGGAACAGGGCAACGCCGAGCGCGCTGAGCACGAATATTCCGGCAAACATGATGTCCGTGTCGAGGGATATGTTGGCGTAGCTGATGACATAGCCCAGCCCGGTGTCGGACGAGACGAACTCGCCCACGACAGCACCGACCACTGCAAGCGTGATCGAAATGCGGAATGCAGCGAACACATACGGCATTGACCACGGCAGGCTGATTTTGACGAACGTCTCCCACCATCCTGCGCCGAGGGATTTCATGTATTGCAGCAACTCCGGCTCGACCGAGTTCAATCCGCGCGCGGTATTGATCACGATGGGAAAGAACGCAATGAGCGCGGCAATGACGATTTTGGGCGTGAGGCCAAAACCGAACCAGATAAGAAAGAGGGGTGCGAGCGCGACCTTGGGCAGCACCTGAGCCGCGACCAGAAACGGATAGGTAAGCTCGCTGACCCAGCGTGAATACGCAATTCCGACCGCGATGAGGAATCCGAACAGCGCCGCAATCAGAAAACCGCCGCTCACCGCTGCAAACGTTGGCCAGGTGTTCGCCAGCAGATAAGACCAGTTCTTGGCAAGGCTGGCGAAAATCATGGTTGGTGGCGGCAGAATGACGGGTTTCATTCCGACCAGCCGCACCAGCACCTCCCAGAGAAGAAAGAAGCCGAAAAATACGGCGCCTTGCCCGGCCATCCTGCCAATCGAGCGAGCGATCATGTCTGTGCACCGGGCGGGAGCATCTCCGGTCGAATGGTCATGCGGTTGCGGTGCCTTTGTTTGAACATGGTCCCGTTACGCCGGCCATTGCGCAGGTGGGAGCATGCTCTCGGTCACGGGGCTGGACCTTCACGTAGCATGTGACGAATTTTCTGGACCAGCTCGGTGAATTGCAGGCTGCCGCGCAATTGCTCCGTTCTCGGCCGGGGGAACGGGACGACGACGGTCTCGGCGACCCGTCCCGGGCGCGCCGTCATGACAATGACGCGGTCGGCAAGCAGCACCGCCTCGCTGATGCTGTGGGTGACAAAGACGATGGTGCTTTCGGTGAGGCCCCACAGCTGCAGCAGCGCCTCCTGCATCGCCTCGCGGGTGATCTCATCGAGTGCCGCGAAAGGCTCGTCCATCATCAGGATCGATGGAGAGAACGCTAAGGCACGCGACAGCGACACGCGCTGCTGCATGCCGCCGGAAAGCTCGTGCGGAAGCCGGTTCTCGAACCCGGACAGTCCCGTCAGCTGCAGCCACTTGCGCGCGCTTGCCAGCCGGACCTCGTACGGCAGGTGCTTGCGCGTGACCTCCGTGGTCAGGAGCACATTGCCGAGCGCTGTGCGCCAGGGCAAGAGCAGCGGCCGCTGGAAGACATAGCCGACCTTGCCGGCGAGATTCACCTCCTCGAGCGGCACACCATCCAGCAGCACCCGGCCGCTGGTCGGCTGCAGCACGCGGGAGAGCACCTTGAGCAGCGTGGTCTTGCCGCAACCGGACGGGCCGACAATGCTAAGGAAAGAAAGCGGCGGGATGTCGATTGAGACGTTGTCCAGCGCCAGCACCGAGTCGCCGCTCGTGCGATAGCGCAATGTCAGCTTCTCGATCTCAATATGCGGGACGTTGGCCATCGCGGCTCAGAGACGAGGGTACACGATCCTCTGCACAAAGCCGGCGGCGTTCGAGAGGATTTTCCCTCAATTTCGGGTTCAGAGGGCCGCAGGCGCCGGACTAGCCCTTGCTCAGGAAGCGGCACTGCGCGGCACAGGAAAGCGAGCCACGCGAGCCTGATTCTGCTTGGCAAGGTAGTACTGCGCCACCGTGATTGGCGGATAACGGGGTGGATTATCGGGCCCCTGACACGTGGGCAGGCACGATACGGTCACATCATGGTTGGGATGGCCAAAGAACACGATCGACAGGCGTCTCGACCTCTCACGCAGCTCGGGTGGCGGATTGACGACCCGGTGCAAGGTCGACCGCCATCGATCATTCGTCCACCGCGCCATGACGTCGCCGAGATTGATGACGAATGAGCCCGGCACATAAGGGACGTCGTGCCACTCGCCCTGCAGATCGGCGACCTGCAGTCCCCCGGGGGCGTTGCCCGGCTTCAGGATGGTGACCGTGCCATAGTCGGTATGGGCCGCCGCCCGCAGCTGGCCCGGGAGCGGCGCCTGCGTTTGCTCGGGATAGAGACGTGCTGCCAGCTTGCTGACAGGGCGGTCGACCTTGTCAGCGAAATAATCCTCCGGCAGCTCGAGCGCCAAGGCGGAAAGGCGCATGAGATCGTCCGCAAGCTTTATCATGCGTCGGAAATATTCGACATAGATCTCCTTGAACTCCGGCAGGCTCTCCGGCCAGCGATTGGGCGGGAACATTCCACGCGAGGCGCCCTCGCGATAATAGTCGTCATCGCCGGCATCGATCGGCGCAATCTGGATCGTCTCGTTCAGATCAAAAGGCAGGGCTTCGCCCCGCGTGTATGAAAGATTGTTGTCGCCGATCGCGGTGTAGCCGGCAGAGCCGGCCTCGCCGGTCAGATCGCGATGCAGGCGCATCTTCTCTGCTGCCGGAAGTGCAAAGAACGCCCTGGAAACAGCTTCCGTCCGGTCAAGCAGGCTCTGCTCCACCCCATGTCCCACAACGACGTAGAAGCCGGTCTCGCGGCACGCCTTGTCGACCTCCTTCGCGACCTGGCTTTTTTGCGCGGCATCGCCGGTCAGAAACGGACGGATGTCGATCACCGGAACAAATCCGCCAGCAGCATTCGCCTGGGTCGATGGAGCCATGCGGTGCAACTTGCCGCTAAAAGCACATATTATTTCAGGAAATCGTTGGTGAAGACGCGGTGCAGATCAACTGCCGTTTCCATGATCCCCATATCGAGCAGCGCCTTCTGCATCGCCTCCCAGTTTTCCATCGTCGAGTGACCGATCCCGTTCTTGATGGTATCCGGAGTTTTCGTGATCTTGAGCACCTCGGGCAGCTGCATGGTCGCATATTTGACATCGCTGGTCGGATAATTCTTCAGAAAATTCTGCAGCGCCTCGTCCTGATGATCGATCGAATAGACCCACCCGGCAACGAATGCGCGCGTAAATCGCCGGACCAGGTCGGGATTTTTGCTTGCCAAGTCACCGTTGACGAGCAGGGATGTCGAATAGATCGGCAGCCCGACATCGGCGAACAGGATCCAGCTCATCGGCATTCCGTGCGCCACCGGCTGCAGCCCGTCGACAAAAAAGAACGCGACGCTGGCGTCGATCTTGCCCGCCTCGATCAGCGCTGCGATGTTGCGGTCGACGGCCACCTGCTTGATCTTCGAGTCGTCAATGTTGTTTATTCGCTCGACTGCCCGCCACTGCTTCTCGCCGACGCTCAGCATTGGAACGCCGATGGTCTTGCCGTACAGGTCGGTCAGCGACTTGATGCCTGAGGCGGTCGGGAAAATCATCGCAACCGGATTCTTCTGGAGAATGACAGCCGTGGTCATGACGGGAAGGCCTTTGGCATAGGCCAGAAGCACCTGGTCCGCAGCCGCATATCCAAAATCCGTGCTGCCGTTGCCCACGAGCTTGACCGTGACGGTTGAGCCCTGGCCCGGCATGATCTCGACCTCGATGCCTTCCTTGGCAAAAAAACCCTTGTCGCGAGCGAGAAAAATGGGTGCGTGCAAGGCGCCGATGACATAGTCGAGGCGCAAGCTGACCTTGTCGACGGCAAGCGCCGGGGCGCCGGTCGCGGCAATCAGACTTGCCGCAACAAGGAAGCTGGCGGCGCGCCTTTCAAGCATGCCAGGCATGGCTGGACCCATTCCACGCATTAATGGTGAAAGTCATCGTATGCTTGTAGGTTTTGCGTTCGCAATCCGCAATTTTTGCTTTCGCAAGAAGATGGATGCGCGGGTCGTGACCCGCGCATGACGGTGGAGGAGCGGTTCAGTTTGAGCCGGAGCGGCTCTTAATCGTAGAATCCCGGCGGCATCTTCAGGCTGTCGCGCTGCACCTTGTCGTGATTGATCCAGAGCTGCGCATTCTCCTTCGCCATCACGTCGGCGATGCGCTGCATTGAAGCAAGCGTCCTCTTCTTGTCGGTGTTGTTTGCGGGCACGCCGCGGTTTTCCCAGTTGCTGCGGAAATGAACGGCATCGCCCGACAGCACGATCGCGCCGGTCCGCGGCAGCTTCACCAGCAATGACTGATGCCCGGGCGTGTGTCCGGGGGTCGAGATGATGGTCGCGCTGCCGTCGCCGAAGATGTCGTGGTCGCCCTGGAGCTTGGTGACGGGATGCTCCGCCTTGAACCGCCCGACCCCGAGCGGGTTCGGCCATTCGTACTCGGCCTTCTGCACCAGGAGCATGGACTGCGGGAAGAGCTCGACATTGCCGATGTGATCGGGATGCGTATGCGAGATGGCCACGTATTTGATGTCTGACGGCTTCACACCGAGCTCGTCGAGTTGCGACGCCAGGGTCTTCGGTCTTCGCCAGTGCGTCATGCGCGGATCGGAGGGAGCTTGGCCGGCGGGCATGGCAGCGATCGCATCGGTGAGGCCGGTGTCCCAAAGGAGCCAACCGGTGGTGTGGTGGATGAGGTAGCAGTTGTCGACAAAATCCATTGACTTGCCGACGTTGACGCCGGGTGACCACCTGGAAATGTCCCCGGCAACGCCTTCGCCCCAATTGAGGATATAAAGCTTGTCGATGCCGGATTGCCGTTGCGCCGCGACCGGCACAACCGCAATCACCAGCATCGCCGCTGCAATGATGACGCCTGATTTTTTCATGACGTTCCTCATTCCCGCTAGTGGTCGATCACACCGGTAGGGTAGGTTAGGCGCGCGCTTTTTTGGCGTGCGCCGTAACCCACCATCCCCTTCGGCGGATTACGCTAACGCTAATCCGCCCTACATGTCCTGACGCCAAACACGCGCTCAAACAGTCGCGCCGATTCAGACCATGCTCACCCCATCCCCGACGCGGAAGTTGGCTCGATCTCGCACATCAGGCGCACCTCGCCGGGCGCGGCGTTGGTGTATTTGTCCTGCCCGAGATATTTCTTGGCGAGCGAATCGATGTGCGGAACGGCGCCGTCCTCGGTGACGCGCGCGACCTTGCCGCGCACCTGGATGTAGCGATACGGATTTTCCGGATCGACAATGGCGAGCGCCACGGCCGCGCCTTGTTTGAGGTTGCGTGCCTTCACCCTGCCGCGCGCGGTATTGACGCGGAGCTTGCCGTCCTTGAAGTCGAACCAGACCGGGGTGACCTGCGGCGAGCCGTCCGGCATGGTGGTGGCGATCGCGGCAAACGCCTTCTTCCTCGTCAGCAGGTCGAGATATTTTTCGGGAATGGTCGTCATCGCGTGAGCTCCTTCTGCTGCGCGCCACTATAGCACAGGCTGCGCTCAGCACGGACCGTCGTCACCCGCGGACGGCCCTACCGCCTGCCCGTCCCCGGTGCTAGCGTTCACGCCGCGCAAGCTGAAGGCGATTTGTCGGCGCAAAGGGAGGGACAACGATGAAACAATTGATTGCTGCATTCTGGCTCGCCTCGAGCCTCGCCACCGGAACCGCCTTTGCTCAGGCGTTGCCGCCGAACGAGGCCGGCGTGACCATGGGGCACCTGCATCTCAACTCGCGCGACGTCGAAACCAACAAGAAGATTTTCGTGACGCTCGGCGGCACTGCGATCAAGCCGGGTGATTTCGACATTGTGCGGTTTCCCGGTGTCTTCGTGTTTCTCCATCTGCGTCCGGGCGCAGCACCGGCGAGCGGCGGCAGCGACGGCACCGTGGTGAACCATGTCGGCTTTACCGTCCCGAACGTGCAGGAGGCGGTCGGGCGATGGAAGGCGGCCGGCCTCGATGTGATGCCGGGCAGGAATGAGCGGCTCGATCAGGCCTGGATCACGACCGCCGATGGCCTGCGCATCGAGATTCTGGAGGACAAGGACCAGAAGGTCCCCATCCGGCATCACCACGTTCATTTCTATGTGCCGCAATCCGCCATTGCCGACATGCAGGCCTGGTACGCAAAGCACTTTGGCGCCAAGCCGGGCATGCGCGGCCAGTTCCAGGCCGCCGACATCCCGGGCGCCAATCTCACCTTCACCAAGAGCGATACGCCGACAGTGCCCACCACCGGACGCATCCTCGACCACATCGGTTTCGACGTGAAGGATCTGGCGGCCTACGCCGCAAAGCTCGATGCCGCCGGCATCAAGCTCGATCGGGCCATTGTGACGCAGCCGACCGGCGTCAAGCTGACGTTCATTCACGACCCCTGGGGCACCTCGATCGAGCTCAACGAGCGCCCCAATCCGCTCTGACAGATAGAGCCACCAACGGTGCAGTGGACTCGATCACCTCTCCCCATCGGGGAGAGGTCGGCGCCGTAGGCGCCGGGTGAGGGGGTCACGGGCATCGTCTGCGATAGCCCTGCCGCAAGCGGGGAGGAGTGGAGCTTGCTGACCTGCATGAGAGTTTTTTCACCAGCGGCCGCGCATCTGGTTCCACTGGCTGCATGGATATCCCGCATAGGTGCAGGCCTCTCCCCCTCCGGTGGCCCGCCGTGCCTTGCGGGCAGCGTTCGCCTCCGGGGCAAGGGTCTGGGCACTCACAATGATCAGCGCAATGATCGCCAAAAGCTTTTTCATAATGGTTCTCCTGTCCCGTGCTCGCTGAGCCAGGGGCTCGGCATCGGCTCGATCACCGAAAGGAGCCTCGCGTAGATAGGATCACCGGTACTGCCGTCTTATTCCGCATTGCTCATTTTTGTGCGGATTTGCAGTTTTTTGTGCGGATTTGCAGTTTCGCGATAAAAAAGTTTTGTATGTTCATCACGAGGTTGTGCGCCGGTTTGGCGGCAATGTAGCCTTACGGAGGGATGCTGCCCTCCTGAGCTGATGAGTCTGCATATCCAGCGCTGATCAGGAGGACGCGGCCCCGACCGTACGCGACGTTAATGCAGGGTCGCTGCAATGCCAGGTCGCTGCGATGCTAAGTCGCTGCTGAGGCCCGATGAGCTCGCGAGACAATAGAATGAAGGAGGCAGGCAGCATCGGAGGAAGGACCGCGGTCACAACCGCAATGACCACTGCCGATCGCCAGGCGCCGCCAGCGATCGTCACGATCTTTGGTGCTGCTGGCGATCTGACGAAGCGCCTCGTGATGCCCGCGCTCTACAATCTCGTGCGGGGTGGCAGGCTTGCGGATCCATTCAGCATCATCGGTGTCGATATTTCGGATCAGACGACCGAGAGCTGGCGCAACGGTCTGACCGAGATGATGCAGGCGTTCGTGCGCAGCGGGGCCGGTGCAATCGACGCCCAAGCCTGGTCGTGGCTTACGCACCGCATGCGGTATGTGAGAGGAGATTTCGCGGAGCCGGAAACTTTCAGCCAGCTGGCGGGATTGCTGGAGGGGCGGGATCCGCAAGGCAGTGGGGCCAATGTCCTGTTCTACCTGGCCGTTGCCGACCGGTTCTTCGGTCCTCTGATCGAGCAGCTGGGCCGCGCCGGGCTCACCCGGCAATCAGAGCATGGGTGGCGGCGGGTCATCATCGAAAAACCGTTCGGACACGACCTGCCGTCCGCCAAGGCCCTCAACGCACAAATCCTCAAGGTACTGTCCGAGGATCAGATCTATCGGATCGATCACTTCCTGGGGAAAGAGACCGTTCAGAACATCCTGGTGCTGCGCTTTGCCAACGGCATCTTCGAGCCGCTCTGGAACCGCGACCATATCGACCACGTTCAGATCACCGCGGCCGAGATCGTAGGGGTCGAGCACCGTGGCCGTTTCTATGAGCGTACCGGTGCCTTGCGCGACATGGTCCCGAACCACCTTTTCCAGCTGCTCGCCATGATTGCCATGGAGCCGCCGATCTCGTTCGATGCCGATGCGGTGCGCACCAAGAAGACGGAGCTGTTCCACGCGATCCACCCGATTTCGCCGACCAACGCAGTGCGCGGCCAGTACGGCGCCGGTGTTGTGCTCGGCCGGCAAGCGCGTGCTTATCGTGACGAACCTGATGTTGCACCCGACTCCACGACGGAAACCTACGCGGCGCTCAAGCTCGGCATCGACAACTGGCGTTGGGCCGGTGTGCCCTTCTATCTGCGTACCGGCAAGCATCTCTCCGCCCGCACCACCGAGATCGCTGTGCAATTTCGTCAAGCCCCCTATGCGCTCTTTCGCGGCACTTCGGTTGCGCACCTGCCGGCGAACATCCTGAGGCTCAGGATCCAACCGGATGAGGGACTCTCACTCAGCTTCAGCGCCAAGCGCCCCGGCACGGAGATCGAGGTCGATGGCGTTGAAATGAACTTTGCCTATCGGGATTATTACGCACCGGTTGTGTCGGTCGGCTACGAGACGCTGATCTACGATTGCCTGATTGGCGATGCGACGTTGTTTCAGCGAGCCGATACGGTCGAGGCGGCATGGTGTGCGGTTCAGGACGTCCTGGACGCCTGGGCACGGGCCCCCGCCGACGACTTTCCCAATTACGCCGCTGGCAGTGCGGGCCCCGACGCCGCCGTCCGACTGCTCGCGCGCGATGGGCGTGCATGGCTGCCGATCGAGGCAAGCCATCCTCACGGCAAACAGGACGAATGACCAGCCTATGCGAGGTGACATCATGAAAGCCACGCGAACCCTGCACGACCTGGGCCAGAGCCTCTGGCTCGACAACATCACGCGCAACATGCTGAGAACGGGCGTGCTGCGCCGCTACATCGATGAGTTTTCGGTCACCGGGCTCACATCCAATCCCACCATTTTCGACCACGCGATCAAGAATAGCAGCGATTATGACGACTCCATCAGAAACAAGATCGCACAGGGCAAGTCGGGCGAGAGCTTGTTCTTCGAGCTTGCACTCGATGATCTCACCCAGGCTGCCGACTTGTTTCAGCCGGTTCATGAACGAACATGCGGAGTGGACGGTCTGGTTTCGCTCGAAGTCTCGCCGCTTCTGGCGCATGACACCAAGGCCACGCTGTCGGCGGCCAAGGAGCTGCACGCCCAGGCGCGACGTTCCAATCTCCTGATCAAGATCCCGGGTACTCCCGAAGGCCTGCCCGCCATCGAGGAGGCGATCTTTGCTGGGGTGCCGATCAACGTCACGCTGTTGTTCTCCGCCGAGCAATATGTTGCGGCGGCCGATGCTTACATGCGCGGCATCGAGCGGCGCATCGATGCGGGCTTGAAGCCAGACATCCGCTCGGTAGCATCGATCTTCATCAGTCGCTGGGACGTTGCGGTGAGCGGCAAGGTGTCCGAGGCGCTCGCGAATCGACTCGGTATCGCGGTCGCCAGGCGCGCCTACAAGGCCTATCTCGGATTGCTGAGCTCGCCGCGATGGATGCGCGCCTGCAATGCCGGTGCTCGCCCGCAACGCCTGCTGTGGGCCAGTACCGGGACCAAGGATCCGAAGGCTTCGGACATCCTCTACGTCAAGTCCCTGGCCGCACCATTCACCGTGAACACCATGCCGGAGGGAACCCTGCAGGCCTTCGCCGACCACGGCGAGGTCGGACCGCCCCTGCCGACGGACGGCGGCTCCTCCGAAGAGGAGCTCGCACAATTCGCCAGGGCGGGCATCGACGTCCCCGCGCTTGCGAACCAGCTGCAAGACGAAGGCGCCAAATCGTTCGTCAAGTCCTGGAACGACCTGATGCGGGTGATCGATTCCAAATCCGCCGTGCTCAAACGCGCGAGCTGACACCGTGTATGCGAGCTCCCGCGTTAGCTTGCGCCGGACTGAGCAGGCAAATCGAGCTGACCGAAAGGTGCTGGTCGTCGATGTCGGCGGATCTGCTGTGAAAATCCTCGCCACCGGGCAGCGCGAGCCCCGACGGTTTACGTCCGGGCCGAAGCTGACCCCGAGCCGAATGGTATCGGAAGTCAGGAAGCTCGCCCGAGACTGGAACTACGACGTTGTGACGATCGGTTATCCCGGCCCGGTTCTCCACGGTCGGCCGATGGCGGAGCCGTATAACCTCGGACGCGGATGGGTCGGGTTCGACTTTGCATCCGCATTCGGTCATCCCGTGAAGGTCATCAACGACGCCGCGATGCAGGCCCTGGGGAGCTACAAGGGCGGGAAGATGCTCTTTCTGGGTCTGGGAACCGGGCTTGGATCAGCCATGATCATCGACGGCATCGTGGAGCCCATGGAGCTCGCCCACCTGCCCTACAAGAAGCACACCTTTGAGGATTACGTGGGCCGGGCCGGATTGGAGCGCCACGGCAAGAACAAGTGGCGCCGTCACGTTGCCGATGTCGTGGCGCGGTTGATCGCGGCGCTCGAGCCCGACGACATCGTGATCGGCGGAGGCAACGCGTCAAAGCTCAATACGCTGCCGCCGCACGCGCGCATTGGCGATAATGCAAATGCCTTCCGTGGCGGATTTCGATTGTGGGAGAAGCACGGTGCTCTTCCCCAAGCCGGGACGCGTTCAAAACGACGGACTTGAACCGGGGAGGTGACGCCCATGGCTGCACGACCCGAGACCTCGCGCACGCAATCGACCGCCAGGCACGCGGCCTGGCAGGCGCTCCAAGAACACCAGCGCGTGATGCGGGGGCGGCATTTGCGAGCACTGTTCGCCGATGATCCCGCGCGCGGTGAGCGGATGACGGTGGAGGCTGCCGGCGTCTTTCTGGACTATTCCAAAAATCGCATCGATGACGAGACGCTTCGGTTGCTGATCGAGCTCGCCGAGCAATCCGGACTGCGGGGGCGGATCGATGCCATGTTCCGCGGCGAGAAAATCAACGTCACGGAAGGTCGCGCGGTGCTGCACGTGGCGCTGCGCGCGCCGAGGGGAGCGTCAATCCTGGTCGATGGCAAGAATATCGTGCCGGAGGTTCATGCCGTGCTGGACAAGATGGCCGATTTTGCCCAGCGCATCCGCAGCGGGCAATGGAAGGGCCATACCGGAAAGCGCATCCGCAACATCATCAATATCGGTATCGGCGGCTCCGATCTCGGCCCGGTCATGGCCTATGAGGCGCTCAAGCACTACAGCGATCGCGCCATGACGTTCCGCTTCGTGTCCAACGTCGATGGCACCGATTTCGTCGAGGCGACACGCGATCTCGATCCGGCGGAAACGCTGTTCATCATCTCCTCGAAGACCTTCACAACGCTGGAGACGATGACCAACGCGCAGAGCGCGCGCGCCTGGCTGCTTCGCAGCCTTGGCAGCGATGCCAGGGCAGTCGCCAGGCATTTCGTCGCGGTCTCCACCAACGCCGAAAAGGTTGCAGAGTTTGGCATCGACACCGCCAACATGTTCGAGTTCTGGGACTGGGTAGGCGGGCGTTACTCGATGGATTCCGCCATCGGCCTCTCGACCATGGTTGCGATCGGCCCCGATCACTTCCGCGCAACGCTGGAAGGGTTCCATACCATCGACGAGCATTTCCGCACCGCCCCGTTCGAACGCAATCTGCCGGTGCTCATGGGTCTCCTCGGCGTCTGGTACAATGATTTCTTCGGCGCGCAGACCGTCGCGGTGCTGCCCTACGACCAGTACCTCAAGCGCTTCCCCGCCTACCTTCAACAGTTGACCATGGAGAGCAACGGCAAGCACGTGACGCTCGCCGGGGCGCCCGTGGACTGCCCGACCGGCCCGATCTATTGGGGCGAGCCGGGAACCAACGGCCAGCACTCGTTTTATCAATTGATCCATCAGGGCACCCGGCTCATTCCCTGCGACTTCATCGCCTTCGGACAGCCGCTCAACCCGCTCGACCGCCATCACGACATGCTGCTGGCGAATGTCATCGCGCAAGCCGAGGCTCTCGCCTTCGGAAAGACGCCCGAGCAGGTGCGGGCCGAACGCACGCCCGATTGGCTCGTCCCGCACCGGGTATGCGAAGGCAACCGACCGTCCAACCTGATACTGATGGAACGGTTGACCCCCTCGGCACTGGGAAAGCTGGTCGCGCTGTATGAGCACAGCGTGTTTACCCAAGGAACGATCTGGAACATCGATTCGTTTGATCAATGGGGCGTCGAGCTGGGCAAGGTCCTGGCCCAGCGCATCATCCCGGAGCTTGAAAGCAGGACCGAGCCCAAGCTCGGCCACGACAGCTCGACGAACAACCTGATCCACAGATGCCGCAGGCTCAAGGTCGCAACGTGATGCGCCGCACAAACGGAACAGACGCCCGCAACGTGCTCTAACCGGGAAGCATATCATGCAGCTGGCGATGATCGGACTGGGCCGGATGGGCGCCAACATGGTTCGGCGCCTGATCAGAGGCGGCCATCAATGCGTGGTCTTCGACATGTCGCCGAAGGCAGTTGCAGATCTGGCGCGCGAGAAGGCGGTTGGGGCGTCCTCGATTGCGGACCTCGTGCGCAAGCTGGAAAAGCCGCGCGCGGTGTGGCTGATGGTCCCCGCCGGGGTCGTGGATAAGTCTATTGCGGACCTCGCGCCTCACCTCGAGAGCGGTGACACCCTCATCGACGGCGGCAACTCGTACTACGTCGACGACATTCGCCGTGCGCGGGAGCTCGCGTCTGCAGGAATCCATTACGTGGATGTGGGAACCAGTGGCGGCGTGTGGGGCCTTGAGCGCGGATACTGCATGATGATCGGGGGGCCGGAGGCGGCCGTGCGGCGCCTCGATCCGATCTTCAAGACACTGGCGCCCGGCTCCGGCGACATTCCGCGCACGCCCGGGCGCGACAAGATCGGCGGCACGGCCGAGCTCGGTTACCTGCACTGCGGCGGAAACGGCGCCGGTCACTTCGTCAAGATGGTCCATAACGGAATCGAGTACGGCATCATGGCCGCCTACGCGGAAGGGATGAACATCCTGCGCCACGCCAATGCCGGCGCGCAGCAGCACGCGGCCGATGCGGAAACCACGCCGCTGCGCGAGCCGGAGCTCTATCGCTACGAGCTCGATCTGCGCGACATCGCGGAACTGTGGCGGCGCGGCAGTGTCATTGCCTCGTGGCTTCTCGACCTCACCGCAGCGGCGCTGACCAAGGATCCCGCGCTCGAGAGCTTTGCCGGCCGGGTCTCCGATTCCGGTGAGGGACGCTGGACGCTCAAAGCCGCGATCGACGAGGCCGTGCCGGCTCCGGTGCTTTCGACCGCGCTCTACGAACGTTTCAGCTCGCGCGGCGAGGCGAGCTTCGCCGACAAGCTGCTCTCCGCCATGCGCTACGAATTTGGCGGTCACCTGGAGAAAAAAGGGGGCTAACCGCCACGCCGACGTGAGACACCCGGAGCGGAGGTCCTTGCGTGAATATTAAAGTCTATCCCAATGAAGATGCTGTCGCCGGGGAGGCGGCGGCGATCATTGCTGATGCGGCACGTGCCGCAGTGACATCGCGCGGCCGCTTCATCATGGCGCTCAGCGGCGGCCGCACGCCCTGGCTGATGCTGCGCGCATTGGCGGCCAGGGAGCTTCCCTGGGGGCGGGTGCACGTCTTTCAGGTGGACGAGCGCCTTGCCCCGACAGGCGATCCCGACCGCAACTTCGCGCATCTGCGTGCCAGCCTGCTCGATCATGCGCCGCTGCTCCCCGAGCACGTCCATGCCATGCCGGTCGAAGCGGCGGAGCTTGATCGCGCTGCCGAGCAATATGCGCGGACGCTGCGCGAAGTGGCGGGCTTGCCGCCGGTACTTGACCTCATTCATCTCGGCCTCGGACCCGATGGCCACACCGCGTCACTCGTGCCTGGAGATCCGGTCCTCGATGTGACTGCTGCGGATGTCGCCGTGACCGGCCCCTACCAGGGCCGGCGCCGCATGACCCTGACCTTTCCGATCATCAACCGGGCGCGCCTCGTCCTGTGGCTGGTGACCGGCCGCGAGAAGGCCGAAGCGCTCGTGCGCCTGCGCGACGGCGATCGGTCCATTCCGGGCTCCCGCGTGAGTCAGAAGGGTGCGCTGGTGCTTGCCGATCGCGCAGCGGCCGCTCGGCTTGGCACCGAGGAAAAATTGGAGGCATAAAATGAGTGCTGTCGTCACTGCTGTGATGAATTCGCCCCCGCCGATGAGCAGCACGCAACTGGATCAATTGTCGATCAATTGCATCCGCACCCTGTCGATCGATGCGGTGCAGCAGGCGAAGTCGGGCCATCCCGGCACGCCAATGGCGCTGGCGCCGCTTGTCTACACGCTCTGGAACCGGGTCATGCATTTTGATCCGCAGGATCCGATTTGGCCGAACCGCGACCGGTTCGTGCTCTCCAACGGTCACGCCTCCATGCTGCTGTGGTCGGTGCTCCACCTCACCGGAACGCGCGCGGTGAACGCCGAGTACGAGCGGCTTGGGCAACCCGCCGTCTCGCTCGACGATATTCGACACTTCCGTCAACTCGGCAGCAAGGCTCCAGGCCATCCCGAGTACCATCTGGTGTCGGGGGTTGAGGCAACCACCGGACCGCTCGGCCAAGGTGTCGCCACCAGCGTGGGCATGGCGATCGCCGAGGCATGGCTAGCCAATCGTTACAACCGTCCCGGGTTCGAGATCTTTCGCTACAACATTTATGCGGTTTGCGGCGATGGCTGCATGATGGAGGGCGTTGGATCGGAGGCAGCATCGCTGGCGGGCCATCTCGCCTTGGACAACCTTTGTTGGGTCTACGACAACAACCACATCACGATCGAAGGCAACACGCGCATCACCTTTACAGAAGATATCGCCGCCAGGTTTCTCGGCTATGGCTGGAACGTTCTGCGCGTAGGCGATGCCAACGATATCGATCGGATCGAGCATGCCCTCGACATCTTTCACAAAACCAGGGGGCGCCCGACCTTCATCATTCTGGACAGCCATATCGGCTACGGCTCGCCGCACCGGCAGGACACTGCCGCCGCGCACGGCGAGCCTTTGGGCGAGGACGAGGTTCGCCTTGTCAAACGCGCCTACGGATGGCCCGAGGACGCCAAGTTTCTCGTTCCCGACGCGGTGCGCGAGCACTTCGCCGCCGGAATTGGCGCGCGCGGGGAACAAGCCCGCCGTCAATGGGGCGAGCTGTTTGCGGCTTATCGCGGGAAATATCCGGAGCTCGCCAACGAGATCGACCTGATGCAGCGGCGCGAGCTGCCGCAGGGATGGGACAAGGGCCTGCCGGTTTTTCCCGCCGATCCCAAAGGCATCGCCGGGCGCGATGCCTCGGGCAAGGTCCTCAATGTTCTTGCCCGGAACATTCCCTGGCTGCTCGGCGGATCGGCCGATCTCGGCTCTTCCAACAAGACGCTGCTCACGTTCGAAGGCGCAGGAGATTTCGAGCCTGGCTCTCGCGGCGGCAGGAACCTGCATTTCGGCATCCGCGAGCATGCAATGGCGGCAGCGGTGAATGGACTCGCCTTGTCGAAACTGCGCGCTTTCGGCGCCACCTTCTTCATCTTCAGTGATTATGCGCGGCCGGCCATTCGGCTCTCGGCCCTGATGGAGCTGCCTACAATCTTTGTGTTTACGCACGATGCCATGGGGGACGGCGAGGACGGTCCCACCCATCAGCCCGTGGAGCAGCTTGCGTCGTTCCGCGCCGAACCCGGGCTGGTGGTGCTTCGACCGGCCGATGCCAATGAGGTGGTCGAGGCCTACCGCTACATCATGCAGCTGCGGCACCAGCCGGCGCTGTTGGCGCTGTCGCGGCAGCCGCTGCCGACCCTCGACCGCAGCAAGTACGCGCCGGCGTCCGGGCTCGCGCGAGGAGCCTATGTGCTTGCCGATGCCCCGGGCGGAAAGCCCGAAGTCATTCTCATTGCGTCCGGCAGCGAGGTAAGCCTCTGCGTCAACGCGCATGAGGAGCTGCTTGCCGCGGGCATCCGCTCGCGGGTCGTTTCCATGCCGTCCTGGGATATTTTCGAGCACCAGACAGAAGCCTACCAGGACAGCGTGCTGCCGCCCGACGTGACGGCGCGCGTCGCCGTGGAGCAGGCCTCGACGTTTGGCTGGGAACGCTACGTGAGCAGGAGGTCCGGCAGCATCATCGGAATGAAGACCTTCGGGGCGTCGGCTCCCCTGAAGGAGCTGCTGCGGAAATTCCGGTTCGAGCCCGAGCGTGTGACGGAGGTTGCGAAGGAGCTGGTCAGCAGGAGCAAGAAGGGCTGACGAGAGATTGCGATGTCCAGTACGCCCGCTGTCGTGTTCCTGTTCGACGTCGACAACACGCTCCTCGACAACGATGGCGTACAGGCCGATCTCAAAGAGCACCTGGCGCAGGCCTATGGCTCGGTGGCTCGCGACAGGTACTGGCAAATCCTCGAGGAATTGCAGAGCGAATTGGGATACGTCGATTATCTCGGCGCGCTGGAGCGCTTTCGGGTGGAGGAGATCCATCGACCGGATGTGCTGCGCATGTCGAACTGGCTGGTCGATTATCCATTCGCCGACCGTTTGTATCCCCGGGCTCTGGATGTGGTGAAGCATGTGCAGCAGTGGGGGCCCCCGGTCATCCTCTCCGACGGCGACGCCGTGTTCCAGCCGCGCAAGGTGGAGCGCTCCGGGTTGTGGCGGGCGGTTGACGATCGTGTGCTCATCTACATTCACAAGGAGAACGAGCTTGCATACGTGGAGCGCCTCTATCCCGCCGATCACTACGTGCTTATCGATGACAAGCTGCGCATCCTGACTGCTGTCAAGAAAATCTGGGGCGAACGGGTTACGACGGTATTCCCGAAGCAGGGCCACTACGCATTTGATCCAGAAATTCTGGCGGAATGTCCGCCGGCGGATATTCAGCTTGCGAAAATCGGCGATCTGCTCGACTGCGACATGGCGCCCGTTCGGAAAAAATAGACCGTGTGATGGGTAAATCACGTGATGAGCTGGCGACCAGCACTGCCGCAACGGCAGAGCAAGCCGATATCACCGGCGTTCGCGCAATCCTCATCGTCGCTGGCGTTACCGGCAGCGGGAAGACGACGATCGCAACAACGCTTGCGCAGCGACTTGGTTGGCCATTACAGGAAGGCGACGAGCTCCGCCCGGGAACGGGCATCGCCAGAACAAGCTCCGCCCATCCGCTCGATGACCGCAACCAGTGGTCCTGGCTTGCGAAGATCGCAGCCTGGATCGATGGGTGCCGGCAGCTCGGCACGGGCGGCGTGATCACCTGCGCGGCGCTGCGGCGCAGCCATCGCGATTTCCTGACCCGCGGACGCTCGCAGGTGCGGGTCGTTTATTTGCACGGCGGGAGGGAAGTGATTGCTGCGCGCCTCGCCGCACGCAAGCAAGGTTCCACGGTACCAGACCTCCTCGACCACCACTTCGCAATCCTCGAGGAGCCCGAGCTCGACGAGGATCCCATCGTTGTCGACGTGAGTCGGCCCGCCGACGACATCGTTGCTGAGGTTCTGCGCGAGGTCGCTCCGCAGGTGGCCGAAAATCGACCGGCTGTCGTCGGGCGCGATCGTATCGAGGGCCCTGGCGTTCCCCCCGTCAAGCCGCGCGCGCCGCAGTCGCATCCCGCCCCAGGTGCGCTGCCGACTTCCGGGACATCCCTGAAATCCGACCTTCCGCTCGACATCGAGGATTATGCCCTCATCGGCGATTGCACGACGGCTGCTCTCGTCGGTCGCAACGGCTCGATCGACTGGCTGTGTTGGCCGCGCTTCGACAGCAACGCCTGTTTCGCCGCGCTTCTCGGCACGTCCGAGCATGGACGATGGCGAATTTCTCCCGCCGACCCGACGGCGCGCATCAGCCGTGCTTACCACGATGGCACCCTGGTCCTGGAGACGGTCTTCGATACGGCTGCAGGCCGCATCGCCTTGATCGATTTCATGCCGATCGGCAATGCCGGCACCTCGGTCATCCGGCTCGTCAAGGGCCTGCGCGGCAAGGTGGCGATGCAACTGCACATCGCACTGCGGTTCGACTACGGGAGCACGGTGCCGTGGGTGACGCAGCTCGATGATGGATCCGGCCTGAGTGCCATTGCCGGCCCGAACCAGGTGGTATTGCGTTCTCCTGTTGCGCTGCATGGCAGGAATTTCGCAACCGTCGCCGAGTTTGACGTGGCGGAAGGGCAGTGCGTCCCGTTTGTGCTGACACACGCGCTGTCGCATCTGCCCACGCCCGCTCCCGTTGATTGGAGCGCGGCGCTGCAGGAAACCCAATCGTTCTGGCGCACCTGGTCGAGCCGTTGCTCCCACACCGGCCGTTGGCGGGATGCAGTCCAGCGTTCCCTGTTGACGCTGAAAGCCCTGACCTATGCCGAGACCGGCGGCATCGTCGCCGCGCCCACGACGTCACTCCCGGAGCAGCTGGGGGGCGAGCGCAACTGGGACTACCGCTACTGCTGGCTGCGGGATGCGACGTTCACGCTGCTGGCCCTGGTGTCTGCGGGTTATCGCGACGAAGCGCGAGCATGGGGGCGATGGCTTCGACGCACCGTGGCGGGAAGTCCGCACCAGCTTCAGATCATGTATGGCCTGTCCGGAGAACGACAGCTCATCGAATGGGAAGTGCCGTGGCTGCCCGGTTACGGCGGTGCCGCGCCGGTGCGCGTTGGCAACGCCGCTTCCTCTCAACTTCAGCTCGATGTGTACGGCGAGCTTATCGACGCCATCTACCAGGGACGGACGCTCGATCTTGCTTCCGTCGGGTCGGGCTGGCCGCTGCAGCAGAAGCTGGTCGAGCATCTGGAGCAGATCTGGGAGCAGCCGGATGAAGGAATCTGGGAAGTGAGAGGCGGTCGCCGCCATTTCACCTTTTCCAAGATCATGGCGTGGGTGGCTCTGGACCGCACCGTGCGTGACGCCGAGCGGTTCAATTTCCAGGCGCCGCTGGAGTCCTGGCGAAAACTGCGCGATCGCATGCACGCGACGATCTGCGGGCTGGGCTTCGACAACGAGCGCAACACTTTCACGCAAAGCTTCGGCAGCGGCGAGCTCGATGCGAGTCTGCTGCTGGTCCCGCTCGTCGGTTTTCTGCCGGCCGAGGATCCACGGGTGCGCGGCACCGTGGCGGCAATCGAGCGGGAGCTCATGGTCGATGGCCTTGTGCTGCGCTATCGAACCAAGGCAGACGTTGACGGCCTGCCGCCTGGAGAAGGCGTATTTCTGCCCTGCAGCTTCTGGCTTGCCAACAATTACCGGCTGCAACATCGCGACGCCGAAGCATGCGCCCTGTTCGAGCGGCTGCTCTCGCTGCGCAACGATGTCGGCCTGCTCGCGGAAGAGTACGATCCTCGTGCCCGGCGGCAGCTTGGCAACTTCCCGCAGGCGTTCTCGCATCTCGCTCTCATCGGCACTGCCATGAGCTTGCACGATGTCGGCCCCGCGCAGCAGCGCGGGCAAGGAGCGAAGCCCGCCTCGTGATCATCGCGGGCAGGTCTGCTTCCTGCTGTTTCCCGGAACCCAGATGGGCCGCCTGGTCTTTGCAGGTTGCTCCGTTTCGCCCGTTCACACCAAATTAACCATTGGATTGCCAAGCTGCGCAGGGCTCGAGCGCCAGGGCGAGATTGAAGGCTCTTTCCCTGCGCCCTACGGCGCAACATGGCGCCACAGGGGGCGCAGCACCGTACGTCTTGGTACCGTCATGCGCTCCATCGGCGGCCTGGAGAGTATCGAATGCGGCTCGTGATGTTGGGCGTGATTGTGGGATGCCTCTGCCTTGATCCGATTGGAAGCGTGAAGGCCGCATCCTGGACCTCGGCCAAGTTCCCCGGAGAGCAAAATCGCGCGGTTCAAGGGTGCGGCGATAATGTTCAGAATGTCGGCGATTGGCTCTGCTTAGTCGTACGCTGCGACCATCCCGGATCGCTTGGCCTGCACCTCTCGGTCCCTGAACCGAACATTGAAGGCGATATCGAGCTCGTCACCGACGAAAATACCTTCAAGCTGTCTGTGGCGCGATCGGCCGAAGCGCTGCCCCTCTCAACACGCGCTGCAACCGTGCCGCGCGGTCTTATCGATGCAATGAAGTCGGGCCACATGATCGTGATTCATGGTTCCCGGCTCCAGCCGCCCTACAATCAGATTTCACTGGAGAACTCGCGAACGGCCATCGAAAGAGTCGAGGAAGCATGTGCATCCCCGTTTGGAGGCGTCTCGGGCTTCTGGCGGCGCATGGGCAGGAGAATAGGTGTCTTCTGATAATCGGCAGCCGCCAAGTAGGGCGGATTAGCCATAAGCGCGTTTACGCGCGTCTTCGACGCGCTATGGCGTAATCCGCCGCGTGGCGGTGGGTTACGGCGCGCGAAAGGCGCGCGCTAACCCACCCTACGAGCTGTTTGAGCGCCGTGTTTGGCATCAGTAGGAACTCAGGCAGATCAGCAAGCTCTATCCCTCCCCGCTTGCGGGGAGGGCGGCCTCGCGAAGCGAGGCGGGTGGGGGTAACGATGTTGCGCGCATATCTCCAGCCAAACCCCACCCGATCAATCAAAATCACTGTGACGAACCTCTAGCGTACCTCCGAGACATTCGTGTTGAGCCCCGCGGACGGTTCGGCCGGCGGGTGCACGTAACCCGGAATCGTACCCGAGGCGGTGCGGATGTCGCTGCCCGGCCCGCCGTTTTCTTTCAGCGCTTCGCGGAAGCTCGCATTCATCCCGCCCTGGCCGCCGGTCGTGGTCGTAACAGCGGGCACTCCGCGGATGACGAATTGCGCGAATTGAGCCTCGTCCCGCCGCTCTTTGTTGTGAACGGCAGACACGATCTCCTGCGGCACGTTGTAGGCCGGACACCGCTCGGCGGGCTCGAGCTTCGCGGATGCCTGCGCATCGAACACGTAGTGGCGATCGCAGACATCAACCTTGGGCTCCTGGCGCGTAACCTCGAAATGGTCGTAGCCCTGCTTCAGCATGCGCCAGAAAGCCATGTGTGGCGAGTTGCGATGCTTGGCCATGGCGAGCGGTGTCATTCGGAACGGATACGCCTGCACCTGGAATGACCTCTGACCGGCGAAAAAGGCTTCGCGGGCGAGTGCATAGATCTCGGCAATCTGTTCGTCCGTCATGGCGTAGCAGCCGGCCGAGGAGCAATCGCCGTGGATCATCAGGAACTGTCCGGTGCGCCCATTCGCCCGATCGTAGGAATTGGGAAATCCGGTATTGATCGCAAGGTAAGCGCTGGAATTTGGATTCATGAGGTCGGGCGTAATGGTATAGAAGCCCTCCGGAGCCTGCCGGTCACCTTGTTTGAACTTTGGCCCCAGGTCGCCGGACCAGCGGCAGATCGGGTAGGTCCGCAGCAAGGCGAAGTGGCCGGTGTTATCGATTTTCCAGACTTCCAGCTCCGATTCCTCTTTGAAGATCCGCACCAGTATTGGCGACTCCTTCGCCATGTTGCGGCTCTCAAGATCGGCAATGATGCGCTCGGAGAGCGGCTGCATGTGGCGCTCTCTTACATGAACGGTGCTCTCCGAATAACAGCCGGCCAGCGCGACGGCGGCAGCGACCGCAGCGCATGCGAAAAGCCAACGCGAGACACCGCGTCCTTGCAATATCGATCCCCCCGATCAGACGGGCCCTACGCCTTTGCCGCTGTCCGGCCGCGTGGTATTGGCTTCCGGTCAGCTGAAAGATATTTGAGCACCCCTATGCCAAAAATTGGCAAAGACGAGGGCGATCTGCCGGCAACTGTCACATCAGTAATTTTTTGGAAAACAAAGCATTAGTGTTCGCACGAGGGGTGATGCGTCGGGGCCAGCGGGCTTTGGTGGCAATGTGTAAATCATTTGGGCCCTGCCTGTTGCACGATACCGGCAAGGCCGGCCGCCGTTGAGAACTGTCGTCGCGCGAGGACGCCAATGCTTCTTCACGTCATTGGGTTTGAGGAACGGCGGATGTAGGCTCGCCGGATGGCTTGCCCTGATTTCCCTGGCAAACGCCCCTGAATCTCCAGCGACAACGCATCCGAGCGATGCAATCGAGGCGCGACCAAGCGCGCTGCGCTCCGGTACCGTTGGCGGGTTACAGTGGGACCGGATTAAATAGTCAACGCAACCAGGGTAACAATGCCCAGACCGATAGCCAGCACCGCAAACGCAACGCAATCATAATCAAGCCAGTGCCACCCAGTACTCGCATTCGCCAATCCCGAAGCAGCAGAGGCCTGAAAGTCGCTCGTCTGCTCGTGATCAGCGGCATGATGACCGTCATGGGAGGCTCCATGGCGATGGCCCAAAACGCAGAAGAGCAATATCTGCTTGAGTTGATCAACGCTGCGCGGGAGAACCCGACCGCAGCGCTGGATCGCATCCTGGCAACCAGATCCCGCAACACGGAGTTGACCGGTTCTCTCACGTACTGGAAAGTCAATCTGCAGCTCCTGGAAAAAGAAATGCGGACGCTGCCGTTCTCTCCATCGGCCCTCGCTTGGAACCGTCTCCTGGCCGCTGCCGCCCTGCGTCACAGCGAGCTCATGCGCCAGCATCAGCTCGCTGGACCCAAACACCAGGTTGGGGATGAGCCGCCCCCGCCCGACCGGATCAAAAACAGCGGCTACCCGCGCGCTTGCACGGGAGAGAACCTGCCATCCATCGAGACCGACTTGCTTACGGCCCATGCCAGCACGCTCATCGACTGGGGGCCCAATCGCGACAGCACTCGCACCTCTGACGGCATGCTGCCGGGGCGTGGTCACCGCACCAATATGCTAAGCCGGGGCATTGATTGCTGCGGACGCGACCCTCTATACGATGCACGGTTTTATGAGATCGGCATCGGGATCGCTCATGGCTCCTCCGGCAAATTGTACATCACGGAGGACTTCGGGTCGCCATGCGATCGCGACCCGGGCCGCGGGTATGTCGTGGGGGTCGTTTACAGGGACAGCAACCACGACGGGGTCTACAGCATGGGAGAAGGCCTGGGCGGGGTAACGGTGACCTTCCAGCATGGCCGCCAGTTGTCGACTGCGACAAGCAATGCGTGGGGCGGCTATCAGATTCTCCTGGAGCATGCCGATTGGCACGCCACCGTGAGCGGCCCTGGGATCAAGACCCCGGTCAACGACGCGTTCGATCTGACCATTGGGGCGAACAAGCACCTCAATTTCAGGATTACGGAGCCGGCTCGGTAGCCGACCTCATCATTGCTACTACTGACCCGACAAGTTTGCCGAGCTTCGTGAAGTCGCCCGCCGATCGAGTCGCTGTCAGGAGACCAAAATTATAACCGACAGACCGAATGCAATTGCAATGACGGCAAAGAAGTCAAGTCCCTGAAAGATGCTGGCGAAATACACATCGCGAATGCTTGCGACAGGCAGAATATCAGCACCATGAGAGGCCCGAGCAGAGCCGCCATCGCCTGAACCTCAGTTTGACATTCGGGAACGATGGCAGCAGCCGCAATCGGCGAAATCCGTTTTTTGCTCTTGAATTCGAAAGATGGATGCGCGGGTCGAGCCCGCGCATGACGGTGGAGGAGCGCCGGGCTCACTTCGGCCTTCGGCCATTCTGATCGAGACCAGCACGATCTCACCGGACCTGGGCCGCGCTTATTGCGGTGCGGAGGAGGCTGAAGCAGAACAATAAGCCGTTGCGTATTCAGTTACCGCCGTTTCAACCCGACGAGCTGCCGCTGGTCGTCATAGAAAACGGAAAAAAAGAAATAGGGCAGGGTTCCGGCCGAGATGTGTGGCTCGGTTTGGTCGTCATTCTGCGGATCAGACGTACTGAACTGCGAAGGACGGCCGGCGCCAGCCTGGAAACTGGCCTGAACCTCGTCGCCTCGCCGATTCCTGAACACTATCGTAAACTGGTCTCCTTTCCTCCAGCCATCACGGTCTGCCGGATCCTTTGAGCTGATGCTGATTCCTGGCGCGCCGGTGTCGAGCAGCGTCGTCCCGCAAATCCTTCTCCCGCTTTTTTCGATCACGAGACATGCAGGGATGCCGTCGTGGAACACGGCGCCTGAATTCTTCAGACGCTGCTCGGTCGGAAACCATGTGTAGCCGGCGAGCTCGCCGGCGGCGGGATTGAGGACCAGCGCGCCCGGACGATTTTCGCCTGGCCGCGGCAGAATAACGACCCACGTTTGCGCGCCGAGCCGCCGCAGCGGATTGTCGACCGGCCCCGTGCCCATGCGGTTCCCCAGGATCGCGTCGAACCCTTCTTTCCTCAGCCCGTCGCCGCCTATGCGATAGTCGGACTGGCTGAGGCGGGAGGCCGGGCAGTGCGGTTGCCTGGGGAAGCAATCCACCATCCGCACAAGCTGAACCGGAATTGGCCCCGGGCCGAAGAGGCCCCCGAGACCGGCACGGAGCGTCGCAACCACCCCGTTCAGCCGGACGCCAGAACCATAGCCAGCGACGCTCGGTTGATCGGAGATGGAGGCGAAAGCCGAATCCGGAACGACGTTGGGGAGGATGCGAAGACCTGTGGAGCCCGTATCGAGCATGGTGGCAACCGGGTGAAATCCGGCGACGGAAACATCGACGAAATATCGAATGTTTCCGTCCGACAGAACCCTCTGATTGAGAGGCACCTCGACCCGTTCGGCCGCTTCAGCGGCGGATGGTCCGACCAGCCCCAGCGCCAGAAGCCAGGCGCGCACGTACCGTGACAAACGCATCGCCAGCCCTCATTTCCATGCCAGCACGCAGGACCATTTTGACGATGCTTTCGCGGGCTGCAAGCAGCAACGGGTCCACATGCAAGCGCAATCCGGGCTCGTGAGCTATGGCCACGCCCGTTCGCGGGACGTGCCACAGGTTACTCCGGCTTGATGCCCGCGAATTTGATGACCTTGGTCCATTTGCTGATGTTTTCGGCGATGAACGTCTCGAACTCGTTCGGCGAGTTGGGAGGCACTGCTACGGCGCCGAGATCGGCCAGCCGTTGCTTGATGCCGGGGTCGAGTACTGCGGCGTTGGTGTACCTGTTGAGCGTCGCAATAATCTCTGTCGGCGTGCCCTTGGGAACGCCGAAGCCAACCCAACCCGCCGCCTCGTAACCTTTGAGGAAGCTGTCGATGGTCGGCACATCCGGGAGGAATGGAAGCGGCTCTGTCGTCGTCACTCCCAGCGGCCGGAGCTTTCCAGCCTTGATTTGCGGCAGTGAGCTCGGCGTGACGTCGAACATCACCTGCACCTGCCCAGCGACGAGATCGGTCACCGCCGGGGTAGAGCCCTTGTAGGGGATATGCACCAGGTCCACGCCAGCCATGAACTTGAACAGCTCTCCCGCGATATGCTGCGGGCCACCGATGCCGGCGGAGGCCATATTGAGCTTGCCGGGATTGGCCTTTGCGTAGGCGATGAACTCGGGGATGGTCCTGGCCGGAACCGAGGGGTGCACCTCCATGATCAGCGGAACGCTCTCGACCTTCCCGACCGGCGCGATGTCGCGCACAAAATCGAAGCTGAGCTTCTCAAAGAGCGCGACATTGATCGCGTTCTGCGAGTTTACCAGCAGCAGCGTGTAGCCGTCGGGCGGCATATGAGTCACCGCTTCGGTTGCGATATTGCCGGCGGCGCCCGGCCGGACCTCGACAAGAAACTGCTGGCCAAGCTTCTCCGACAGGAATTGAGCGATCAGACGCGCGACGATGTCGGACGAGCTGCCTGCCGCCTGGCCAACGATGATGCGTACCAGCCGGGTCGGATAGGCTTGAGCTTGAGCTTGCGCGATGCGCGGCGCCGCCGTCCGCAACGCGGCAGCACCGACGGCCCAATGCAAGAAGGTGCGGCGGGAAGTTTTCATAAGCCCTGCTCGAATTTAATTTGTATTGCGCGACATGCTTAGGCGGAGCCTATACGGTGTGAGCGGCAGAAGGGACATCGAACTTCGCCAACGTAAACCCGGCGTGCCGATGACGGCCCGTTTGACCAACCTTCCATTGCTTCCGATACGGACACCGTCGCCTCGGACCTGACTTCGCATGCAGCTGGACCAAGCAGCCCTACTCTAAAAGCGGCCTCGCCTTCGCACAAAAATGATGTCAACATGCCGCGGCAAATTCAGTTGGGCGCCGACGAGCGTGCCTAAAAGGAGGAGAAGCAGCGATGCCCCTACAAAATGTCTGTGTAGTATCGGTTATGACGTTTGCCGGCACCGAATTTGAAACAGCATTCAAGGATGGTTTTGCGTCTGCCGGAACCTATATTACGCCGAAAGATAATCTTGGATACGATATCAACAATCTGCGAACTAATGGCGTAAATCTCGTCCCAGCCAACAGCTTGGTCGTCGCAGTAGGCGGATTGGTTGCAGCTTTGGCCGCCGATGGCACAACGATGCCATACATTGCACTGACGGGAGCTGACTTTACGTGGTCGGGTGTTTTTCTTGGCGGAATTTCTTTGAGTGCTTCTAAGCACCACATGGATCGCTTGGCGCACTTGCACTACAATAAAAACAATACCCCAAAAAATGCTGCAAAGACCTGTCTTCTGTACAACGGAGCAAATCCTAATTTTTCCAATCTGGAAAAATCTGCCTTTCCTTATACGCAGGCCACCCAAAACATTGATCAGACTACGGCCGGAAATGCCGCTAACATTTATGCCACTGCTTTTAATAACATTGACAATAAGACAAACTCTGATGGCAGCGCTGCGAACATCGAGGCTATAGTAGTGAGCGCTGATGCATTCTTTACGCAAACCAAAGATGATCTAATAACTGCCGCCGGCAATCGCTATATGGTTTATCCGTTTAACGATTACAGAGACCTCGGGAACAAGAAACCTAAACACCAAAGCTCTACTATTCATGGGCCAAAATTTTCCTTGGTCGAGGTTTATTGTAAGATGGGTGTCAAGGCCAGGCTTGCTATGAGTGGCCGATATGTGAACTGGGATCATGAACCGTTTGGCGATCCTCAGGATCAATGAACAGTGAGGAGCGCCGTTGGTCCCTTTTTTATTCGGAACAAACTCTCTATGCAGGGCAGGCGCCGCCGCTACCGCTGAGACACAGTAATCGCGAAGCTGGTCTAACTCTTCTTGAAATACATGCGCCCTTCCATGGGCCGGAAATCCGGCATCGACCGATGCTGTGCCGCGAACTGCGCCAGCCTTGTCTTGCCGTCTTCATCCAATTCGCCGAAGGCGTATTGCCCCTCCTCATGCGAGAAGAGCGCCGCGGCCTGCGCCATCGTGATCCAGCCGCGCTCGCCGCGCGACAGTTTTTGCAGTGATGCTCCGAGCGCGGCCTCGCTTGTGCCCGCAAGCTGGTACTCATCCGCCGGCGTTGCTTCGGTCGAGCCGCCGAAAATTTTTTTCATTACGTCACCAAGGCCCACGGCAAGCCTCCGTACCTGGTGTCCACGGCATGGCTAAGAGAAAAGAACGCCCGCCCGCCGTTTGGAGATTCCTTTGAAATAGATGAGACTAATTTGGTGGAGCCAAGGGGAAGATCGACACTGGCTCACATAGCCTTGTGAGATCAGTTATTTAGCATCCGTCGTGCCGTAGCCTGTGTATCACAAATGTGCATCAAATTCCAGCTGGGAGCTGTGGTCGATTTGCAGTTAACTGCAATGCTATTCGATTACCCCCGATTACCCGATCGGTGAGCGCGAGCAAGGTGGGGGGAATAGTTAAGCCGAGCGCCTTGGCGGTCTTGAGGTGAGGTTGATGACGAACTCAACCTGAGTCGGCTGTAGAACGGGGAGATCGGTGGGACAGGCAATAACTTCCGCGCTCTGTGCCATGAACGCCATCGCGACTGCCGGAATATGCCCTAAGGCACGATGCTCAGCCTGACAAACCACTGCTCGCCGTCGCGGCCAGCAACCACCAGCAGGGCCGAAGTCTGGTCCTCCTTGCGCATGCGGTCGAGCTTGCTGCGGAAGGCCTCAACGCTGCCGACCGCCTCGTCCGCGATCTCGATGATGACGTTGCCCGGCGTCCATGGCTTGTCCGCCGCCGGCGAGCTTGCGTGAATGCCGGTGATGACGACGCCTCCGAGCGCGTCCTTGATGTTGTAGCGCTTGCGTAGATCATCCGACATGTTGCCGAGCTCCAACCCGAGCGTTTCGTTCGCAACCCTATTGTCGGGCGGCAGCAGCGCCGGCGCAGCCGCAGCCGGCGGGGTCGTGGGCTCTGTGGGCGTGACCGCTACAAGGGGGCCCGGCGGGACCGAGCCGGCGGGTGGCTGCGCCGTTGTCTGTGCAGGCGAAGACGTTTGCTGCTCGGATCCTGAGCTCAGCTTGGCTTCGATCTTGCCGAGATCCTCGGGCTCCGGCTTGAGCTCGCGGGCGCGCGCCCATTGCCGGCGGGCTTCGTCCTTGCGCCCGATCCGCCAGTAGGCATCGCCGAGATGATCGTTGATGGTCGGATCTTCGGGCTTAAGCGCGACGGCGCGTTCGAGCTGCTTGATAGCTTCCAGCATGTCGCCCAGACGGAAATGGGCCCAGCCGAGCGAGTCGACGATGTAGCCGTCGTCGCCGCGTTGCGCGACCGCGCGGCGGATCATGCTCATGCCCTCCTCGAGATTGAGGCCCCGATCGATCCAGGAATAGCCGAGATAATTGAGCACAAACGGCTGCTCGGGATTGAGCTCGAGCGCCTCCTTCAGATCGGCTTCCGCCTTCGGCCACTGTTTTGCGCGCTCGTAACAGATTCCCCGGTAGTAGTAGATCGTCCAATCCGATTTCCGGTTCCTGGTGATGGTGTCTATGCCCCTGGAATAGACATCGGCGCATTCGGCGAACTGCTTGTGCCCGCGCAGCACGTTGCCCAGAGCCATCAACGCCTCGAAATCGCGCGGATCGGCGGCGATTAGCTTTTCCAGGCGCGCCTTCGCCTCGTCGGTGCGATCGAGTGTGTCGAGGTTAAGCGCGATCTGGACCAGCGCGTTGTGCTGGAACGGCGAGCCGGGCGGTACCCGCTCGTACGTCCTGATGGCACGATCCGGCTTGCCGATCGCCTCGTACAGGTCGGCGAGCGACAGCAGCGCAAGCTGGTGCGAGGGCGCAAGATCGAGAGCAAGCTGGAGATAGACGAGGCCGAGATCATCCCCGCCGCGCCGGGCGAGCGCGGCTCCCAGGCCATAAAGCACCTCCGCGGCGCCAGCCTGCGGCGACTCGACCATGGGTGCCAGCTCTCTGCCGGCGTTGATCTCCTCCATCGCAGCGACGATCAGCGGGTGGCGCGGCGTTGTCTCGTCGAAGGCGGCAAGAACCTGCAATGCCTGCGCACTCTCGCCCTGACGGGAAAGCAGGCTCGCGTAGCCCTGGGCAATACGAAGGGTGGTTGGGTCGAGTCGGTACGCGCGCTCAGCGCGCTTTGCCGCTTCATCCCTTTGACCGGCAAGGTCCAGGATCAGCGCCGCGTGCAACTCCTTGAATAGGTTATACCAAGTCGGACCGCTGAGCCTGTCGATGGAATTGATGGCAGCTCTGGCCTCGCGCGGGTTCGCCTGCGTCCAGGCCGACAGCAGCGCCGCGGCGAGATCGGTGACCTGACCGCGGACCGACTGCGCGATCTCTCTGCGCGCTATCGGATACTGCCTCTGCTTTATGGCGCGCACACCCAGGACGAGACGCGCGATCGGGTTGCTCATGCCGACCTGGAGCTCGCGTTGCGCGAGCGTTGTTGCCTCGTCTACGGCTCCGCTTGCCAGGCTTGCCAGAAAGACGCGATTGAGGGCGTCCCTGTTACCGGGTTCGAGATTGAGCGCTTCCTTAAGGTCGGCCGCCGCCCGCTCGGGTTCCCGCCTTTCGCTCCAAGCCATGCCGCGATTGCGATAGGCCGCGGCGAGCTCTCTGCCCGTCGCCTGCCTCGAATCGATGATGCGGGTGCAGGCAGCAATGATCTCATCGCTGGCAGTGCCCGGCCGGGAAGCGCTTGCCTGCGCGCACACCTCGCTGTCGCCGGCACGCGCAGGACCCACCAGCAGGCAAAGGCCGACGATTGCGCTGATCGCAAGGCCGAAGCGATGCATGTTTCGAGGCTCCAGGCGGCTGCACGGATTCGCCTTTGGGCGAGGGCCGGAAATGACACAGCGTCAAAGAATATTCTATGGGTAGCCAGTACCACGGCACAGCAGCGACGTTAAGGCCGCTACCCTCCCACAAAAGGGGTTTGCCCGATTACCCGAACCACCTTTCTGACCTGCCGCGCCCACTACCCCGGCGGATTGAGCGGGTGCACATATGGAGAGACCCATATCGAAATCGGCAGACCGGTAAAGAGCCGCACGTTGAGCCCCGGGCTCAGTCGACCTCGACGGCGATCACTGTTTGCTTGTGGCGCAATTGTTGCGAATGCGCTTCACCTTGCCCGCACCAGCTTCACATACTGGATTGGATAGGTGCCAGGACCCGACAATTTAGCCGGAAATCACTCGGTTTAACCGACCGCCAGACGCAGGCCCGACAGGAACAGCTCACGGTGGTCGGGGGCGCGATATGGAATAATGCGTGGCACGAGGATACCGCCGCGCTCCTGGATCAACTGGGCTACGCGCGTCGCTTCCGCGAGCCGACCCATCTGTGCGTAGCACGCCGCAAGCATGCGATACGCTGGCACGAAACTTGGCTCTTCCTGAACCGCCAATCGCAGTTCGGCCGCGGCTTGATCGAATCGGTGGGCAAAGAAATGGGCTCCCCCCATCACGCTTTGTGCCCAACCGGCCCGAACCCGGGGGCTTAGCCGAAGCGAGGTCTGGACGTGTTCGATAGCGCGATCAAACTCGCCAGCCCACATCCGCAGCAGTCCGCTTACATGCCACCCGCGCGCGAAACTGGGATTGAGCGCCAAAGCGCGATCAGCAACGGCCAACATCGCGTCGATGTCCTCGCCAATAGCCAAGGACCAAGGCGGCATTGGCAAGCGTATCGGGATCGTCGGCTGCCACCTCCAGAGCGCGATGGGCAAAATCGATGCCGTCGCGGTGATCCAACTCCGGCTCATTTTTTCGACTGTTCATATCCAGGTGGAAGTAGCAAACGCCCGCCCACGCTAAGGCCGGTCCGTAGCGAGGATCCCGAACAATGGCTTGGCGCAAAAGGTCGAGGGCCTCACCGATTTGTCTCTTGCGCGATATGATCATCGCGCGAGCGCGTAGATAGAGGTCATAGGCGGTGAGATCGGCGGTTTGGCGGGTGGCCGAACGGGCAACTTCGGCGACCTGCAAAGTCGGTTCAATGACCCCGGCAACGCCGGTGGCGACCCGGTCCTGCAACTCGAAAACTTCTTCAAGCGAACCGTCGAATCGGTCAGCCCACAGATGCGCACCGGTCGAGGCTTCCACAAGCTGTCCGGTGATGCGCACTCGGTTCCCCGCCCTTCGCACGCTGCCCTCAAGTACGTAGCGTACACCTAATTCACGGCCGACCTGCTTCACGTCGATTGGCTGGCCCTTGTACGTGAACGTCGAGTTGCGGGCTATCACGAACAACCATCGGACACGCGACAGCGCGGTGATGATCTCCTCCACCATGCCATCAGCGAAGTATTCCTGCTCTGGGTCGCCACTCATATTCTGGAACGGGAGCACTGCGATGGACGGCTTATCCGGCAGCACAAGCGTGCGGGCCGCTGCTGGCGCGATGCCATCCACGCGTATCCGATACGCTCGCACCGGTCGCAGAATATTCTTGAGATGCTGCTCGCCGATGTCCTGAAAGGTAAGATCAATTCGTCCGGTGATCTCTTCGTAAACTTTGCTTGAGATGCAGATGCCGCCGGGCTCTGCAATGCCCTCCAGCCGAGCAGCCACGTTGATGCCGTCGCCATAGATGCGAGCTTCGTCGTAGACTACATCACCGATGTTGATGCCAACGCGGAACTGCATCCGGCGCTCTGGCTCGATTGCGGCATTACGGTCTGCCATCTTGGATTGGATGGCAACCGCGCATTTGACTGCGTTCACCACGCTGGCAAATTCCGCGAGAATGCCGTCCCCGGCAGTGTCGATGATGCGCCCGCCGAACTGGCTGACAAAGGGAAACACGACTGCTTGATGCCCTTTCAGGTCGCGCACCGTGCGCGCCTCATCTGCTCCCATTAGCGCACTGTAGCCCGCGATATCCGCGGCCAATATGGCTGCGAGCCTGCGCGACTGGCTCTCAGGTATGGCAGTCTCCCGTTCCACGCGTGGTAAGTTACCACACCTGTCACGGCGGGTATCGGGTGAGGTGGGGACAGGAACGCGGCGCTGCCTATGTCCGAGTTGGGTCCCCTCCGGAAGTCGCCGTCCAGGCCCTTATGTCAGCTTACGCCAGCTGCGGAC
>Ga0306920_100000626_pt1 | contig 41724 bp, 40 predicted proteins | sample flu12Cox44000170_FD_204666 | JGI IMG/M metagenome (GOLD analysis project Ga0306920, IMG submission 204666) | Lab enrichment of tropical soil microbial communities from Luquillo Experimental Forest, Puerto Rico - flux4day.12C.oxic.44.000.170 (v2)... | ecosystem: Environmental > Terrestrial >... | reverse complement strand
CGGCCAGCAGCAACACCTGCAGCAATACGACTCCGAGGAGGAGGAAAAGCGAGCGATGGCGAGAGGGCAAGCCGGCCATGGGGACAGTTAAAAGTTCAAAGTTTCAAATAAAACCAAAAATCCTGGCCGGTGACTAGCGAGCTGGCGACTAGCGACTGGCAGAAATCGCACTTTCCCAAACCAACCTTGCCGAACCCAGCCTCGGACCAGCCACGCTGGGAATGGCGACGCCGCGTCAGTCAATGCAGACCTGGCGAAGCAGTTTGAAATCGCTGAGCATTTTTCCGGTGCCGAGCACGACCGAAGCCAGCGGATCGTCGGCGATCGAAACCGGCAGGCCGGTCTCTTCGCGGATGCGTTTGTCGAGATTTTTGAGCAGCGCGCCGCCCCCGGTCAGCACAATGCCGCGGTCGCTGATGTCGGCCGAGAGTTCGGGCGGAGTGCGCTCGAGTGCGACGCGCACGGCGTTGACAATGGTGGCGACGCATTCGGCAAGCGATTCGCGAATTTCGCTGTCGTCAATGGTCACGGTGCGCGGCACGCCTTCGATCAGGTTGCGGCCCTTCACTTCCATGGTCAGCGGCTTTTCCAGCGGATACGCCGAGCCAATCTCCATCTTGATCTGCTCGGCGGTGCGTTCGCCAACCAGCAGGTTGTACTTGCGCTTCAGGTACTGCATGACCGCTTCGTCCATTTCATTGCCGGCTACGCGAACCGAACGCGAGTAAACGATGCCGCTCATGGAGATGACCGCGATATCGGTGGTGCCGCCGCCGATGTCCACCACCATGTTGCCGCTGGGTTCTTCGATCGGAAGACCGGCGCCGATCGCGGCGGCCATGGCCTGTTCGACCAGGTACACCTCGCTGGCGCGCGCGCGGTATGCTGAATCTTGCACGGCGCGCTTTTCGACGGGCGTGATCTCGCTCGGAACGCCGATGACGATGCGCGGATGCACCAGAACGCGGCGGTTGTGCGCCTTCTGAATGAAGTACGTCAACATTTTTTCGGTGACTTTGAAGTCGGCGATGACGCCGTCCTTCATGGGCTTGATGGCCACGACGTTGCCCGGCGTGCGGCCCAGCATCTCCTTGGCTTCGCGGCCGACGGCCACGACCTCTCCGCTGACCTTATTGATAGCGACGATGGAGGGTTCGTTAACGACGATGCCTTTGCCGTGCGAAAAAACGAGGGTGTTGGCCGTGCCCAGGTCGATGGCGAGGTCGGACGAAAACAAACTGAAGACCGACCTCATGTTGTAACCGTTCTTGTTCATTCCCTCAGTCCTTTCACTTCTGCGGCAATCCGCCTACGCGGCCAGCCATGCGGAGCGCGACCCAATTTTCCTATCGACAGGTAACTCTCCATTCTCCCCGAAGTCGGCAGCGGACGCAAAACGCCCGCGCTCTCGGAAAAGCTCACTTGGGTACGACGATGGTCACCTGTTGCTTTGCCGTGCCTCCTCGACGGTTCTGTCCGACGATGACGATCGAGTGCTCGCCCGGATCGAGCGGCTCGGTAAAGTACCGGAAGCTGCCGTCGGAACCGATGTTCGGAACCGGCTGGCCGTTCACAATCAAGGCGGCGCCGGGTTCGGTCCTGCCAAAAACTTCCGCAACGCGGCCGTGCAGTTGCGTGCCGCCGATCTCCAGCACCATTTCCTGGGACTTGCCTTGCACCACGATGGTGAACTTGAACGTTTCGCTGATCTCGCTGGTTTGCTTCTTGCTGTCCACCGCGACAACGTTCCAAAAATAATCGCCGGCGTCCAAACCAGCCACGTCCGCGGAAGTCGCCGCCAGCTTCAAATCCTTGATCAGCTTGGTGAACATGGCCGTGGTACTGATCCGCAGGTTGTAGGAAACGGCGTCTCGTACCGGATGCCATTCGAAGTGAACCGAGGTGGCTTTGGGAACCTGAGTAATGATCGGTGCCAGGTTGAGCGGTTGGGCGAGGTCGGGCGGGGCCAACACGTCGGACCGCGAGATGGGGCTGCCCGACCTAACATTGGCGCGCTGCCACTGTCCCAGTTCCACTCTTTCCGCACCGCGCTGCACCTGCGCGCTGCCGCTGGCAATCGTGAATTCGGCTTCCCTCGACTGCGGATCGGACTTCACGCTGGCGCGGCTGTTGGGCCGGATCTCTGCGACCGTATCCTCGACGCTCACTGCAGTATGCGAATTGGGCGAACTCGCCGTCGAGAGGTCGACGGCACCGGTGTTGATGCGCACGGCGGTTGTCGCCTGGTCGCGGGTAACATTGTTCTCTTCGACGGTTACCAGCGTGTCGGCTTTGATGGTGTACGAGGTCGTGTCGGCAAAGGTGATTCGAGCGGCTCCGTCGGCACCGGTCTGGATCAAGTCGCCCTTGTCGAGAGTAGTCCGATAGTCGGCGTCCACCCACTGCACCGAATTCACTTTCTTTACCTGAACACGTCCGTCCAGGTTGACGAACTTGGCCTGGGTGCTGGTGAGCGGAACGGCGTCGCCGTCGCCGCCGCCAACGGCGTTGCTGACCTTCTTGAGCACCGCCGCATAAAACCCCGGGGTGACGAAGTAGGCCGCAGCGAAAACCAGGGCTCCGAGGACCAGACCGTACAAAATCAGGGTCTTGTAGGTGACCGCGTGCCAATACACCTCGACCCGTTTGACCCTTTCCGGGCCTTGGGTGCGTCGCGGATCGTTTTGCAGTTGACTGTTCACACGTGGGCGCAACGGGCGCTAATTTCGCAATGTAGCACATGGATTTAGAGGCCGAAGTAGCGGCGAGTACCGTCGTAGTCAAACTGCAAATAGCGAACCGGTTACAAGGCCTCGGGGGCGAGAAAGGAAACCGAGGAGCGAGCGAGCGCCCGGTTGTCGCTGCCCGAGCGAGGTACTAACGTACTACTGCCGGTTAGGTTGTTTTGGTACCGGTTCGCTATTGTCTCGGCCGCGGACAACTGCGAGGATGGCTGCTACCAAGGACGCTTGAGTCCCGTCAGCAGCGGTAGGAGTAACTCGGCACGTTTCGCCGAGCGGCTTCCGAAAGGCTCTGTCTCCCTCGCGGAAGCGTCCCTGAAATAAAATCCTGGCTGGGAGCACGGTTGCACGTATGTCCCTACTTCACTTTCGTTGTAAAGAGCGTCGGCGCACTCAGCGCGTTTGTCTTTCCGTGAGTTTGGTTATCAACGGCCAGAATGAAAACGCCGAGAAGTTTTCCATCCGTGTCAAGACCAACGCGGTGAGCCAGCACGGCGCGCAGATTGAGACCGAGCATCCCTTGGTGGTCGGTCAGGTGGTTCTGCTGATCAACGAAAACAGCGCGCGCAAAGTGGAAGCGCGCGTTGTTTCGATTCAGCGCAAACGCGACGGCAAGACGTACATCGGCGTCGAGTTCCTTTCCACCGACATCAACTTCTGGAACATGACCTTCCCGCTTCCGGGTGCCAAGCCCCTGCGTCGCGCCATCCCGAAGGTAAGCGCGAACAAAGTGACCGCGTAGCTTCCGGCCGCGGATCAGCCTTCCTCGCGCACCCAGGAGCTTCTAGTTTTTCGTCTTCCGCTTCTTGCGTTTAACGGCTTGCCCTGGGGTCTTGCTCTTTAATAACCTGCGCCCGGGCGTTTGCGCAGCCTGCCGAAATTTCTTGGGCAATCGCGCGACGACCAGTGCGTAGGATGCGCGCAGCAGCTCCGCGAGTTCGTCCGCCGCAATGGCGTCGTGCCTTTCCAGCGCCACCCACTTGGCCCGGGCCAGATACGGAGCGGGAACGATGTGCGGGCGCTCGGTCAGCTCGGCGAACGCTTCTTCCGAGCACTTGAAGGACAGGCAAACCGCCGCAGGTTCAAGCGGGGTGATTGCAAACATCTTGCCGTGCACTTTGAACAGCAGGTCATTGCCCCACTGGATCTGCTCGGTCGCGTCGGGCAGGGCCAGGCAAGTCTTGCGTAGCCAGTCGACGTCCATGCTGTGGCCTCACTTCGCGGGTTAGCTGCCGCGACCGCCTAGTTGTCGGAGGTGCGGTAGCGCTTGAAAAACGAATCCGCTTTCCACTGCGGGCGCCTGGTGTCGTTGGCCGTCTCCACCAGTAAACCCCGGACAATCTGCTCGTACAGCGCCGCCGAGTGTAAATCCACCGGTTGATCCGTGTCGTCGCTCGGAGCGTGGTAGCGCTCGGTCAGCCAGTTCTTGAACGTCTGCGCCTCGGGCGAATCTGCTTCGTAGAATACGTCCATGATCACGGACGGAATGCCGTGACGAATGAAGTTGTACTGGTCGCTGCGGACAAACAAATTCCGCAGCGGCTCCGGATCGGGTACCGCCTTCACGCCGAAAGACTTGGCAATCGCCGTTACATCGTCCCCGAGCGTCGAGTCGTTGATTCCTTGGACGCGTAAAACCTTCAGCGGCACAATCGGTAAGAACATGTCGATGTTGATGTCGGCCACCATCGCTTTGCCGTCCACGGTCGGCCGCGCGGCAAAATACTTGGAACCCAGCAGGCCTTTCTCCTCCGCAGTCAGCAGGAGAAAGATCACTGAACGCTTCAGTTTTTCGGGATGCTGCTTGAGCGAAGCGGCGATGTCCAGGACCGCGGCTGTTCCGCTGCCGTCATCCATGGCTCCGTTGTAGATCCGATCGCCGTTTAGCGCTTCGCCGATCCCGATGTGGTCGATGTGCGCGGACAGGACGACGCACTCGTTCTTCAGCTTCGTGTCGCTCCCCGTGAGCTTGGCCACCACGTTCGCCGATTCCGTCTGGGCCTTTCCGATCGCTGCCCGCGCCTTCAGCGAGACCGCAAGCGCAAAGCGCGGGAGTTCCTTTCTATCCCGGGCCAGCGCGGCTAACTCGGCGAAGTTGTGCCCGGAGCCTGCAAATAGAGCGCCGGCCGAGGCTGGATTGAAAACCATCGCCATCTTCAGTCCCGCCACTTCATTGAATTCCGGGTCCGCCAGATCCATGGAAGGGTGCGCGCGGTTGAGCGACAGGCGCGACCACGGAATGTCCATGGAAGCCGGGTTCGGAATGACCACGATTCCGACCGCGCCGGCCGAAGCGTACGCCCGCCACCGCACGGCGAGTCCGCCATAGTGCGCGGCCAGCGAACCGGGCAGGGTGGCCGGCGATCCCGCCAGATAGACCACCACTTTTCCCTTGAGGTCGAGTCCCGCCAGTTCGTCCAGCTGGCTCTCGGGAACCTGCAACCCGTTGCCTGCGAACACCAGCGGCGCATTGATTTCCTCGTCCGAACCTTCGACGCGCGTGGAAAAATAGGCGTCGTCGCCGAGCGCCACCGGGTTCGACTGGCCGTCCTTGCTCAAGAACGCGTAGGAATTTCCCTCGTCGATCTGCCGCTGCACAAACCGGATACTTTGATAAAAGCCGTCGCTACCGGCGGGCTCGAGTCCCGCCCGCTTGAGCTGTTCGACCACATAGGCTTCGGCCTTGCGCAGCCCCAGACTTCCCGTCTCGCGGCCTTCCATGCTGTCGTCGGCGACTACCTTTACGTGATCCCACCAGGTCTTGCCATCAAACAGCAGTTTTGCGGGTTTTTGCGCCACCGCCGCCGCGGCCAGCAGCAGGCAAACCGCTGCCGCCTGGCGAACCTTGGTCGTCTTGGTCATCGCGTTCACTTCCGTGAGCAAACCGCTGAGATTGGAACGGTATTTCCTGACGGACGGAAGATTTCTCCTATTGGGTACGACGAAACTCCACAAAATCGCGGCCGATGTAGAGGCGGTAGGCGGCAGCGCCGGTCGCCACGATCTGCAGAGGGACCGGCCTTCTTATTTCCGCATCGTGCCCCGCTGCCACAACGAAAACATCGTTCGCCGCCAGATCCATAACCACAAACTTTCCCCCGGCAAGGAAGCCGATACCATAGGCCCCGGGCTTCAACATCTTTCCGCCCATCGCGAGCGTCACTTCGCTCAGCAAATAGGCCTGATACTTTTCCCGGATCCCGGTCGAATAACCGGAGTTGTCGACCAAGCCCGCGAGGACGTAGGAGTCATCGCTGAAATGGACGCCGCCCGTGTTGCGCATCTGCACCGGAGCCGACTGCCCGCGAAAGAAAACCGCCTCGGGAAAGAGCGTCCCCTTGATGTCCGCGGCTTGTAAAACCGTATCTTTGTCCGGCTTGGGTAGGGCCGATTGCGCCGCGGCCGGTCGAGCCGCTACCGACAGCCCAGTCAGCAGCAGGGCCGAAGCAGCGACCATGCGAAGGGTAAAGCTCATAACGCGCCTCCGGGTTAGAAGCGGCTAGATGGTACAACAGGAAGGACGGCGTTTGGCAGCGGGCCCGCTTCGCTTACGGCTTAGGTCCCTGGTGGACGGGAAAACCCTTCTCCACCCAATCGGCGTTGAAGCTCCTCGGAAGCAGCAGCACGCGCAGCCGTGCGAATCCGCCGGCTTTCAATGCCGTAAACGCCGGGCGGAGATTCGGGCATTTCTCGAGCGGGCAGCATCCGCAGTAGAGCACCAGGTCCGCATTTTTCGGAAGCGTCTCCGCGAACTTCTTAAGCTCAGCCAGTCCTTGTTCGGTCGAACCCGGCCCGTAGAAAACCGCGCCGGGAATGTGAGCGCCTTCGTATAGGGCTTTTACCCCCACGTAAATGACCGTCGGATAGGGATCTTTTTCCTGCTGCAGTTCCTTGGCGAGATCGGCCGGCTGGACGGTCTGGACGGGAGTCCATGGATCGTCAAGGCCGGCACCCGGCAAAACGGCGGCGCCCAGCCATGTCAGAACGAGCAGGCTAGAGATAACGGCCGACTTCTTCCGCGCTGGCATCTGGAGATTTTGCCTTTCTACTTTTTTGCTTCGGCGCGCTGTCGCTGCAATTTTACGGCGGTGGTGCGCAGCGTTTCCGGGACGTTCTTGTTCATCGTAAGCTTCTTCAAATCGAGCGGGTTCAGCATCGGAAGCAGGTTCAGCGTGACGTCCAGCGGCGCCTTGCCGTTGTTCAACAGGTTCCGCACTACGGTGTAGTTCTTGCGGAAGCTGCGATTCTTTCCGATCAGCCGCAAAATCTCGTCCGTCAGGTTGGACATCGCAGCGAATGCTTCCACTTCCTGGTCGGTCAAGCGCGGCGATTGCAGCACCGCGCGTTGCACCACTTTGTTGGTGTCGCGAATCAGCACGCGCCGGGCGTCCGCGCCGCCTTTCATCGCGAACTTCACGCGCTGCGCCACGGTCATGGCCGAAATCTGCTGCAGCAGCGTTTTGCGCCTGTCCTCGTCCATTTCGAGATCTTCAGCCGCCAGAGCCAGCGCGGCTTCGTCCGGCTTTTCATCGCTGAGCAGTTCGTTGAGCTGGGCCTTTTGCTCGAGCGTTACCGAGCTGGACTTCCCGAGCGCGGAGACCAGCTCGCGTGAATCCACGACGCGTTCCAGTTCTTCCATCAGCGCCTGGATATCGAGCGTAGAAAGGTGCGGCACGATGGGAAGCAGATGCCCGGGGCCGCAGCTCTTATTCTTGATCATCGCGTTCAGCACCGGCGGCTTTCCGGCCAGATTGGTGGCGGCATATTGGAACAGCGGCTCGAGCGCCGTTTCCCGGTTGAGCGCTTCGACAAAGCTCTGGATGGGCAGGGAGAGGATGGATTCTCGCGCGCGGCTGGCGACCAGCTCGTCAGAGTCAAGCGCCAATACGGTAAGGACCTCGGCCAAATCGGGGGCGGAAATTTGCGCGCCGCCGGTACACACCGCGAGCTTGTGTTCGCGGCTGGCCCGCCCCTGCCGCAAGTCCTCGACCACTTCAGCGCTCAGCGTCTCCAACGTTGGCCTGCCTTAGGTCCGTCCTGGTCACCACGATTGTACCGGAGGAGACGGGAGAATCGCGCGGCCGAAGGCGGCGCCCGTTCATGTCTAGCAACAGCCCGGGCGGGTTCGCGGCGGTGACCTCCCGGCGATCCTCGGCGGAAAAATGGCGGTCTTGGCCCGGCGGAAAATCGCGCGCGGAACTGGCTACGATCTCTAGATCGAGCGCAGCGGACGAAGACCTCTTTTGTGCGCGGTGGGCCTGATAAGCCTTCCAGGCATAACGACCGCCAATGACCAGCGCCGCCACCAGCGCGGCAATTGCCAGTGCGGCCACGGCCGGTATCCATTTCGGACGTGAGGGAATTCGTTCCTCGGGTCTTTGCGCCGCAGGATTGGCGCTCTCGCCGCGCGCAAGGTCGTATTCAGCGAGCAAATCTTCCTCGCTCAATCCAAGGTAGCGGGCGATGCTGCGCACAAACCCGCGGCCGAACACTCCGGCCGGCAGCCGGTCCCACTGTTCGTTTTCGAGCGCTTGCAGAAAGCGCTCGGCGATTCTGGTGCCTTTGCCCACTTCGTCGAGCGACACTTCGCGCAGTTCGCGCTCTCGCTTTAAACGCTCTCCGAACGTGCCTTTGGCCATCGCGTCGAACCGATCCCCGGTGCTGGCAAGCCAGCATCATCCCAGGGCTCATAGGGTTGCGGGTTCTTGCCCTGAAACTTGATTCTGCGAAGCGCATCGCTCCGGCAGGCGGCTGGCAGAAAATCTCCGCACGACTATATTGGCGCGGCCAACCTGGTGTCAAACTGCTCCCTTTGCCGGGCTGATGGCGCGCCGGGTAACGGCTGCGGAAAAGTCCCGGTACCGCGGTATGGCGAAATGGCTACGCCTGTACCACGGACTGGTTGCGCGCGATTTTGTGCGGTGCCTATACTGACCAGGAACAGCAGACTCGACCAGGCTGCCAACGGCGTGGTGTTTTTGCAGCACAGCTTGAGCCGCGTGCGCAGAGGACAGGAAATGCCCAGCGTGGAGGAGCCCAAACAGTTTCCGGCCGTGGAACGACGTCGCAATACGGGTGGCGCGGAAGCGAGACGCGAAGCGGGCGAGATCGCGGTCTTTCAGGAACTCGGCAAAGCGCTGACGTCGTCGCTGCAGCTCGACCAGGTCTTGCGCACGATCATGGAGAAGATCGACGAGTTCCTGCGTCCGGACAACTGGTCTTTGCTGCTGCTCGACGAAGCCAAGCAGGAACTGTATTTTGAGCTGGCCGTCGGAACCGCGTCGCAGGCCTTGAAAGACGTGCGCGTAAAGATGGGGCAGGGCATTGCCGGATGGGTGGCGGCGCACGGCGAAACGGTGGTGGTGCCGGACACTTCAAAGGACACGCGATTCTTCGGCAAGGTGGATGAAAAAACCAAGACCGAGACGCGGTCGATTGTGGCGGTGCCGGTAAAATTCCGTGATACCTGCCTCGGGGTGATCGAACTCATCAATTGTATCGGCCCCGAGGGATTCGATCCGCGCGACCTGAAACTGCTTGAAGCGCTCTCCGATTTCGCTGCGATTGCGCTCGAAAATGCCCGCCATGTGAAGCGAATTCACGAGCTGACCATTACCGACGACTGCACCACGCTCTATAACGCACGGCACATGAGCTTCATTCTCGAGACCGAGATTTACCGGTCGCAGCGCTACAACTACGAGTTCTCGCTGATCTTCATTGACCTCGACCACTTCAAGCAGGTGAACGATACCCAGGGTCATCTGGTGGGTTCTCGGCTGCTCGCGGAAATCGGCGATTCTCTGAAAGGCCACTGCCGACTGATTGATTTTGCCTTCCGCTACGGCGGCGACGAATTTGTGTTGCTGTTGCCGCAGACCTCCAAGGAAAACGCCATGAACGTGGCCAAGCGCCTGCACAAGTTGATCCGTGAAAGTACCTGGCTAAAGCGCGATGGCCTGAACATCAAGCTGACGGCCAGCATGGGAGTGGCCTCTTACCCCGCAGACTCGCGCACCAAAGAGGGATTGCTGCATCTGGCCGATGAGGCCATGTACCTGGTAAAAAACACCAACCGCGACAGCGTGGCGGTGGCCAATATCGGAATCCTCCCGCACTTGCCTGCGGCGGCCGAAACGGCCGGCTGAGCTGAGCTGCCCCCGGCGACCATCGTTTCTGCCCTGGCCTGAAGGACCCTCGAAGGCGTATTGCCAGCTCTGCGGTGATCGGCAAGCCTAGCCGCGATTTTTTGCGCCGGCCTGGAGCGCTTCGGGCGATGGTCCCTGGCCGGTCACGGAGACCAGGCTGCCGCGTTCTCTTATGGACCCGCTGTTCGGCTGCAAAACGTTTCGGTTCGGAAGGTTCCAGGTGAAAGCGCTGCTGTGTACAGGCCTCGTCAATTCTGATTAACTCTAGAAAGGGCCGGGAAAAACGAGACCACTCTAAAAGCGCGCCCCCGCCCGATAGCGATGGAACCCAGCTGATGAAAAGGAGCCAAGCAGCAAAGTATGCGCGCTGGAGCGCGGCGGCTGCGCTGGTGTGCGCAGGGCTGACGCTCGGCGTGTATCTGAAACGCGGCTGGACCCGCTATAACGAGACCAAGAACGCCCCGCCGGCTCCGGCCGTGAACGTAGAGCGCCAGTCTTCCAAGCTGACATTTTCAAAAGGTGAAGGAGCGCGCACGGTTTTTACCGTCGAGGCGATGAAATCCACCGATTTCAAGGGATTAAATTCCAGCGACCTGGAGGGAGTGAAGGTCACGATTTTCGGCAAGGACGGCGCGCGGCACGACACACTGGATACCCACACCTGCCGCTACAGCAAGGATAGCGGCGACATTGCTTGCGCCGGCGACGTGGAAATTACCCTGATGAGCAAAGAGGAGTGGGAGGCCGCCGGGGGCAAGCCGGACTCGCGGGCGATGAAAGTGCAAACGCGCGGTATGGTCTTTAGCCGCGCCAGCGGCGAAGCCAAGACCGACGAGGAAGTGCGGTTTACGTTTTCAAACGGCAGCGGGCAGGCGTTTGGCGCGACCTATCACTCGGAAGAGGGGACGCTGACACTGCTGCGGGATGTCCACCTGAAGCTCGATCAGCCGATTGCGGTTAGGGGCAGCAAACCCGCATCGGCCGGCGCGAAGCCCGGTGTGGCCAAGGAACCGGTCGCCGTAACCGGCTCGCGCATGGAATTTGCCCGCGACGCCGGAACGATGTATATCGCCGGCCCGGCAGAAGCGAAAACCGCCGGCCAGCGACTGACCGCCGCGGGATTTCTGCTGAATCTGGACGAGAATTTCCACGCCAAGCGGCTGGTAGCCAAAGGCGACGGGAAAGGCGCGCTGCCGGAGTTCACCCAGGAAAAGGGGGCGGGGAAACAGAAGCTGGACGCGGAAGAGATGGTGGCCGAATTCGCACCCGAGGGATGGATGCGGCGGGCGGAAGCGAGCGGGCGGGTCGCTGGCGAAGCGGCCAAAGGCAGCGAGACGCAGACCGTCGCCGCGCAAAAGGCCAGCATGGAAATGGTAGCCGGACAGAACGCGCCGAAACGACTGGTGTTGGAGGGCAGTGTCGATGCGCGGACAAGAGAAGGCTCCGGCCGGGGTGGAACGCGCAGGCTCGCCACCGAGGAGTTGCGGATCGCGTTTGCGGAGCGCGGTAGCGCGAACGGTGCGCGGCTGGAGAGCGCGGAAACCGCCGGGCCGGGCCGGCTGGAGTTGAATGACGACGCGACTCGAACGGCAGAGAGCACACAGACGGTCCTCGAGGCCAATCAATTGAGCATGAAATTTGATTCCACTGGCGCGGCATCACGTCTCGAAGCAAAAGGCAGCGTCGCGACGGAGCGAACGGTCGCGGGCGGGAACAAGCAGACGGCGACGGCCGACAACGGAATCCTGGAAATGGCGGGAGGCGGCGGCTGGTCGCGCCTGGAACTGAACGACAACGTGCACTTGGCCGAGCTGGATCGTTCGGCTCGCTCAGACCGGGCTGTTTTTGACCGCGCAGATGGAACCGCAACGCTCCTAGGACATGCGATCGCGCGCGACGCCACCAGTCAAACCTCGGCGCAGAAGCTGACATTCTGGCAGGCGACCGGTGAAGTTAGGGGCGAAGGCAACGTGCGTTCGGCGGATCTGTCGGCGCGGAACACCACGGTGCATCTGGCGCCGGCGGCTTCAAACATCAGCGCGGACCATCTGGCGGGCAACGCGAAGACCGGACGCGCCCTGTACAGCGGCCATGCGCGGCTGTGGCAGGGCGATTCGGTGATGGTAGCGGAAAGAATCGAGTTGCTCAGGGACCAGCGCTTGCTGAAGGCATCGGGAAACGTGCGCGCGGTGTTTCCGCAGGCGCCAAGCGGCGACGGCCATGTCGGGCAGACCACGACAGCGAAAAAGGCGGCATTGTGGCATGCCCAGTCCGAAGAGCTAATCTACTGGGATGCCGAAAACCGTGCGCACCTTTCCAAGAATGTAGTGGTGGCTGGGCCCGAGCAAAAGATGAGCGGACGCGAGTTGGATTTGTATTTCACCCGGGCGACCGCAGCGCTTCCCGGCAACGGCTTAGAAGCGCAGCTGGGTGCGCAACAAATCAGTCGCGCCGTAGGAACGGGCGGTGTGACGGTGCTCGAAGGCGACCGCAAAGCCACCGCGGAGCGCGGCGAATACACAGCGTCTGACGGAAAATTCGTGATGAGCGGCGGAACTCCCACTATTTTTGACTCCAACCAAGGCTCAACAACCGGCCGTCAATTGACCTTCTTTTTAACGGATGCTACGATCATCGTGGATTCTGAGAACGGATCGCGCACACTGACGAAGCACCGAGTCGAAAAATAAGAGGTGTGGACTCGACCAAGTCCCGCCGACAAAAGTGGCCTCTGGCGGTCACGTGTGACGAGGAATGCTGAAGCTCCAGGCCGTCGAATTACACAAATCGTATCGCGGTCGCAAGGTCGTTGACGACGTCGAACTGGAGATCGGACAGGGTGAAGTCGTGGGGCTACTGGGTCCCAACGGCGCGGGCAAGACAACCACATTCTACATTTTGGTGGGATTGGCCCGGCCCGATTCCGGCCGCGTTTTGCTGAACGGCGAGGAGATCACCGATCTCCCCATGTATCTTCGGGCCCGCAGCGGCATCAGCTACCTTCCCCAGGAGCCTTCGGTCTTTCGTCAGCTGTCCAGCGAAGAGAATCTACTGGCGGTTCTGGAAACCCTTCCTCTCACTCCGGAACAACAGCGCGATCGGCTGGAGGAGTTGCTGGTGCAAATGGGACTTGAAACGGTGCGAACCAGCAAGGCCTATACGCTTTCCGGCGGAGAGCGGCGCCGGCTGGAGATTGCGCGGTCGCTGACGCTCGAGCCGTCGTTCATCCTGCTGGACGAACCGTTTTCCGGAATCGATCCGCTGACCGTCAAGGATTTGCAGGAAATCATTCGCGACCTTGCCAACAGCGGTATCGGCGTGCTGATCACGGATCACAATGTACGAGAGACCTTGACGGTGACGGACCGAGCGTACATTCTGAAAAGCGGCAGGATTTTTCGCAAGGGACGCCCGGAGGAGTTGAGCAACGATCCGGAGGTCCGGCGCGTGTATCTGGGCGACCACTTCCGCCTGAATTAGGTCGCCCGAACAAGTCAGAGGAAGGCATCGAAGAGGGACCAGAGCGAGACCATGGCCTGGCAAGGACTCAAACTCAACCTGAAGGTGGCGCAGAAGCAGATTCTGACGCCCGGCCTGGTGCAGATGGTCAGCGTGCTGGCGCTGAACCGCCTGGAACTGCGGGAAATGATCAACGCCGAGGTGGTGGCGAACCCGGTGCTCGAAGAGTTGGGCGAGGAACCGACCACTTCGGACAATTACAGCGACGAAACCTTCCTGAAGAACGAAACCGAAAAGGTTCCGGAAAAGCCGGAGTCCAACCCCTTTGACGAATTTGACGTGGGGACTTTCTTCAATCAGTACCTTGACACCGGCGGCGACGGCGGCCAGTCCCAGGAACGTGAAATTTCCGAGCGCCCGTCGTTTGAAAAGTTCTTATCGTCGGCGGCGGGGCTCACCGAGCATCTCACCTGGCAGCTGAGCGTCACCATCTGTTCCGACGAAGTCCGGGAAATCGCGGAAAGCATCATCGGTAATCTCGACGAAAATGGCTATCTCACCGCCTCGCAGGAGGAACTGCTGCAGGACGGCAAATACAAGCAAGACGACCTGGACGATGCCTTGGCGGTGGTGCAGGACTTTGATCCGATTGGCGTGGGCGCCCGCGATTTGCGGGAATGCCTGCTGCTGCAGCTGAAAGCGTTCGACCCGCAAAACACCCTGGCGCAGCAGATCGTCTCCGAACATCTGAAGCAGGTGCAGTCCAATCAGCTGAAAGAGATTGCCCGCGCGGTGAACCGCCCGATCGAAGTGGTGAAGCGGACGCTCGATACCGTCAAGAAGCTCGATCCGCGGCCCGGCCTGCGCTACAACAAGACCGAGCCGCGGCTGGTCGAACCGGACGTGTATTTCCGCAAGGCGGAAGGCGTCTGGCAAGTGTTCTTGAACGAAGACGACATGCCGCAGCTGCGCTTGAGCCCCACCTACCGCCGCCTGCTGGCGCGCGACGCGGCCGACAAGGATGTCCGCAACTACGTGAAGGAAAGGTTTACCGCCGCGATCCAGCTGCTCAAAAATATCGAGCAGAGAAAGCACACCATCTTGCGCGTGTGCCAGTCCATCATCGCGCGGCAGGGCGAATTCCTGGACCACGGCCCGGACGCGCTGAAGCCCATGATGATCAAGGAAGTAGCGGAAGAAGTCGGCGTGCATCCTTCCACCGTGAGCCGCGCCGTGGCCAGCAAGTACGCGCACACGCCCCAGGGCGTGTTGGAATTGCGATCGTTCTTCAGCGAGTCGGTGAACGGGCCCGAAGGCGGCGGCATGTCGCTGCTGACTTTAAAGCGCCTGGTCAAAAAAATGATTGAGGAAGAAGACGCCACCAAGCCGCTTACCGACGAGCACATTGCGGCCAAGCTCGAGGATTCCGGAATACACGTGACGCGCCGCACGGTGGCGAAGTACCGCGAGGACATGCGCATACCCAGCACCCATCAACGCCGGGTGAAAGCCTGAGCGTGACCGCGCGCTCCCACCTGAAGGCCCGCAAGAAAAGAGACGCCAGCCAGCTTGTCATCCTGACCGGGCTTTCCGGCTCCGGCAAAAGCACCGTGCTGAAGGCCTTCGAGGACATGGGTTTTTATTGCGTGGACAATCTGCCGGTGGAACTGATTCCGATCTTTGCCGAGCTGCACGCGGCCGGCGAAGCGGAGTTCAGCCGCGCCGCGCTGCTGGTGGACGCGCGGGAAGGGCAGCAGATACAGAAGCTCCCGGGACTTCTGAAACACCTGCGGCGTGAGCATTCGGCTTCGCTGGTGTTTATCGAAGCAAACGATGACGCGCTGCTCAGGCGCTACAGCGAAACGCGGCGGCCCCATCCTCTCGGCAAGGATTACTCGGTGCGGGAAAGCCTGCAGCATGAACGCAGGCTGATGGAGCCTATCCGTTCTCTCGCCGATGTGGTGGTGGATTCCACGCAGTTCAACGTGCATGAACTGCGCAACTTCATTACCCGCCGCTTCAAGAATCCCGATCGGCATCCCATGCTGATTTCGGTGGTGAGCTTCGGCTACAAATACGGAGTGCCCAACGACGCCGACCTGGTTTTTGACGTGCGCTTTCTGCCCAATCCCCATTTTGTGCCGCGCTTGCGGCGCTTCACCGGCAAACATGACCAGGTGCGGAAATTCATCCGCTCGTTTCCGCAGACCGCACAATTCGTGAAGCGCATGGAGAGTCTGCTGGCCTACCTGATGCCGCATTACATCGACGAGGGGAAAAGCTACCTCACCATCGCCTTCGGTTGTACCGGCGGCAAGCACCGCTCGGTGATGCTTGCCGAAGAGATCAAAAAAGGCTTGGAAAAGAAGAAGTACGCAACGAAAGTGTTCCACCGCGACATCGAAAAATAAGGGAGCTCCAGGCGGTTCTGCCGCAAGGGCCAACTTGACATGTCCGGCGGCGGGCGCATAGCGTACCGAAGGCATTTTCCAGGGGAGTCAATCGGCGTGGCCTCGTTGCTTGCACCACAATTGAAGCGGCTGCTGGCCTACGCGCGGCCATACCGTCTCCCCCTGGGTTTGGGCGTGATTTTGCTCGCGCTATCGGGAATTTCCGAGGCGGTGATCGCGCTGATGATCCGGCCGATTATCGATCGCGTACTGAACCCGGCTGCTCCGGATTCCAACGTGCTGCTGTTCACCGTTCCACACGGGCCGGCCATCTACCTGAACCGCTTTTTTCCGCCCAGCATTCACAACGTCTGGGCGGTGGTCTCGATCTCCATGCTGGTCGCGTTTCTGGTTAAGGCGGTTGCCGAATTCGGCGGCGGCACCATGATTCAGTACGTCGGCCACCGGGCCATTACCGACCTGCGCAATGCGCTTTATCGAAAGATCATCCGCCAGCCGATGGGGTTCTTTCAGCGGGAGCCCACGGGACGGGTCATGTCGGCGGTCATCAACGATGTCGAGCGAGCTCGCCCGGCGCTTTCTGAATATCTGGCCGACGTGTTCCGCCAGGCCTTTCTCTTTGTCGCCTTTGTCACCGTCCTGCTCAGCTCCGATTGGCGCATGGCGCTCGGCTGCGCGGTATTCCTGCCGATGATCGTCTGGCCGGTCGGCAAGCTGGGCCGGCATATCCGGCATTCCGTGCACAGCAGCCAAACCAAGCTCGGAGAATTGAACCAGATTCTGCAGGAGACGGTCGGCGGCAACCGCATCGTCAAGGCCTTTGGCATGGAGGATTTCGAAATCAGGAAGTTTAGCGGAGCGGCCATGCGCCTGCTGCGCGAGACCATGCGTTGGGTGCGCGCCCAGGTCGTCACCTCCCCGTTGATGGATATGCTGCAGCCGGTCGTCATCGCGCTGTTGCTGCTCTATGCCCGCGACAAGATTCGCCTGCAACAGATGACGGTCGGCTTATTCTTTACTTTCGTCTACGCGCTCTTTAAATCCTACGAGCCGGTAAAGCGCATGGGCGCCGTCTACCAGCAGTTTCAGCAAGCGCAGGGGGCAACGGCTCATGTATTCGCCTATCTGGATCTGCCGGAAGAGGGCGAGGCGAGCGGCGCCGGCGCGCTCCCAGAGTTCTCCCGCGAGATCGTTTTCGAGCAGGTGAGCTTCTCTTATGACGCGACCCCGGTCCTGCGGGGCATCAGCTTTTCGGCCAAGAAGGGCGAGGTGGTGGCGTTTGTGGGCTCGAGCGGAGCCGGCAAGACCACGCTGGTGAACCTGATTCCGCGCTTTTACGAGCCCACGGCCGGTGCCATCAAGATCGACGGCACGGACAGCCGCCAGGTGACGCTGCGCTCGCTGCGCGGGCAAATCGCCATCGTCACCCAGGAGAACATCCTCTTCCATGACACGGTATGGAACAACATCTGCTACGGCTTGCCGAACATCGCCAGGGAGAAGGTCGTGCAGGCGGCGCAAGCGGCCCTGGCCCACGACTTCATTCAGGAACTGCCTCTGGGTTACGATACCGTTATCGGCGAGCGCGGTGCGCGGCTCAGTGGTGGCCAGCGCCAGCGCGTTGCCATAGCTCGAGCCATCCTGAAGGATTCGCCCATCCTGATTCTGGACGAAGCGACCTCGGAACTCGACGCGGAATCCGAGATGTTCGTGCAAAAGGCGCTGGCAAACCTGATGGTCGGACGCACCACGTTCGTCATCGCGCATCGGCTTTCGACCATCCGCCGCGCCGACAAGATCTTGGTGCTCGAAGACGGCCAGATTCGTGAAAGCGGCACGCACGCCGAACTGCTCGCGCAGGGCGGCACTTATGCCCGCCTGCACGACCTGCAATTTGCCGACGACGACATGGTAGCCCCGGCGCAAACGGCTTTACCCCCACTGCCCTCAGTAAGGAACGCAACATGAGCGAAAAGAGTGCAGTGCAAACCAAGAAAGCCGAATGTCTGTCCATGACCGGCTACGCACAGGCCAAAAGCTCGGTGCTCGGCTGGGATGCGCGGGTCAGCGTCAAAAGCGTCAATCATCGCTTTCTGGACCTGAAGCTGCGCCTGCCGGACGGCTTCGATCTCTACGAATTGCGTTTGCGCCAGCTCGTCCGCGAGCGCATCCACCGCGGCCATGTCGAGGTTCACGTCAGCGTCGAACCCGGCTCGGCCACGCCGATTCAGGTCAATCGCGACCTGGTCACGAATTACCTTCGCGCGGCCGACGAACTGCGCCTGCAAACCTCCGTTTCCGCAGCCCTGGACGTCGTCGCGCTGCTGCGGCTTCCGGGAGTGATCGGGGGCCTGGCTCCGGCGGTTCCGGAAAGTGAAGAAGAGCAGGAGCGGCTGGGCAAAGCGCTCGAAGCCTGTCTCCGCGAAGCGCTCGGCAAGCTTGACGAAATGCGGCGCGCCGAGGGTCGCCACCTGGTCGAGGATTTGCGGCGCAGGCTCGCGCGCATCGGCGAGCAAGCCGATATCATTCGCGGCCTGGTGCTGCAGCTGCGGCCGGCCTTCGCTCGCCGCCTGGAAACGCGCCTGAAGGATCTGCTGAGCGGCACCACCATCGATCCGGCGCGCATTGCGCAGGAAGCGGCCATGCTTGCCGAACGCAGCGACATCAGCGAGGAACTGGACCGCCTGCGCAGCCACTTGCAGCAATTCGGCAAGTTGCTCGACGGCGCCGGCGAACTAGGCAAGAAACTCGATTTCCTGCTGCAGGAAATGCACCGCGAAGCCAACACCATGCTTTCCAAGACACCCGGCGTTGAAACGGAAGCGCTGACCATCACCGGTATCGGCCTTGAAATCAAGGCGGAGATCGAAAAATTGCGCGAACAGGTCCAGAACATCGAATGAACGGGGAGCAAGCGCTGGCGCCTCTGGTGTTGATCGTGTCCGGTCCATCAGGCTCGGGAAAATCCACGCTGGTGCAGCGCCTGCTGCAAATGCCGGGCACCATGGCCTCGCGCTCCTGCACAACGCGCCCGCGCCGCGCGACGGAATCCCGCGGCAAGTGCTATGATTTCGTTAGCGAAACCGAATTCGACGCGATGGTGTCCCGCGGCGAGTTCCTGGAATACGCGCGAGTCTTCGGCAAACATTCCTACGGCACGCCGAAGCAATGGCTCGATGAATCGCGCGCCAAAGGATTGGATCTGGTCCTGGAAATTGACGTGCAGGGTGCGGCGCAGGTAAAAGAGAAGCTGCCGGAATCGGTCGCCATCTTTATCCTGCCGCCGTCGCGTGAAGAATTAGAGCGCCGCCTGCGCAGCCGCGGGCAGGATTCAGACGACGAAATCAGTCGCCGTCTGGCCCGCGCGCAGTCGGAAATCGAAGCGTTCGGCAAGTTCTACGACTATTGCGTTGTGAACGACGACGTAGAAAGAGCCGGCCGCGAAGTGGAAGCCATACTGACCGCGGTCCGTTGCAGCAGCGCCCGCCAACGTGGCCGCGTAGAACGACTTCTGGCATCATTTGAATCGGACGTTCGCCGTACGACCGGCTGATTCGACTGGGGGAAAGATCGAGATGACGGTGCAAACCAAAGCTCCAGAGAGCCAGTTTGCCTATGTGGTGCTGGCAGCACGGCGGGCGCGCCAGATCATGGCGGGAGCGCCGCCGCTGCTGGAAAATCCGCGCACTCTCAAAGCCACGCGTGTGGCTTGCGAAGAAGTCAACCACGGATTGATCGAATACGAGTTCGAGCCCGGCAAATCCGTGGATGAAGAAAAGGACGGCAGCAAGCGCCGCAAGTAGCATTCCTCGGATCTTTCATGCAAATCACTCTCGGCGTCACCGGAGGCGTTGCGGCTTATAAAGCGGCCGAACTGGTGCGCCGTCTCCAGCAGGAGGGCTTCAGCGTTGAGGTTGTCATGACCCGCGCCGCGTGCGCCTTCGTCAGGCCCCTTACCTTTGCGGCGCTCTCGGGCAAGAAGGTGATCACCGACCTGTTTGCCGAATCGGGCGGTGAAGCCAACCTTGAAAGCGCCATCGAACATATTGCCGTAGCGCAGCGCACGGATTTGTTGCTGGTGGCTCCGGCTACGGCGGACATTCTCGCCAAATTTGCGCGCGGCACCAGCGACGACTTTCTCTCGACGCTCCACCTGGCGACTACCGCACCGGTTGTCGTGGCGCCCGCCATGAACGTCAACATGTGGAATCATCAGGCCACGCAGGAAAATCTCGATCTGCTCCGCCGGCGCGGCGTCCATGTGGTGCAGCCGGACGAAGGCTATCTGGCCTGCGGCATGACCGGAGCCGGGCGCCTGGCCGGGCAAGAAGCTATCATCGCCGCGGTCCGGGAAGTCCTGGGAATTCGCCGCGACCTTGCCGGCCAAACCGTGGTGGTCACCGCCGGTCCTACGCAGGAAGCCGTCGACCCCGTCCGCTTCCTCAGCAATCACTCTTCCGGGCGCATGGGCTACGCCGTGGCCGAAGCGGCCGCGCAGCGCGGCGCCAAGGTCATTTTGGTCAGTGGTCCGACCGCGCTTGAAACTCCCGCCAACGTCACCCGCGTGGATGTCCGCAGCGCGGCCGAAATGCTCGCGGCCGTCGAACAGCACTTCCCCGCGGCCTCGCTCGCAATTTTCGCCGCCGCCGTTGCCGACTACCGCCCCGCAGAACCGGCCACGAACAAAATCAAACGCAGCGCCGAGCAGGGCATTACGCTCGAGCTCGTGCCCAACACCGACATTCTCGCGACCATGGCCGGCAAAAAGGGCCACCGGCTTATGGTCGGCTTCGCCGCCGAAACCGACCACGTAGCGCTGAACGCACGCAAGAAGCTTAAAGAGAAGAACGCCGACCTGATCGTCGCCAATGACGTCACCGCCCTCGGGGCCGGCTTCGACGTCGAAACCAACGTGGTAACGCTCTTCTCCTGCGATGGCAGGGACCTGCCGCTCCCCAAACTCAGCAAGCGCGAAGTCGCCCATCGCATCCTCGATGAAGTAGTTCGGCTTTCCGCCAGCGTAAGGCAGCAATCCGCCGACTGAACTCTCCTATGCCCGACTCTGCCAACACCGCCCGCAACGAAAAACTCAAACAGCGCCTGCGCTTCTACGAAGACCTGGGACTTGCTCCCTTCTACCGAGACCGAGTTCTGGCTTCGCCAGGTCCGGTCCGGCCGGAGTTGCTGCCATCCGCGCCAGTTCCGGCATCGCCGCACACCATCGAGGAGTCCACGTTGCGCAAACCCGCTCTAATGCCGTCGACCGTGCCCCCAGCCGCCAGTTCCGGCAAACCGGTTCAGCCGATATCGTCCGGCCCATCGCTGTTCGACGCCGCCAGCGCGTCCGCGGCCGAAACGCTGACCCAGATTCGCGACGACCTCGGCGAATGCACCCGCTGCAAGCTGCACAGCACGCGCCACAAGATCGTGTTCGGCGACGGAAGTCAGAAAGCGCGGCTGGTTTTCGTCGGCGAAGGTCCCGGAGCCGATGAAGACGCACAAGGACTGCCCTTTGTCGGGCGCGCCGGAAAGCTTCTCACGCAAATGATCGAAGCCATGGGCCTCAAGCGCGGCGACGTGTACATCTGCAACGTGGTCAAGTGCCGTCCGCCCGGCAATCGCCAGCCCGAACCCGACGAAGTCGCCGCCTGCTCTCCGTTTCTTTTCCGTCAGCTCGACTCCATCAAGCCCAAAGTGATCGTGTGCCTGGGGGCTACCGCGTTCCAGACTTTGCTCGGGACCAGCCGCAGCATTTCCCATTATCGCGGCCAGTGGCTTGACTATCGCGGCTACAGAATGCTCCCCACCTATCACCCCGCCTATCTTCTGCGTAATCCCGCCGCCAAAGCCGATGTCTGGAAAGATCTGCAGAAGGTCATGGCCGAGTTCGGCCTCGAAGTCAAAAAGAAAGCAAAGTAGATGCCCAATGGCGTGGTGCTAGGCATCGCCACGGCCGTTTCCTGGGGCACCTCCGACTTCATAGCGCGCTTTGCGATCAAAAGCACCGGCAGCGTGCGCGCTCTTTTTGGCGTTCAGTGCTGGGGAGCAGTCTTCCTCACCATCCTTCTGTTCTTCGCGCGAGATTGGGGCCACCTTTTCGACGGCTCCGGCTGGCAGCCCTGGGCCTGGGGCATGGTCGCAGGAACCATCAACACCTGCGCCATGCTCGCCCTCTACCGCGCGTTTGAAATTGGCAAGTTGGCGGTCGTGGCGCCGATATCGGCAAGCTATCCGGCGCTCACCGTCATTCTGTCGACTCTTTCCGGAGAGCGATTCTCGGTCTACCGCGCGCTGGGCATGGTTGCCGCTTTTGCCGGCGTTCTTCTGGTCGCGGCCGGCGACGCTAGGAAACCAGACCGGCACGTAGGCGAAAAATTGCCAAGCCCTGCTTTTGCCGCGTCAGGCGGCAGGCATCCCGCCGTCCGCCGGGCGGGCATCCTTTGCGCGGCCGGTGCGGCTTTGGGTTTTGCGGTCTTGTTCTGGCTCTTGGGCATCCGAATCATTCCGAGAACCGGCGCGATCGCAACCGTCTGGATGATTCGTCTGACCGGCACGGCCATCACGCTCACCATCCTGCTCGCGCAAAAAAGCCCCCTGCGCATCGCCGGTAAACGCGCCGGCGCCCAACTTTATTCCATGGCTTTTTTTGACACCGCCGCCTTTGCCCTGAGCAACCTCGGCATGCGCATCGAACAGGTCGCCATCGTCAGCCTGTTGGGCTCGCTCTACGGCGCCGTCACCGTCGCCCTAGCCGCCATCTTCCTTCGTGAACGAATCGCCCCGCTGCAATGGTCGGGCATCGCCGCGATCTTTCTTGGCATCGTTTTGATGAACTCCTGACCTTCGGCGCTGTGGTTCCTCTCGGGGCACGCGTGCGATTTCAGGAAAGCACCTTTCGTTTGCCGAGCGCCAAGGCATACTGCCGCCACGGCCCTGTTAAACTACTCCCTCGCATGACCGACGAACTCTGCAACGTGGCCGTCACCGTTCCGCTCCGCACCGCGTTCACCTACAAAATACCCGCTCGCTTGGCCGGCGAAATCCAGCCCGGCAGCCGCGTCCTGGTCCCCTTCCGCAAGAAATCCACGGTGGGTGTTGTCACGGAGTTCGTCAACGCTGCGCCGCCCGCAGCCAAGCTCCGCGAAATTCAAAAATCCCTGGACCTGGTTCCGGCGCTCACGCCCAAGCTGCTGGAACTCGGGCAGTGGATCGCCAGCTACTACCTGGCGCCCATCGGCGAAGTCTACCGCGCCATACTTCCTCCCCTTACCGAGCTTCAAGGCGAGCAACGTGTTGCCATTACCGATGCGGGCCATAGGCTGCCGGACTCGCTCGACGGCGCCGACCCGGTCTCGGTGCTGTTCAAGAAATTAAGGTCGGCAAAGTCCGGTCTTCCGCTTCGCGCCGCGATTCATGGCGGCGTCGCCTTGCCCGATCTGCTTAAACTGGAGCGCCGCGGTCTCGTCGCGATCCGCCACGAAGTGCGCGACCGGCAACGCCGTATGCAGCGCATTGTCGCTTGGCGAGACCAGCCGGCCACGGACCCGCCAACCTCCAGCGCGGCGAAGGGTGCGGCTGGTGAAAAGGAAGAGCGTTTGAGGGTTCTCCTCTCGGTCGAACGCGGCCCGCTCCCTCTCGCCCATCTGCTCAAACTTTCCGGTCTCTCCCGCGCGGTCATCGAGCGCCTCATCCGTCAGGGCAAACTCGAGAGCTGGGAGGAGCCGCTCGATGCCGCCGAGGATCCCTTCGATACGGGCTACATACCGCCCGCCCACTCCCTCAATCCCGAACAGGACCGCGCTTTCGCCGCCATTCGCGCGCGTTTCGAACTGGGCGAATTCGGCGTCCAGCTTCTGCACGGTGTCACCGGCAGCGGCAAGACCGAGGTCTATCTGCGCGCCGTCCAGGACACGCTGGCGCGCGGCAGGACTGCCATTATCCTGGTCCCCGAAATCGCCCTCACGCTCTGGATTGGCCGGCAGTGCCGCGCCTGGTTCGGTGCGCAGTTTGAAGGCGTCGCCGTCCTTCACTCCGCGCTCAGCGACGTCGAACGGGCCCGCGAATGGTGGCGGGTTCGCAACGGCGCGGCGCGCGTGGTCGTCGGCACGCGCTCCGCCATCTTCGCGCCGGTGGAAAATCTCGGCCTCATCATCGTCGATGAAGAGCAGGAGTCCGGCTACAAGCAGGAAGAAACGCCGCGTTATCACGGCCGCGACGTGGCCATCGTGCGCGCCAAACTGGAGGCCGCGCTGGCCCTTTTGGGCTCCGCCACGCCGTCCATGGAAAGCTATCACCACGCGCAGAGCGGCAAGTATGAGCTTCTCTCGCTCACCCAGCGCGTCGCCGATCGCGCGCTACCGGCCGTCAGAATCCTCGACCTCCGCGAGGAGTTCAAACAAACGCATCGGACCAGTCCCATCTCTTCCCTGCTGCACCAGGGCATCGAACAGTGCCTGGCCTTCCGCACGCAAGCGCTCATCCTCATCAACCGCCGCGGCTATTCCTGGTCGGTCATCTGCCGCAGCTGCGGCGCCTCGGTGCAGTGCGCCAACTGCAGCATCAGCCTCACCCACCACAAGGACCGCAACCGCCTCGAATGCCATTACTGCGGCTACACGCAGTCGATTCCGAAAAAATGCCCCAAGTGCGATTCGCAGTACGTCTATTTTTTTGGCCAAGGCTCAGAACAACTCGAAGAACGCCTGCGCAAGGAATTTCCCAAGGCAAGAATTGCACGGCTCGACCGCGACACCGCGCGCACCAAGCGCCAGTATCAGGAAACGCTCGGGGCCTTCGCGGAAGGCGCGCTCGACGTCCTGGTCGGCACGCAAATGCTGGCGAAAGGCCATGATTTCCAGCGCGTCACGCTGGTCGGCGTCGTCAGCGCCGATAGCGCGCTCAACATGCCGGACTTCCGCGCCGCCGAGCGCACGTTCCAGCTCCTTACCCAGGTCGCCGGCCGCGCCGGCCGCGGCGATCTCCCCGGCCAGGTCTTGATCCAGACCTTTTACCCCGCCCATTACGCCATTCAGGACGCGGTCCAGCAGGACTACGCGGCCTTCTTCGAACGCGAACTCCACTACCGCCGCGTCATGGCCTACCCGCCGTTTACCTCGCTCGCTAACGTCATCGTTCGCGATCGCAGCCTGGAGCAAGCCATCCAGTGGTCCAATCAGCTCTCGCAGTTTTTCACGCGGCAGGAATCGGATGAGATTCGTGTCCTCGGTCCGGCCAGCGCTCCTCTGGCCCGGCTCAAATCCGAATACCGCTTCCAGTTCCTCCTCAAATCCCGCAAAAAAGCCGGCCTAGCGAAGCTTCTCTCCGCCGCCCTCTCCTACGCCGACTCCAAGCAGATCCCGCAAACGTCGCTCCTCGTCGATATGGACCCATTGCAGCTCCTGTAGAGCTTCGGTCCAGGTGGCAAAAGCCTTCCCGAGCCTTTTGGACGCGTCGGGTCAAATCAACTGGGGCATGCTTCGGTCTCAGGTCCGCTCCGATCTTTTCGTCTCTGCCATCAATGCGAACCGGGTTTGGCTGGAATCTATTTTCATTTGAGAACGCCCGGTTCGGCAGGTCGTTCCGCTGTTCTTTCATCGGCGCTGGTCCTAGCGCCGCTAAACCGCTGATTTTGTCGGCGCCAGAAGAAATAGGCCGGCACACCCAGCGCCATCAGAATCAATGCGGCCAATACATGCCGGAACTGAGCCGGATCCCTGCTAGCCAAATAAATTGCATTGCCCACGACCGCCGCCGCTGCAATCAAAAACACCACCGGCGTCCACGGATATCCGGGTACACGGTACGGCAGAGTCTTCCCGCCGGAAGCGCGCCGCAGCGGAAAAATCGCCGCGCCGGAAAGCCCGTAGAAGATCCATCCGACAAAAACCACTCCATCGATCAGTTCGGAAAACTTTCCCGCAAAAGTCAGGACGGCCGACCACGCACACAAGGCCGCGATCGCCGCCGCCGGCGTGCGGAACCGCGGATGCACCTCGGCCAGCGTCTTGAAGAATAGATTGTCCTTGGCCATGGCGTAGAACACGCGCGGCGCGGTCAGCACCACGCTGTTGGTTGCGCTGAACACGGAGATCAGGATGGTCACCGCCACCACTTTTCCGGCCCACGGGCCCAGCACCGCGTTCACCGACGTGGCCGCAATCGCTTCACTCTCCGTCGCTTGCGCCGGGCCAAGGGCCACCAGATAGCCAAGCACGGCAACGACGTATAGACCGATCAAGATCAATGAGCCCAGCAGAAAAGCCCGCGGAAAGACCTTCTGCGGCTCCAGGACTTCGCCGGCGCTATAGGTTCCGAACTGCCAGCCTTCATACGCCCACAGCACCGCGATCATTGCTAGGCTGAAACTGGAAAACAGCTCCACGCCGCGCAGCGAAGTTCCGCTGGCCGGGACAATGTCTCCGCCATGTTTGCCGGAGGCGAGCAGCACCAGGCTTAAGACCAGCACCAGGCCGCCCTTGATGAGCGTGGTCCAGTTCTGCAGATCGGAGCTGTGCCTGGTTCCGCGCACATTCACCACGCCAACCAGCAGGATCATCAGCAGCGCCGCTGCGTTCGCCTGCCAAGGGTTGAGAGTAACGACTACTCCGAGGTACCGCGCGAAGGCCCGCGCCAGCGCCGCGATGGTCGCGCTGGAAATCACCAGAAACAAACACCACCCGTAGAGAAACGCCGGCAGCCGCCCGAATCCGTCGCGAATGAAGCAATAAAGTCCGCCCGCTTCGGGATGTGCCGCCGCCAACTCCGCATAGGTCAGCGCACCCAACAGCGACATCACTCCGCCCGCAACCCATACCAGCATCGCGAGACCAACCGAACCGTGCACTTGCTTCAAAATGAGGCCCGGCGTGAGAAAAATTCCCGACCCAATCACCGATCCAATGAACAACAGCAGAATGTCGCGCAGCCGAAGTGTACGAAGGAGTGAACTCATTTCACTGGAAAAACGCGCGGCCCGTGCTGGGCGCCGGAAGCATCATATCCGCGAAACCGGAACTCGCTCGCGCAAAATTCACGTGTTGTCCCGCGCCAAGCGCTCGCGCTTGGCATCAGCCCTTCCGTGGTCATTGGAGGTGAGCTTCAGCCCGGCAACGAGATGACGCAAAACAGGGGCTTCAGCGCCTGAAGCAACACTTTGCTTGCGGGAACAACGGGTTCCCACACCGGCAAGGGCATGAAGCACAAGATCATAACGATCAGCGCCGCGACCGCCAGCGCCACGCGCGCCCGATCGAGCGGGCGCTCGTCGTAGACCGGAGGTATGCGCAGGAATCGCAGCGCCAGCAGAATGCCCGCCCACAGCAACCAGATGGTCGGTGAGGGGTTCCTGAATCCCAGCGCGATCAGCACCAGGGGCACCATCCAGCCGATCGAGCGATGCCAGCGCGCGCTCAACGAGCGCACAATGTGTCCGCCGTCGAGCTGTCCCGCAGGCAAGAGGTTCAAAGAAGTCGCAAACAATCCAACCCAAGCGGCTCGCGCCACGGGATGCAGCAGGATCGAGTTCGGATCGACTCCGGGAAAGATCGCTCTTTCGGCCAATCGCACCGCCAATGGCAAGCCGAACACGACGTCGGCATCGGCGGAGTTCAGCCCCGCGGTCACATGGGAATGCATCACCCCGTAGATCAGGAATGGAATCGCCACCAGGAACCCCACCAGCGGCCCGGATGCACCGACATCGAACAGGGCCCGTCGGCTGCGAATCGGGGACCGCATGAGAATGAAGGCGCCGAACGTTCCAACCAGCGAGGGAGCCGGAATGAAGTAAGGGTAGGAAGAGCGAATGCCGTGATATCGGCAAGCGAAGTAATGCCCCAGTTCGTGCGCCAGCAGGATTCCCATCAACGCCAGTGCGAAAGGCAGCCCCGGCCCCAGCGCCGTCGGATCCTTGTACAGCAGTTTCAGCGAGACCACGAACTCATCGAAGGATGCGGCTCGGTTGCTGGCAAACGATATGGCGAACTGTCGGCCGGCGGCAAGGCAGGTGACAAACGTCAGCGCGAAAAGCGCTATGGCCCGCCCCAAATGCTGTGGTTTGGCTCCGGCCGGAGCCCACACCGGCACTGCCGGACGACGCTGTTCGGTTTCAGATCCTTCGGCAAGCTCGATGGCTTCGGATGGAAACTGGCTTTCGCTGTTCACAAAAATTGGATGCGGACACTTCCCTGGCGGTAGATGCGAAGAATGTAGCGGACCTGTTACTGCTGTTCCGCCAGGCCTTGCAGTTCCTTGCCGGGCTTGAAGCGGACCGCTTTGCCGGGGGGAATGTTCACTTCTTCGCCGGTGCGCGGATTGCGTCCGATCCCGGTTTTCCGCGGTTTCACGGTGAATACGCCGAAGCGCCGCAGCTCGATACGCTGGCTGCGTCCCATGCCGTTTTTGAGCGACTCAAAAACCGTTTCAACCGCCTGCTCGGCTTTCACGCGACTGACGTTCGCGCCTTCCAGTTTGGCCAACACAGCGTTGACGATGTCCAGTTTGATCAAACGTCCCTCCGTAATCTCCTGCCGCCGCTTCCCGCGCCGCTCCTTGAAACCGCGCGCTCTAGCGGGACAGCGCGCGCATTTCTTAACCTTAGCGCAATTCCGCTGGCAGATGCTAGAGTCTGCCAGCCCAGGTTGTCAAGACGTGGCGGCTCGGACTACACTGACTCTTCTTCACGCAACGCAAAATTCATTTCCGTGGCCGATTCGAGACTCTGCTTCTAAGCGCACCCTGGAATCGCGCCGCAACCTGTAAGGAGAGATGATGGCGGTCAAGCCGGACAAGTGGATTCGCCGCATGGCGCTGGAACATCAAATGATCGAGCCTTTCACCGACCGCCAGGTCCGCGAGGGCGTGATCAGTTACGGCGTTTCTTCTTACGGCTACGACATTCGCGTCGCCGACGAATTCAGAATCTTCACCAACGTCAACACCACGATTGTCGATCCGAAGCATTTCGATCCCCGGTCGCTTGTCGAATTCAAGGGCGACGTTTGCATCGTTCCGCCCAATTCGTTCGCGCTGGCCCGCTCCATCGAGTATTTCCGCATCCCGCGCAACGTGCTGACGGTTTGCGTCGGAAAATCCACTTACGCGCGCTGCGGAATCATCGTCAACGTGACGCCTTTTGAGCCCGAATGGGAAGGCTTCGTCACGCTCGAAATCAGCAACACCACTCCGCTTCCCGCGAAAATCTATGCCAACGAGGGGCTCTGCCAGGTCATCTTCTTCCAGTCCGACGAGGATTGCGAAGTCAGCTACAAAGACAAGAAGGGCAAGTATCAGTCGCAGGGCGGTATCGTTCTCCCGCGCCTGTAGCCTCTGCGGCTTGCGTCTTTTGCACCCATCTCTGGTATGGCTCCGCTCCGCCGCTAGCCTTTCGAAACAACGGATTTTGGGGTCTTTTTATCCCGCACCAGCTTTCCCGCAACTTTTTCTCTCGCTCCACATCAATTAGACGGTTGTCTAAGCGTCAAAACCCGGAAGTGGTCGGAAGATGGAGATTATATGGGCAAGCTGAACCATCAAGTTGCAGTCGTCACCGGCGCCTCCAAAGGCATCGGCGCGGGAATCGCCAAGGCGCTCGCCGCCGAGGGCGCTTCGGTTGTCGTGAACTACGCCTCCAGCCGCGAGGGCGCGGATCGGGTGGTGACGGAAATCGCGGCCAAGGGCGGCAAGGCGACGGCCGTTCAAGCGGACCTTTCCAAGCCCGCGGAGGTAGCAAAGCTGTTCGCCGAAACCAAAAAGGCGTACGGCAAACTCAATATCCTCGTGAATAACGCCGGCGTCTACCGGTTCGCACCGCTGGAAAACGTGACGGAGGACCTGTTTCACAGCCAATTCAACCTTAATGTCCTGGGATTGCTGCTAGCCACCAAGGAAGCAGTGAAGCTGATGGGCCCCGAAGGCGGCAGCATCATCAATGTCGGGTCCGGAGTAAGCACCAGCCACCCGGCAAACTCCTCGGTGTACACGGCCACCAAAGCCGCCGTGGATTCGATCACCGGCGTCCTCGCGAAGGAACTTGGCTCGCGCAAAATCCGCGTGAATTCCATCAATCCCGGCCTGATCGAAACCGAGGGCGTGCGGTCACAAGGCTTCAACGAAGGCGATTTTCGGAAGTGGGTCGAGTCTACCTCCCCGCTCGGACGCATCGGTCAGACCGAAGATATCGCCCCCACGGCGGTGTATCTGGCCTCGGACGATTCCAAGTACCTGACGGGCGAGCAGATTCGCGTCACGGGCTGCCTGTACTAAGCCTCCGTGTCGTAGCCCATCAAGACCTTTCCCTTCCATTGCCCCTGGAGGGCCGGCCTGCTGCCTGCCCTCCGATTTCTTTTGCGCCTTGCCCTTATTCTTTTGGCTTCCGAACTTTCGCGCTGCCTGTTCTTTTGGACTGCCGGTACCACGTCGTTCGACCAAGTTCCGCCCGCGAACCCTCCAGGGCCATTCAGCTTGTCGGCCACGCTTCTGCCCCTCAGCATAGAAGCTGCTCAGCCGATTTCCGCAGTCCACATTCTTCGGAGGGAAGAAATGCGTAAGTTAATGATTACAGGAGTCTTACTGGCGATTTGGGCGGCCGTGCCCGGCTCCGTTAAGGCTCAGGAAAACAAGGGCTTCGAGGTCGCCGGAAACTATCAGTTTTTCCGGTTCAACCCGGGTAATGGCGCCGAGGGCATCAATTGCCAAGGCGGGGCCGGGTCGGCGGCAGCGTATCTGACTTCTCGGCTTGGCGTGGTCGGCGAGTTCGCCGGATGCAAAGCGATGGGCCTGCCTTCGGGCGTCTCTACCCATCAGATGAGCTATCTTTTCGGGCCACGGATGTATTTCCCGACAACGCGCGGACGCATTTTCCCGTTCGTGCAGGCGCTTCTTGGCGGCGACCGCCTGTCAAGCTCGATCAGCGGGCTCGGCTCGGTTTCTGACAACGCGTTTGCCATGGCCTTCGGCGGCGGAGCGGACATCACGCTCTCCAAGCACATTTCGCTGCGTGCCGCGCAGTTTGACTACTTCTATACGCACTTCGGCGGTGAAGGCCAGAACAACTTCCGGATCCAGAGCGGCATTGTGTACCGCTTCGGCCGGTAACATGTTTCACGCCCGGCTGCGGTTCCCGCGGCCTAAGGCGAGAACAGAATCGAGGGGGCGCGGCTTGCTGCGTCCCCTTTCTCGTTTGCTGTAATTGCTATGGATCGGAAGCTCGGTCCGGGCTACAACCCCGACCGGCGCCCAATAGGCGGGGATCAAGCCAGCAGGCGCCGGAGCAGAATCTCCATCAAGACGCGGTCGCGAGTGTTGAGTTTCGTGAACTCGAGGCCCATGCCTTCACCGGGGGTCACGTTGCGGACGATTGCTTCGACGTGGACGCTGCCGCCCGGGACTTCAAAGCTGAGCCGAAGAATGCTTCCGACAACCGGTGCGTTGGGCTCGGCCACGAAAAGACCGCCCATGCCGAGCGTTTTTACCCGCGAGACCCGCTGGTCGCCACCGCCATACCAGGCGACCAACATTCCCTTGGGCAGTGTAATGCGCCGGAAGCGCCGGGCGATGACGTAGTTTGTTGGCTGCCGGTCAGTCTCGGTCGAAGTGCCCATGGCTCTCTGGTCCAAAAGACTGCTCCAGAGCATAGGGGCCCCCTTTGGCGGCGTCGATGGAACTAAAGTCCTGCTTTCTCGCCACGCATTTTTGGCAGTATTCCTTGCCCACGACCTTTTGAGTTATTGATGACAAAAGGCTTACAGGTGGCCAAGCGCCCCGTTTGCAGACCTGGCCGGTTGCCCGCCTGGTCGGCCGTTGCTTGAACGCGGTGAAGGACTCGGAATAGAGTGCTTACTGGCCCGAGTTCAGACCGGCTGGCCAGTCCTAGGACTGGACTGGGTCTCGGAATTTTCCCGCAATTGGAACCGGGCTGCGCTTGGGCATAGCTGCGCTCCGAGGAGAACGATGAGGCTGACCGAGGCAGCCGTGGTCTGGCGACAGGGCACCTCGACAGCGACGGGTGTAGTCCGCCTGGGAAGAAATCATCACGGTTCCGGTCCGCAGGGAGCTTCGTTGGACGATCCGCCTGGGACCGGGCCGAACCCTCGATCCATCGGAAAAGGTAGCGTGCGAGTCTCATGTGTAGGCGCGCAGGGCGTACGACCCAGCCGCGCTCGTCATTGACAGCCGTCGACACACGGACAGATACAAACCGGCGCATGTAGGGTGCATCGGCGCACGGCCGAAGGGCAATGCCCACCTACCCGAACTCATCGTGGAGGCCTGCATGCCCAATCTCGAGAACCTCAAAAAGCAAGCCAAGCTCCTGTTGCGGTGGCATCGCGAACGGTACCATCCCGTGGCCGCGCAGATTCGCCGGCTTATGCCTCGTTTTGCAAATGTGCAAGATTCGGAGATTCTTCTGGCGAACTTCAAACTGAGCGACGCACAGGAAATGATCGCAAGACAGCACGGCTTCGGTAGTTGGAGCGCTCTGAAAGCGGGACTGTCCGCCACGCCGCGCAAGCTAGAATCGCCGCCATGCAAAGCGACGATTATCGATGCCGAGCCGCAACTTTTTGTCGCAGATATCAAAAGGTCATGCCAGTTTTTCCGGGAAAAGTTGGGCTTTTCGCTGGTATTCAGTTACGGCGACCCTCCCTACTATGCTCAGGTGGGGCGCGACGGGGCACGCCTCAACCTCAGGCGGGTCGAGAGGTGGGCCGGGGGGCCGGTAGTCGATTCGGCGGTCCGCGATCGCGATGGGCTGCTGGCGGCATCTATGACGGTCAGCACGGCGGACGAGATCAAACTGCTGTTTACCGAGTTTTAATCGGCCGGCACTATCTTTCACCAGAAACTGAAAAAGCAGCCTTGGGGCGCCAAGAATTTCGTGGTCAAGGATCCGGATGGAAATCTGCTGCTGTTTGCTGGCCCAGGAAACTAGCTGTCGGCCGGAGCGCGACGCTCAAAGTCGTTCCTGCCGCGCCCCATTTCCTCGCCGGCCGGCCCGTTAGCGCGCCGCGGAGTGCGCTTTGTCTACCCATTTCTTGGCGTCGGCCGATTTGGCCCATTCGCCGGCGATTTGTCTTGTGGCGACGTTGAGGCGGTTCCAGACGTTGGTCACCGCCACGTGCAGGAGGATGGCGGCCAGCTGAGGATCGTTGTAGTGGCGCTTGGCTTCGTTCCACACCTCGTCGGGAACCGGATCGGAGCGGTCGGCTAGGCGCGTAACGGCTTCGGTGAGAGCGAGGGCGGCTCGTTCGGCGTCGGTGAAATACGGCGTGTCGCGCCAGGCCGAGACGGCGAAGAGCCGCTCGGTGGCTTCCTCGGGCTTCTTGTAGCGAAAGGCCATATCCACGCAGACGCCGCAGCCATTGATCTGGCTCGCGCGCAGGTGCGCGAGGGCTAGAGTCTCGGCCGGTACGCCCGCGTGGTCCGTGGATTTGGCCAGGGCCTGCAAATGCGGCATGGCCTCCGACAAAAACATCGCTGGATTCTGGATTCGAGCTTGCATGACTTGGTCCTCCTTTTGGCGTGGCACTCGTGTCACAAAGACCGGGTTTTCATCGTCATCACCATGACGGAGCAAACTGAGCGAATGTGACCGTCGGCCCCGGAGGATTGCAGCAATGAGCGGGAATGAATGGATGGCGGAGCAGTTTGAGGCCAACCGGGGACATCTGCGCGGAGTGGCTTACCGCATGCTGGGTTCGCTCAGCGAAGCCGACGATGCCGTGCAGGAGGCGTGGCTGCGGCTGAGCCGATCGGATACCAGCAAGGTGCTGAATCTCGCGGGATGGCTGACGACGGTGGTGGCCCGCGTGAGTCTGGACATGCTGCGGTCGCGCAAAGCCAAAGCGGAAGAGCCGCTTGAGGAAGAGGGCCCGGAGCCGGTCCCGGCCGAGACCGCCACCGAGAGAAAGGCCGGAAGCGATCCGGAGCAGGAAGCGATTCTGGCGGAGTCGGTTGGCCTGGCGCTGCTGGTGGTGCTGGACACGCTGGCTCCGCCGGAGCGGCTGGCATTTGTGCTGCATGACATGTTTGCGGTGCCGTTCGACGAGATTGCGCCGATTGTGGGACGGTCGGAAGATGCGACGAGACAACTGGCGAGCCGAGCGCGGCGGCGAGTGCAAGGTGCCGACAGGGTTCCGAGCACGGGCATTTCCGCGCAGCGCGAGGTCGTTGATGCGTTTGTGGCCGCGCTGCGCGCGGGAGACTTTGAAGGGATGATCGCGGTGCTCGATCAGGATGTGCTGGTGCGAGCCGAGAGCCCAGCGGGCGTGCGCGAGATTCGCGGGGCGCGGAACTGGGCCAAGGGTGCGCTGGCGTATCAGGCGCGATTCCCGATCGCGCAGTGGGGCAGATTTATGCAGCTGGCGCTGGTGGACGGTGCCGTGGGGATCATTCTTGCTCCCGGTGGGCGCTTGGAGCGCGTGCTGCGGTTCACGATCGCGGACGGGAAGATTCGTGAAGTCGATATCATCGTAAGTCCAGAGCGGCTGCGGGGGCTCGAGATCGCAACTCTCGGCGAGTGAGCGGCGAAGGCAAACGGCGGAAATCCGTTCCCTCAGCTGTGGTCTATCTTCGCCGGCTGGGCGGCGCGACGCGAATCTAACGGACGGCGATGAGGATCTGCGTGACCAGGTCGGAGGCGGGCGTCGTGCGGGGATCGTTGACGTAGTTTTCGATGTTGAAGTCGTCGCGCACCGGGAGTTTCTGGTCTTTGACCATTGCAAAGACACGGCCGCTGGCTTCGGGGAGATTGCTGTAGGGGCCGGTGAGGGTGAAGCGGGCGTATTTGCCACCGGGGAATTTGGTGTACTGGAGGCCGGCGGGGAGATTTTTGGGCTCGGCGGCAATCCCGACGCCGGCGCGATAGATCTGTGGTCCTACTTTATAGAGGCTGGTGTAGGCGGTGACTTGGTTGTGCTCGCAGATTTGCGGGATGACCTTTTGCAGTTCCTCCCAGGCCTGCGGCGCAGTGTTTTGAAACGGGCCAGTTTTTTCGATGTAGACGTAATGGGTTTCCGGCCAGGTGACGGTTTCTGGCGTGGTCGTGAGGTTGAGAGAAGCCTTTGGCGTGGTCATCAGACCTCCTTGCCGGCGCCAGAGTCAGTGTGGCCGGTTTTGCTTGTGGATTGCAAGTGAAAAGAACGGGAAAAAAAACGGCGGGAGAGGCGCTTCGGGCAGATCGCTGTGCGAGCGCCCCGGGAAGCGCAGTTAAACGTTGCCGGCGGGTGGAGGCAGAAAAAGAGATCAGTCGGAAGAGGGTGCGGGCACGGTCGCGGTTAGAACGGGCTCTACATTTTCCATGGGATAGCCGAGGTTGCGCCAGGCGTCGAGTCCGCCCTGCAGAGGGCGAATGCGGGTGATGCCTTGCCGTCTGAGGAGCAGCGCCACACGGGCGCTGGAGGCTTCGTTCGGTCAAGTACAGTAGAGGACGACTTCGCGGTCGTGCGGAAGACGGTCGCTGTGCTCTTCGAGCTCCTGGGCGTCAATGTGAAAGGCGCCCGGGATGGTTTCCGGGTCGGCTTCGAAATCGATGGAATGGCGCAGATCGACGATGACAATCGGCTCGCCCGAATCGAGCTTGGACTTGAGCTCCTCGGGAGTGATGCGGGCGATGCGCAGGTCGCGGAGGAATTTGCGCCGCGCGTGCCACTTGCGAAGGATGTAGGCTGCCAGGGCTCCGATGAGCAGGACGGCGAGCCAACTGCCAAGTCGTTCGGCGTATTCGGCGATGGACTCGATCTGTTCGCTGAAGACGTAGCCGGTGCCGAGGATGCTGAGACCCCACAGCAGCGCTCCCATCGCGTCGAACAGGAGGAACTTGCGGGCGCGCATGTGGAAGATGCCGGCGAGCGGCGGGGCGACGGTGTTCAGTCCGGGAACGAACTTGGCGAGCAGCAGAGAGCGAGCGCCTTGCTTGGCGAAGAGGCCTTCCGTGCGGCGGACGCAGGAGTCAGGCTCGAGCGAGATCTTGCACAGCAACTGGAGAATGCGAATGCCTTTGAACTTGCCGAGAAGAAACCAGATCGAGTCGGCCAATATCGAGGCCAGGGTGATCAGAGCGAGCGAACCCCAGAAACTGAGGCGGCCTACTCCGGCCAGAGCGCCGGCGGCGAGCACCACGGGCAGCGATGGGACGGGCACGCCAAGCTGTTCGGCGAAAACCCATGCCAACAAAACGGCGTAGCCGTGCTTGATGAGAAATTCGAGGGTGCGATGCATCGAGCCGGGGAAGGTCCTCGGAAAGAAAAGCAAGAAACAGAGTAGCAGAGAACGGGCCGACAGTCGAAGCTTGACAATCAAGGTAGGGGCAAAGGCAGCGCGGGCCAGCCTGCAGGCTACCGCCGCACGTGCTCCCCGGAGGGGGAGACGAAGGGAGCCGGGTGCCCCCACTCGCCGGTGATGACAAAGTCGCGTATGGGTTTGCGGGAACGCGGAGCGACTTCACGGTCGCGCAGTGGTTGGGGAAGAGAGTTTGCGTCGCCCGCATAGCCGATGGCGAAGGCGGCAATGGCCTCGAAGCCGGCGGGGATGCCGAAGACTTCCCGCGCGGTATCGGGGTCGAAGCCGGCCATTTGATGAACGAAGAGCCCGCGGGCGGTGGCTTCGATCGAGAGAAGGGCCATGGCCGCGCCGGTGTCATATTGAGCGTTGCGGTTGGGCGCCTGGTTCTTGGCAAAGGCCAGTTCACAGACGGCGAAGCCGAGAACGGCGGCGTGCCTGGCCCAGTTGACGTTGAATTCAACCAGCGGTTGAAGGGCTTTTTCGAAATTTCCCGCATCGCTGCGTACCGCCACGATGAACGACCACGGTTGCTCGTTGCTGCTCGAGGGGGCCCAGCGGGCGGCTTCGAAAAGGCTGCGCAACGTTTCGGGCGCGACGTGCTTGTCGGCAAAGGCGCGCGGGCTCCAGCGATTGGCGATGAGCTCGTGGATCGGGAATTCGGCAGGTGCGGGATTTTTCATTGCTTTCTCCAGGTGCAAATTGGATTCACGGGAGGGACGGGAGTTGCAAGCCGGGAACTCGGGTGCCTGAAAGGCGCAGCTACGCTGCGCCCCCGGAACAACGGCCCGATGCTACTTCGCGGCTTTCTTGATCATTTCCAGGTCGATGGTGATGTTGACGTCGTCGCCGACCACCACGCCGCCGCCGTCGATGTTGGCGTTCCACTTCACGCCATAGTCCTGGCGGTTGACTTTCGTGGTGGCGCTGGCGGCGACCCGGGTGTTGCCCCAGGGATCTTTCAGGGGATTGGACGGGCCCTCTACGTCGAGAACCACTTCCTTGCTCACGCCGTGAATGGTCAGGTCTCCGGTGACTTTGAGCTTGCCGGCCGAGACGCTCTCAATCTTTTTGGACTTGAAGGTAATGGTGGGGTATTTGGCGGTGTCGAAGAACCTTTCGCTGCGGAGATCTTCGTCGCGCTTGGGTTCGCTGGTATCGACGGTCTTGGCGTCGATGGTGACGTCGATCATGGACTTGCTGATGTCCTGATCGTCCCACACCACTGCGCCGTTCACTCCCTTGAACTGGCCGCGCACGGTCGAAATCATGAGGTGCCGTACGGCGAAGCCGGCGGCGGTGTGCGCGGGATCGATCTGCCAGGTAGTGGTGGCCGCGGAGGCGGGCAACGCCACCACCGCCGCGAGCGCGGAGTAGAGTGCGAGCTTTGCCAAACCGGTCTTGCGGGACGGAACGTTCGATGATTGGCCCATGTGTTTCTCCTTTTCGAGGGACCGGGAGTCGTTGAAACCCGGACTTGGTCTTTTTTCTTGGGTAACCGGAAACCTTCGATGGCGCGCCATGCTATTGGGGTGCGACGGCCGGAAACGCCTCCTCGATGGCTTCGGCAAGAGCTTTCAACTTCGCCACCGGGAGGTGTCGAAACTGCTTTTTGTGGAGTTCGTCCACCGGGCCGTCAAGTTTTTTGAGGATTTCGAGACCGGTCGGGGTGATGCGGGTCTTGATCACGCGACGGTCTTCGCTCTGGCGCTCGCGCGTGATGAGCTGGCGCTTTTCCATGCGGTCGAGAAGGCGGGTCATGTCCGGGTCGCGAGAGATCATGCGATTGCCGATGACCTTGCAGGGAAGGCCGTCGGGGCCCGCGCCGCGCAGGATGCGCAGGACGTTGTATTGCGTGCCAGTGAGGCCGTAGGACTTGATGAGCAGGTCGGCGTCCTGCGCCAGACGATCGGAAAGGCGAAGCAGCGCCACAAACAGCTTGGCTTCCAGGCTTGGCGTGAACGGCTTGGCAGATTTTGCGGGCTTCACAGTCGACAATATAGTCGTGACAACGACTATTGTCAAGAGGAAATAATCATGCGCGTGGCGGGGTTAGAGACCGCTGTGGCCGTCCCCCCGCAGAAGGCTTAGGGCTTTCGGACCGGGCGCAGGTGGACTTCGCTCAGGAAACTCTGCGGGCCCTGGCTGGCGATCATGGCGACGGCATGAGCTACATCGCCGGCGCTGAGGACTTTCGACGGGTCTTTCGGGCCGCGGCCGGAAAATTCCGTGGCCACGCTGCCGGGACACACGGTACTGACGCGGATGCCAAAGCCGCGGAGGTCTTCGGCCATGCAGCCGCTCAAGCCTTGCAGCGCCCATTTGGAAGCGCAATAGAGTCCACCGCCGGCGAAGGCGTTTTTGCCGGCAAGGGACGAGATGTTGATGATATCGCCCGATTTTTGCTCGATCATGCCGGGGATAACGGCGCGGGAGACCAGGAACACGCTTTTGAGATTGGTGTCAAGCAGAGTGTCCCAGTCTGCCTCGGATTTTTCGTGAACCGGGCCGAACAGGCCCATGCCGGCGTTGTTGACGAGGATGGAGATGGGACCCAAAGCGGCTTCGGTCTGTGCGACCAGGCCCGCGACATCGCCGGCCCGGGTGACGTCGGCTTGCTGGGAATGAACGCGAATGCCGAGCGCGAGAAGTTCGGCCGAAGCCTTACGGAGCGCGGAACTGTCGCGGCCGCAGATGGCGACGGCGGCCCCGAGCTCGCCCAGACGCAGAGCGATGGCCTTGCCAATACCGCGGTTGCCGCCGGTGACCAGCGCGACTTTGCCGGAAAGCGGCTGGTCGGGATGGGGAGTGTTTTCCTGAATGCGGTCCATGTGAATTCCGCCTTCCTCAGGCCACGTTTTTTGTCTCCAGATCATCATAATCTCAAGAGCCTCCGCAGAAACAGGTTCCGGGTACGCACGGCCGGATCTACGGGTTCCCCGAGCGCCCGCTTCGATGAAGACAGGTCAGGATACACAGCGCGATTTTCAGATCGGCACGCCTCTGGCGAAAAACCCTGCGAGCTTTGTGCGAACATTCCGGCTTGCGTGCGGACACGCAGGGTATCGGAACTGCTTGCGATGGGCGCGGGCGTTTACCTATAATCCCAAGGATTTCAAACGGGACGGAAAGTTCGGCCCGCGCCATTTTCTACGCAGTTGCCGGCAATTTGCTTGGCCGGAATTTAAATCAATTTTCAAGATCTGAAGTTTGAGTGAGGAGAATGGGAATGAACCGAATGAGACGAATTGCGGGGCTGGCGGTTTCCGCGTCGTTGTGTTGGGTGTTGGGCGGCTCCGCAGCGGTCCAGGCGCCGGCCGGTCAGGACGCCGGCAAGCAGCCGTATACCATGCCCGAATACAATGCGGAACAGGCTTGTTTTAACGACAAGGTTCCTTCGAGCCAGGTAAAGTGCCTGGACGATTTCGTCTCGAAGTATCCCAACTCGGCGCTGCTGATCTACGTGTACCCGCTCTATTACCAGTCGTACGGGCAGCTCAAGAATTGGGCAAAAGTGATCGAGTACGCGGACAAGACCGTGGCCCTCGGCGACAAGGTCAGCGCGAATGACAAGTACGGAGCGCTGTATGCGCGCTCTACGGCATTTTACAGCCTGGCGGCAGGCGAACAGGTGGCGCAGGCCAAAGGAGCGATTGCCGGGGCCGAAGCGGGCTTGAAACTGATCCCGGAGCTGAAAAAGCCGGACGCGATGGACGAAAAGACATTTGACGGGCAGAAGAAGACCGGCGCCATCTATTTCAACGGCGCGGCCGCGCAAGCTTCGATGGTCAGCAAGGATTATGCGAGCGCCGTGAAATACTACAAAGGCGTTCTCGAGCTGAATCCCGACGACGCCATCACCGACTACAACCTCGGGCGCGCCTACTTGGCAATGACGCCGCCGCAAAATCTCGACGGCTTCTGGTACGTCGCGCGGGCCATCACCTCAAAGGGTGCCACGCAGCAGCAGGTGACCCAGCTGAAGACCTATCTGCGAAAGCTGATCGTAAACTATCAGCAGGCGGCTTGCGACAACCTGATAGACGCGGAGTTCAACGAACTGCTGCAGCTGGCGGGAAGCGCCCCGCAACGTCCGGAGACTTACAAGATTCCGAGCGCCGCCGACCTGGACGCAGCACGGAAGGACATGACCATCGCTTCGGTGATCGCGGATCTGAAGGCGGGAGGCGACAAGGGGAAGGTGACGTGGCTGGCCTCCTGCGGGTTGGAGTTCCCGGATGTGCCCGGTAAGCTCATGGAAGTCACTCCCGGTGCGACGCCCACGGACCCGGTCGTTTTGAAGATGGCGTTTGTCACCAACCAGGCAGAATTTGAGGCCGCGTCCACACCCAACATGGACGTGAAGGTTCTGGGACAGCCGGAGGCGGGAAAGCTGAACAAGGACGACACGCCGGCGCCGCGCTTTACCGGCACGCTGGTGGCCTACGATCCGGACCCGGCGTTCATGCTGCATTGGGATAAGGCCAAGGTGAACGCGGAAGACCTCCCGCAGGAAAAAGCACCGACCAAGAAACCGCCGGTGCGCCGGCCCGCTCCGAAAAAGCCTTAAGCCGCAAACCGTCACCTGACAAAAAGGGCTCTTCAGGAATCACCTGAAGAGCCTTTTTTGCTTGGCGCAGACGGCAGCCGCGATCGCCGCTAGCGTTTGCGCGAGCCGTGGTGGTCGAGCTTGTATTCGCACATTTTGCGGCTGAGGGTGTTGCGGTGAATGCCCAGCATCTTGGCGGCGCGGCATTGATTGCCGTCGGCCCGTTCGAGTGTGCGCTTGATGAACCGTTTCTCAAACTCGCCGATGGCCTCGTCGAAGAGGATTCCCCGGTCGACCATCTGCGTCACAAGCCCTTCCAATTGGTCCTTCACGATTTACGCTCCGCGCAGTAGAAATTTTTTCCGAGGGCCGGCCGGCTAGTTCAACTCGTGGCCGACCAGGAGGCGATAGGCTTCCCGATACTTGGCACGGGTTGCCCCGACCACGTCGGCGGGCAGTTCGGGGCCCGGCGGAGTTTTGGGCCACCGGATCCTCTCCAGATAGTCGCGAACAAACTGTTTGTCGAAAGAAGGCTGAGGACCGCCCGGCTGGTATCGGGAAGCGGGCCAGAAGCGTGAAGAGTCCGGCGTAAGAGCTTCGTCGATCCAGATGAGCTCATTCTTGATCTGGCCAAACTCGAATTTGCTGTCGGCAACGAGGACGCCGCGGACGGCGGCATGGCTTCTGGCGCGATGGTAGATTTCCAGACTGACCGCACGCACCTTTTCGGCCAGAGGGCGGCCGACCAGATAGGCGGCGTGGTCGAACGAGATATTTTCGTCGTGGCCCGTGGCGGCCTTGGTGGCGGGCGTGAAAATCGGTTCCGGAAGCTGGTCGGACTCGCGCAGGCCCGGCGGCAGAGCGATGCCGCAGACTTTTCCTGTTGCGGCGTATTCCTTCCAGCCGGAACCGCTGAGATAACCGCGTACCACGCATTCGATGGGAAGCGGATTGGTCTTGCGGACGAGCATGGAGCGGCCGGCAAGTTGCTCGCGATAGGCGTCAAAAGGAGTAGGAAAGCCGTCCGCGCTTACCACGTGGTTCGGAATGACATCCTTCAGCAGATCAAACCAGAACAGGGAAAGTTGCGTGAGAACTCTGCCCTTGTCGGGGATGGGCGTCGGCATGACCACATCGAA
>Ga0306920_100000625_pt1 | contig 41764 bp, 42 predicted proteins | sample flu12Cox44000170_FD_204666 | JGI IMG/M metagenome (GOLD analysis project Ga0306920, IMG submission 204666) | Lab enrichment of tropical soil microbial communities from Luquillo Experimental Forest, Puerto Rico - flux4day.12C.oxic.44.000.170 (v2)... | ecosystem: Environmental > Terrestrial >... | reverse complement strand
CGTCTTTCTTCCGGGTGAAAACTGGGTCTAACCCGGCGCCGGCCTCGCGGCTCGGCATCACACACAGCAAAGCGAAAAAGAGCAGGTTCACGACCGGCGCAAAAAACAAAATGGTCAGCCACAAGGACTGGCCCGCATCCCGCAACCGTTTCAAGGTCATGGTTACGCCGACCCAGACAAACGGCAGCGCCGTCAGCAGCAGTACGGCCAGGAACTGCTTTTCGTTCGGGGGCAGGGCCGCAGGTTTCATCACATCGCTAAAAGGAATCCAGTAATTCCAGATTCCCCATTTCAAACCATAGGCAGAAGCCGTGAACCGATCCATATTGTGTTTGATTGCGAACCCAAGGAAACCGGCAATCGCGTAGGTCTTACGGCTGACTCGCCCATCCCATTTCCAGAGATCGAGAATGCTCATGGCTCACCTCTTGGATCAACGAACGCGTTCGAGACTTGGCCGTAGAACAGCGCTACGCTTAGGAAACCGGTCTCTCCAGTTGCGAACAGGACGTCGCCGCACAACTTCGTTGCGCCGCAATCCATTGATAGCCCGCGTGGAGAGCGTTCATCATTCCAGGTACACGCGCGAGCCAGGCCACCGGCCGCGCCCACCAGATCTCTCGCGCTACAGCCAGGACCGCATCCGCGCCGCCGAATTGCGTGCCATCCGACAATAAGAACCGCAACTCGCGCAACAACTCTACCCGCGACATCCCGAGCAGAGCGCCCACGCGTGGATCCTGCAACGGAGCCGCCGCGAATCCGCGCCGGTCAAGAATCGGCGCTAGCCACCGCGCAATCCTCGTGCAGAAGCCGCACTCCGCATCGAAAAACAGCCAGCCTCGCGCGTGCCGCCCTTTCCCGTCCGTATATTCACTCGCCAGCGAAATCATGAACACCTCGTCTGCTTTCGCGTTTCTTCTCCTTGTCCTCTGTGTTCTTCCTCTGTGCCTCTGTGTTAAATTCCTTCGTTCCCTTCTTTCTTCTTTCTTCTTTCTTCTTTCTTCACTCCCCTCTTCCTCATCCAACCTTTTTCTTCTCGCTCCCCAGCAGCGTGATCACCTTCCCGCGCAACTTCCCGACTCCCCGCAAAGCGCCCGTCGGCATCCGCAGAATTTCCTCAAACAACCCGCTCATGGTCGTCAAGAATTCCAGCATGCTCTCCAATCGCTCCCGCGTGTGCGCATCTTCCTGTCCGCCAGTCTTCACTTCCTGCACGCACTCGTTCAGCACGCGAAGCGTCGGATCAATCTCCCGCCGCTTTCGCTCTTCCGATACCGTCCGGAAAATCTCCCAAACATCCTTCGAGGTCTCAAAATGATCGCGCCGGTCGCCCAGTACGTGCACCACGCGCACAATGCCCCAGCCCTGCAATTCGCGCAGGCTGGTGCTAACGTTCGATCGCGCCACGGACAGCGTATCCGCGATCACGTCCGCCGGCACCGGCTGCGGCGAAAGAAAAAGCAGTGCGTGCACCTGCGCCACGGTGCGATTGATGCCCCACTTGGTGCCCATTTCCCCCCAGTGAAGGATGAATTTCTGCGCCACGGGCGTCAGCGAGCCCTGGGCCGTCCTCCTATGTTCACTCACTCAGTTCCTCCTGTACATAACGTAGCATCCGTTAGTTCTGTATAAACAGAATATACAGACAAGACAGGCGGTTGTCAAGCCTTTTCTTGCCTTTTTCTGGGGATTCTCGCGCTAGATCACGCTGACTTCCGGGATGACCGGCACTAGTTCTGGCACGTCGATCTTGATTGTCGTTCCCTGCCCTTCGTGGCTTTCGATTTCCAGGCGAAAATCGGTCCCGTATAGAACCCGCAACCGTTCCCGCACGTTGCTGAGGCCGATGCCTTCCACATACACGTGCGGCATCTTCTCTTCCGAAATACCCACCCCGTTGTCGGTAATTTCGATGTGCAGCCGTCCGTCGCGATTCGAGGTGCGCAGGCAGATTTTTCCGCCTTCGAGTTTCGGCGCCAGCCCGTGCTTCAGGCTGTTTTCCACGATCGGCTGTAACAACATGCTGGGGATAAACGTCTCCAGCGTGTCCTGGTGAATCTCCTTCACGATATCGAGGTTATCTTCCCCGAAGCGCGCCACCTCGATATCGAGGTAATCATCAATGAAGGACAATTCCTCGCGCAGCGGCACAAACGTCTCGTGCTTGCGTAGCAGTCTGCGCAGAATATTGCTGAGCTTCAACACCACGCCGCGCGCCGTGTCCGGGTCCACACGAACGAGCGCCGAAACCGTGTTGAGGGTATTAAAAAGGAAATGCGGATTGATCTGACTGGAGAGCGCGTCCATCCTCGCGCGCAGGAGCAACTGCTGGTGCCGTTCCAGGTTCATCTCGATGCGCGTATTGTTCCAGATCTTTAGAGGCGCCGCCACGCTCATCAGCGTCCCCAGCACCACCAGACACAGCAGCCAGTTCCAGTGGGGATCAATCGCGAAGAGCCATTTCGTCTTCGTCGCCATCACCAATGCTACACGGCCCAGCTCCAATCCCACGCAGGTCAGCAACGGCAGCATCTCCCACATGATTTCCCCTTCGCTCACCAGCCGCACGATGGCTTTGGGGATGTTCAAAAACGTGAACGGCCCGAAATTCCACAAGTCTTCCTTGTCGGGAATGACTTGCCGGATCAGCCCGCCGAGCAGACCGGCCGTCGAGGCCGCGGGCATAGCCAGCCACTCGTGGCCGAGCAGTGCGGGAATCGTGATAATGGCGCCGCCGATCGGCCCCACAACACGCCCGCCAAGCAACCCCATCAGGAACGCGCCTTCGAGCGAAAGATCCGCGAAACGGTACGCCGGACTGACCAGCCGCAGCGTCACGCCCACGATCAGCGGCGGCGTCATGAATAGCATCAGTTTCAACTTTTGATCCGCGTCGCGCTCCTCGGTAAAGAGCACGCGGCGGAAGGTATTCCAGCGCGCCAGCAACGCTGCAATCGAAGAAGCCACGCCCACCTTCAGCAGCAAGGTGAAGAGAAGCTCCCGGATTGTCAGCGTGGTTTCCATCATTCGCCGCCGGCGTTTCAATTAAGCTAGCCAGTCACCGCACCATTGTAAAGAAATCGCGGGCCAGAACCCACTCCGCGGGAGGCCCATTGGGAGTCCCTGCTATACTGAATTCTTCTTATGCCGATAAGATCGTCCACTCGAAAAGCGAAGCGTAAAGCAAAAGTGTCTCCCCGGCTGATCGCGCGAGCCGATCTACCGACGCGCTTTGGTGCCTTTCATATTTACGGTTTCGCGGGTCGTGGCTCTCGGGAAGAAGCGGTGGCCCTCGTTCGGGGCAATGTGAAGGGACGCGTTGCGCCGCTTGTTCGCGTGCATTCGCAATGCCTCACCGGTGATGTGCTGACTTCTCTCCGCTGCGACTGCCGCGCGCAACTCGAACTCTCGCTGAAAAAGATCGGCCAGGCGCCTTCTGGCATTCTTCTCTATCTGCCGCAAGAGGGCCGTGGTATCGGCCTGATGAACAAGCTTCGCGCCTATCAGTTGCAGGATGATGGCATGGACACCGTCGAAGCGAATGTTTCTCTGGGTTTTGCCGCCGACGCCCGCGAATACGATTTCCCCGCCCAAATTCTGAAGAAGCTCGGCGCCAGGCGCATTCGCTTGCTTTCCAACAACCCGGACAAGGTCCGCCAGCTCGAATCCTCTGGAATTAGCGTCGTCGAGCGTGTTCCGTGCCAGCCACGCATCTCCAAGATTTCCCGCAAGTATCTGCAAACGAAAAAGCGTAAGATGGGTCACCTGCTCCAGGGTCTTTGATCCTGTCTCCCCAGTAAAGTGAGGTTGTATGAGGCCCGTGATTCAACAGCATGTCCGCTTCCCCACTTCTCCCCAAGCTCTTTTCCGCACGTATCTCGATTCGCGCAAGCATACGCGCTCGACGGGGGTTGCCGCCAAAATCAGCAAGAAAACCGGCGGCAAGTTCACGGCTTTCGCGGGACAGCTCGAAGGAAAGAATCTTCTGATCGTGACGGGCAAGAGAATCGTGCAGCTCTGGCGAGCGACGCATTGGAAGAAAGACGAATGGTCGGTTCTGGTCCTCACGTTCAGCCGCGTCAGAGGCGGTGCGCAGGTTGATCTGGTGCATATCGGCGTGCCGGCACATGATTACAACGGTGTCCGAAAGGGATGGCCCGCCTACTACTGGCGCCCCTGGAAAAAATACTTCGCCAAAAAATAATGACGGCCTTAGCCGCCTGTTATTTCTCGACGCCCTCTGTGCTCTTCCTCTGTGGTCTCTTTGTTAAATCCTTCTCTCTTCGCTTGCTGCCTTATTTCCTTGCTTCATCCTCCTCCCACGAATTGCACAATCTCCAAGCGGTCGCCCGCAGCCATTTGAGTCCCCTCCCATTTGGTTCGCGGAAGAATCTGCAGGTTGTATTCGATGGCCACTCGCCCGGCGTGCAATCCCAACTGCGCCAGCAGTCCCGCGACGCTCGTTCCCGCGGCTGTCTCGCGGGTTTCCCCGTTTACCTGAATCGTGATTTCCTTCGCCATTTCGATGCTCACTATGCGGGCACGCGGGGCTTCGCTCGCAATGCAAACCGCAACAATCCACTTCCACTCCGATCTTCCGCTCGCACGATCATAGCCGCTTCGCTGCTCATAATCCTCGGCATTTCAAACGCGATCTGCGTCTGCCCGTCACTTCCCGTTTCGCCGTTGTAGGGAGGATTGTCGGTGACTCCTTCGATCTCGACGCTCACGCGCACGTCCGCCGCCGGTTGTCCGCCTTCTTCTCTCACAAGAACTTCCAACTTGGCCTGTTTGCCGCTCAGCCAGGTCTTCGCATTCAGAAGTTCGAGATGCAACCTTCGCGGCTCCTTCACCGCCGGTTCTGCGTCCTTCTTCTGCTCTTCCGTCGGCTCACTTGGCACGGGCGCCGATTTGGGAATTTCGGGCAACGGCGGAACGGCCAGTTGTAGCGCCCCGGAGCGGATTTCATCCAGCACGGTGCGGTGTTGCTCATCGAGCCGCAGTTTCAGTGCCTGCTTGCGATCCTCATCCAACGGCATCAAATCGTAATAATTGTTAGTTCGCCGGTGTAACACTCGGCCGTGAAAGTACACCGTCGTATCGAGCAGCGCGTGCGCTTCTCCGCGATCTTCCGTTTGCACGTGAAAGGTCACCGCACCCATCTTGATGTTGGTATTGTGACCGAAGACCATGGTCTGCGTTTGCTCCCGAATTGTCCCGGGACGCCTCCTGCCGGCTTTTTCACCGGAACATTTGACCGCGCGGCGTCTCACTCGTTATTATAGCGCCTTGACTATGGACTCCTCCGGTCTCCAAGCATACGTTCCCTTACTAATACACCTGCTCGTGGCAGCCGTGCTCGCCGGCGCCCTGCTCACCATCTCCACGCTCATTGGCTGGAGGCGCCCAAACAAGGCCAAGCAACAGGCCTATGAATGCGGCATCACGCCCACGGGCGACGCCCGCGAACCGTTTCCCGTCAAATTTTACCTGGTCGCCATGGTCTTCATCCTCTTCGACGTGGAGGCGATTTTTCTTTACCCCTGGGCATTCATTTTCAAGGATTTAGCTCGCGATCCAGCCACCAAGTGGTTCGGCTTCGTGGAAATGATGTTTTACGTGGCTATTCTGTTGGTCGGGTACATCTATCTCTGGAAAAAGGGCGCACTTGACTGGCATCATAAATCGCAGAAATAGCGCCGCCCTCTGAGGATCTCGTTTACGTGACGCAGCGTGCCAATGCAAACGCTAATGTTGTAGTTGAACAGCTCCGTTCCTGGAGCGCCCAGGCCGTCTCCCAAGTCCTTGACTACCGGGGAGAAACGACGATTGTCGTCCCCAGAGACTTGCTGAGAGCCACGGCGCAGCAGTGTAAGGATAATCCGGCGCTGCAATTCAACCTTTTGAGCGACGCTACCTGTGTGGACCGCTTCCCGGTCGAACCGCGTTTCGAGCTGAACTATCAGCTCGTCTCGATCCCGCGCCGCGCTCGCATTTGTCTGCGCACCAGCGTCGGCGGCCAGCATCCCTTCGTTGACTCTCTTGAGCCGGTGTGGCCCGGCGCTAACTGGCTGGAACGCGAAATTTTTGACCTTTTCGGCATTCGCTTCGAAGGCCACTCGGACCTCCGCCGCATTCTGCTGCCCGAGGGCTTTGAAGGCTTCCCTCTCCGGCGTGATTTTCCCACGGAGGGACAGCGCTAGATTCCGCCGCGCAGACTGCAATCCATGACTACGGTAGAAACAGCACTCGGCACCACGAAGACCATGGTCCTCAATATGGGACCCCAGCACCCGTCGACGCACGGTGTACTGCGGGTTCTGCTCGAACTGGACGGGGAAAACGTTGTCTCAGCGGTCCCCGACCTCGGGTATCTCCACACCGGTATCGAAAAAAGCTGCGAAGATAAAACGTACTCGCAAGTGATTACCCTCACCGATCGCATGGACTACCTGAACCCGCTGGGCAACAATCTGGTCTATTGCCTGGCGGTGGAAAAACTTCTCGGCCTGGAGATTCCTAAGCGCGCGCAATACATCCGTGTGATGATGGTGGAGCTCCAGCGCATCTCATCCCACCTTGTCTGGCTCGGAACGCACGCGCTCGATATGGGCGCCATGTCCGTCATGCTGTATTGCTTCCGCGAACGCGAAGAGATCCTGAAGATTTTCGAGCGCTTTGCCGGGCAGCGCATGATGACCAGCTACATCCGCATTGGTGGCCTGGCACTCGAGCCTCCCGCCGGCTGGCGCGAGATGGTCAAGCGATTCCTCGACATGATGCCGGCCCGCGTGGACGAGTACGAAGCTCTGCTAACGGAAAACCGCATCTGGCACGGCCGCCTGAAGGGCGTGGGCTACCTTTCGCCAAGCGATCTCGTCGCTCTGAGCACCACGGGGCCGGGCCTTCGTGCCGCGGGCATTCCTTTTGATAATCGCAAAGACTTTCCGTATTGCTCCTATGAGGAATTTGATTTCAATGTACCCACGCGCACCGAATCCGATTGCTACGCCAGGTATCTGGTCCGCGTCGCTGAAATTCGCGAAAGTTTGAAGATCGTCCATCAAGCCATGGCCAAGATCACGGGCCAGGGTCCCTACAAGGCCGAAGCTCCCGGCATTATTCCGCCGGCACGCGAGAAAATGAAAACGGAAATGGAAGCGCTCATCTACCATTTCAAGATTTTCACGGAAGGGTTCTCGCCCGCTCCCGGAGAGGCTTATGTGGCTGTGGAATCCCCGCGCGGGGAGCTTGGCTGCTTCGTGGCCAGCGACGGCTCGCCCAAGCCGTTGCGCGTGCATTTCCGCTCACCGTCCTTCGTCAATCTGCAAGCCTTGCCCCGGATGATCAAGGGCCAGCTGATCTCGGATACGGTCGCGTGCATCGGCACCATTGATATCGTGCTCGGAGACGTGGACAGGTAAAAATGGAACTTTCTCCCAACCTCGCGGCGAAGTTTGAGCTACTGCAGAATCGCTACCCGGTGAAGCGCAGCGCGCTGATCCCCATGCTGATGTATGCCCAGGATGAATACGGCTACATCACGGACGAAATGGTCGGCGAAATCGGGGGGCGGCTGGATCTTCGAACCATTCAGGTAGAAGAAACCCTGGAATATTATTCGATGCTGCGGCGTAGGCCCGCCGGAAAGCATCATGTGCAGGTCTGCACCAACGTCGCGTGCATGCTTCGCGGCGGCGCCGAACTTCTGGAGCACGCCAAGAAGCGTCTGGAGATCGGTCACAAGGAAACCACGCCGGACGGAGTTTTCTCCCTTGAGGAAGTCGAATGTATCGGGGCCTGCACCGGCGCGCCCGCCTTGCAGGTGAACTACGACTTCTACGAAAATCTGACTCCTCTCAAGTTCGATCGCATCATCGAGGAGCTCGATAAAGGCAAGCGTCCCGATCCCGTTGCGGTAACGACGGGCGCGATTCGTGAACGCGACAAGCTGGAAACCGCGCTGATCAGCAAGCGCTGGGGTCAAAAGGACTCTCAAAAGGTTGATGTTTATCTGCAAACTGGCGGCTACCAGGCGCTCGATAAAGCCTTGAAGCAAATGACGCCGGAATCCATCATTGACGAAGTCAAGAAATCCAGCCTGCGTGGCCGCGGCGGCGCGGGCTTTCCCACGGGCATGAAGTGGTCCTTCGTCCCGAAAGACTCTCCGAAACCCAAATATGTTATCTGCAACGCGGATGAATCCGAGCCGGGCAGTTGCAAAGATCGCCCGCTCATGGAGCTGGACCCGCACCAGTTGATCGAAGGCATCATCATTGCGGGGCGCGCCATTGACGCGCATCACGGCTTCATCTACATCCGCGGCGAATACCGGTATGTACTCGATATTGTGGACGCAGCCATAGCCGAGGCGTATGCGCGCGGCTATCTTGGAAAGAATATTCTTGGTTCCGGCTTCGATTTCGATCTCTTGATTCATACCGGAGCGGGGGCTTACGAGTGCGGCGAAGAATCCGCGCTCATGGAGTCGCTCGAAGGCAAGCGCGGTTATCCGCGTATCAAACCGCCCTTCCCTGCCGTGGTCGGCCTCTACGGCTGTCCGACCATCATCAACAACGTTGAAACGCTGAGCTCGGTTCCCGCGATCATCCTGGAAGGCGGCGAGAAATACGCCAGTCGCGGCACGCCAAAGAATGGCGGCACGCGCCTGCTTTGCGTTTCCGGCCACGTCCATAAGCCCGGCGTCTACGAAATTCCGCTCGGAATGAACATGAAGAAGTTCATTGACGAGGTAGCCGGAGGCGTTTCTCGCGGCAAAAAAGTTAAAGCCGTGATTCCCGGCGGCAGCTCTTGTCCCCTGCTCACGGGAGACGAGATCGACGTTCCGATGGATTATGATTCGCTGGCCAAGGCCGGCTCCATGCTTGGCTCCGGCGGTATGGTCGTGATCGATGAAGACACCTGCATGGTGGACATGGCTCGCCGCATCATGCACTTCTACGCGCACGAATCCTGCGGCTGGTGCATTCCCTGCCGCGAGGGTACGACGTGGCTGCGCAAAACACTGGAACGCTTCCACGCCGGCTTCGGCCGTCCCGAGGACATTGACACCGTCGGCGATCTCGCCAAGAACATGCTCGGGCGCACGTTCTGCCCGCTCGGCGATGCCGCGGCCATGCCGACGATCAGCATCGTAGCCAAGTTCCGCAACGAGTTTGAAGATCACTTGCAAGGCAAATGTGCATACAAATCCGCTGAAGCGCTTGTTGGTTCGCGGTAGGGCTCCATGGCTGAAACGAAACTCGTAAACCTGAAAATTGATGGCCGCGAGGTGCAGGTGCCCGCTGGTACCCTGGTCATCGAAGCCACGCGGCGCATCGGCACGGAGGTTCCTTCATTCTGTTATTACCCGGGCCTCTCGTTGCAGGCCGCCTGCCGCATGTGTCTGGTCGAGGTGGAGAAAGCACCTAAGCTGCAGACCGCTTGCACACTGGTTGCCACAGAAGGCATGGTGGTCCACACCAACACGGACCAGGTGCGCAGCGCGCGCAAGTACATGCTCGAATTTCTGCTGACAAATCACCCACTCGATTGCCCGGTGTGCGACAAGGGCGGCGAATGCGAACTGCAGGACATGGTTTTCCGCTATGGCGCGGATAGCAGCCGCTTCGTCGAGGAAAAAATTCATCGCCCCGAAGAGAAGTGGTCCGATCTCGTCTACTATGACGCCCCGCGCTGCATCCTCTGTTTCCGTTGCGTGCGAGTTTGCGACGAAGGCATGGACGTGAAGGCGCTCGGCGTGGGCATGCGCGGCGCGCACTCCATCATCATCCCCAATGGCGGCGACCACCTGGATTGCGAAGAGTGCGGCATGTGCATTGACATCTGCCCGGTCGGCGCGCTTACCAGCGGCACATACCGCTACAAGACGCGGCCGTGGGAAATGCAATACGTCTCGACCGTATGCACCCACTGCTCAAACGGGTGCAAAACGACGCTGAGCGTTCGTAACCACGAAATCGTACGCGCCAACAACCGCGATCTTTCCGGCATCAATAACGATTTTCTCTGCGTGAAAGGCCGCTTCGGCTTCGATTTCACGACTCACCCCGAGCGCATCAAGCAGCCGCTTCTCCGCAAGGATGGCAAGCTTTACCCCGTTTCCTGGGAAGAAGCGGCACACACAGCGGCCGCGAAGCTCAAGGAAATTCACGCGGCCAACGGCGCGGATGCCATCGGCTTCATTGGCTCGAACCGCACTTCGAATGAGGAGAACTACATCTTCCAGCGCCTGGCCCGGGCTACTTTCGGCACCAACAATATTGACCATCACCGCACGGCGGATTACACCGGACTCGTCACCGCGCTGGGCGACCGCGCCGCGGATTCCACGTTGACGATGGAGCAGTTGTACGAGTCCCGGACTGTTCTGTTCATCGGCAACGACGCCGCCTATCAGAATCCGCTGGTGGCCTGGCAGATTCGTTCCGGCATCCGCCATCACGACACGAAACTTTTCCTCGTGAATGCGCGCGAGACGAAATTGCATCGCAAGGCTAACCAGTTCGTCCAGATTCCCGCTGTCCAGGAAGCCGCTGCTGTCCGTTGGCTCGCCACGGGTGAAGGCCAATTCTCGCAAAGCGTAGCCGAGCAACTCGCTGCTCTCAGATCTGCGCTAGAAGCGGAACAAAATGTCGCAATCGTCTTCGGCTCCGAGCTAAGCGGCGCGGCCATCGGGCATCTCGTCACGTTCGGCTCGAAACTTCAGGGCACAACGCGCTACATGGCTCTTGGCGATTACGCAAATTCCCGCGGCGCGGCCGACATGGGCGTGCTGCCCGACCGGCTCGCCGGATATGCGTATCTGGACGACAAGTCGGCCTCGCAATCGCTTCAGAGGCTCTGGGGCGCGCAAGTCCCCGCGAAGCCCGGCCTAACCGCTCCGCAAATGGTCGAAGCCGCGCAGTCCGGTAAACTCAAAGCCCTTTACGTCGTCGGCGCCAATCCTTTCAAGCATTTCGGCAAGTCCGGCGCTGGCCGCGGCAGCCTGCAGCTTCTGATCGTCCAGGAAATGTTCCTGGCGGAAACCGCGCAGCAGGCGGACATTGTTTTCCCCGCTGCCTCCGCTTACGAAAAGGACGGCACCGTCACGAACACGTCCGGCGAGATTCAACTCCTTCGCAAAGCCGCCGAGGTCATGGGTACGCGCTCGGACTTCGATCTCTTGCGCATCCTTTCGCATCAACTCGAAAAAGCCGGCCTCGGGAAGGCTTTCCACTATAAAAACCCCGCCGCTGTCTTCGAGGAAATTCGCACAGCCGTTCCCGGCTACAACGTGCACGCGGCCGGACTCCTCACCGGCGGCGCCGAGCCCACGAAACTCCATTTTTCCAAGAACGGCCACGCCCCTTACGACGTCCCCGTTCAGCTTATCCGCTCCGCGAACGACAACCTGTTTACCAGCGGTTCCCTCAGCCGCTTCTGCACCATGATGCAATCCCTGCCGGAGGCGGAAGCGAAGCCGTGAACGAATTCCTAGCCCATTACGCGTTCATCATCGTTCCGATCATCAAGATCGCGATTCTCGTTTTCGTTGTGCTGACCGTGGACGCTTACCTTACCTGGCTCGAACGCAAGGTCATCGCCCACATCCAGGCGCGCTGGGGACCGCACCGCGTCGGTCCACATGGCCTGTTGCAGCCGCTTGCGGACGGCGTGAAATTTATTTTTAAGGAAGATCCCCTGCCCGCGAGCGTGGACAAGTTTGCGTATTTCCTTGCGCCTTTCCTCACCTTGATGCTGGCGCTCACTTCCCTGGCGGTCATTCCCTTCGGGCCACGGCGCTTCACCATTTGGGGATATGAAACGCATGTCGGAATTGCAGACCTGAATATAGGCCTGCTTGTCCTGTTCGCCGTCACGGCGCTTGGCGTTTATGGCGTAGCCCTTGCCGGCTGGGCGTCCAACAACAAATATTCCCTACTGGGCGGCCTGCGCAGCTCCGCGCAAATGATCAGCTACGAACTGGCGCTCACCCTTTCCGTCGTCGGTGTTCTGCTGATTGCGGGCGACTTTAGTCTGCGCAATATCGTCGATCAGCAAGGTGTTTCCGGCAAGGGCCTTCTCACTTGGAACATTTTTCCGCAGTTCATCGGCTTCGTTTGTTTCTTCATTGCCGCTATCGCCGAGACGAACCGCGTTCCCTTCGACCTGCCGGAGGCCGAATCCGAACTCGTAGCCGGTTTTCACACCGAATACGCCAGCATGAAGTTCGCCATGTTCTTTATCGCCGAATACACCAGCATGATCGCGGTTTCCTGTTTGGCCACGATCCTGTTCTTCGGGGGCTGGCTCTCTCCCTTCCCGGCCTCCTGGACCTTCACCCACTACCTGCCGTCTGTGCTGCTGATTCCGCTCGGTCTTTTCATCATTTATGATGGCATGCGCTACGAGACCATCTTCGGTCGCATCCTTCTTCCGGGAGTCGGCGCCGTGCTTCTAGTTCTGGGCGGAGCCTTGCTCGCGTTCCCTGCGGTGAACGATCTGGTACAAGGGCCGTTCTGGTTTTTCTCCAAAGTATTCATCTTCCTTTTTGTGTACATCTGGATGCGCGGCACGCTCCCCCGCTTCCGTTATGACCAGTTGATGAGTTTTGGTTGGAAGTTCCTTTTGCCCCTTTCGATCGCTAACGTCGTTCTGACCACCGTTGCCATCCTCCTCTGGGGAAAGTTCTGATGACCGCCACGCTGATCATCTTCTTCGTGCTCGCGGGCCTCGCCGTTCTCGGAGCGATCAGCCTGATCCTGCAGCGCCATCCGATTCATAGCGCGCTGTCTCTCATCGTCGTCATGGTCGCTCTCGCCGGACTTTACCTCCTGATGGGTGCGGAATTCGTCGCGGCGGTACAGATTATTGTCTATGCCGGCGCCATCATGGTGCTGTTCGTGTTCGTGATCATGCTACTGAACGCCGGTGAGGAAGAGCGCACCAATTTCTCCAAGCTGGCCACCTTTGCCGGCATTCCATTGGCTTTGGCTGTGACCGGATTCATTGCCGCCGCCCTCGTGCAATCCAGTGGACACATGGGCGCGGCCACCAACGGCCAACTGGCCTCCACGAAGACGCTCTCGATGCTGCTGTTCAAGGAATTCGTTTATCCCTTCGAGCTCACGTCGTTTCTGATTCTCATCGCCATCCTGGGCGCTATTGTGCTGGCCCAGCGGGAGAACTGACATGGTCCCGACGAGCTATTACCTTATTCTCAGCTCCATTCTCTTCGGCCTCGGCATCGTGGCCTTCGTTTTCAAGCGCAACATCATCACGCTGTTCATGGCCATCGAGCTGATGCTGAACGCCGTAAATCTGGCTTTCGTGGCCTTCGGCCAGGCGCTCGGCAAGCCTGATGGAGGGGTTTTTGTGCTGTTCGTCATCGTGGTGGCGGCTGCAGAAGCGGCGGTCGGCCTGGGAATCATTATTCTGACCGCGCGCAATCGCAAGTCGCTCAACGTCGAGCGCATGGATCTGATGAAGCTATAACAGGTGTGGGGGGCCAGTAAGCATTTGTCTTTTCGAGCGAGGGATCGGGCGCATTTTCCGGTCCGCAGTCGAGGAAGCTCTCTTTCTGCCGCTGGCTGGGAACCAAATTTGGTCGCGGGCAACCATAGAATGCTGATTATTCTCGATTATCTCTGGATCATCCCGGCGCTGCCGCTGCTCGGCTCAGCGATTAACGGCCTGTTCGGCTCGAAGTGGTCGAAGGCTAGCGTCAATGCCGTTGCCCTCGGCTCCACGGGGCTCTCGTTTGCTTGCGCCCTGGAAGCAATTCGCGAATTTCCTGCGTACTACGAAACCAATCATCAGCCCTTCGTAAAGCACTTCGTCAACTGGATCGTCGCCTACAAGGATCTGACCATCGGCTTCGATCTTCAGCTCGATCATCTCACCGTCGTCATGCTCCTCGTCGTGACCGGCGTCGGCTTCCTGATTCACATCTATTCGACCGGTTACATGGCCCATGAAGGAGGCTACTACCGCTTCTTTTCTTACCTCAATCTCTTCATGTTCTTTATGCTGATCCTGATCCTCGCCGCCAACTACGTGGTTCTCTTTGTTGGTTGGGAGGGCGTGGGCCTGTGCAGTTATCTGCTCATCGGTTTTTATTTCCTGAAGCACTCGGCGGCGGAGGCAGGCAAGAAGGCTTTCATCGTGAACCGCATCGGTGACTTCGGCTTCATGCTGGGGATGTTCCTGATCTTCCGGACCTTCCATTCGCTTGATTTTCAGGCGGTGTTTAGCGCCGCATCGCAGCCAAGCATCGCTCATGAAGGCATGGGTCAGTTCGGGATTATCACCATTGCCTGCATCCTGCTTTTCGTCGGAGCCACCGGTAAGTCCGCGCAGATTCCTCTCTACGTTTGGCTGCCGGACGCCATGGAAGGCCCAACGCCGGTCAGCGCCTTGATCCACGCGGCCACCATGGTCACCGCGGGCGTGTACATGGTTGCGCGCTCGCACGTGCTCTTCCTGCATTCGGAAACGGCGATGTATGTCGTCGCCGTCATCGGTTGCGCCACGGCGTTTTTCGCGGCCACCATTGGCCTTGTGCAATCGGACATCAAGAAAGTTCTGGCATACTCCACCGTCAGCCAGTTGGGCTATATGTTCCTTGGCTGTGGGGTTGGCGCGTTCAGCGCGGGCATTTTTCATCTTATGACGCACGCCTTCTTCAAGGCCCTGCTCTTCCTTTCCGCGGGCAGCGTGATTCACGCCATGGGTGGAGAACAGGATATGTGGCACATGGGCGGGCTCGCGTCCAAAATCAAAGTCACTTTCTGGTGCATGCTCTTCGGCACTATCGCGATTGCGGGCTTCTTCCCGTTTGCGGCTTTCTTTTCGAAAGACGCCATCCTCTTCGCGGCATTTAACTCCGAGCACAGCGGTAAGGCACTCTACGCCGTTGGCTTGCTCGCTGCCGTTCTTACGTCGTTTTACATGTTCCGACTCATCTGGCTGACTTTCTTCACGCAGAAGCGCTATGACGAGCATCATGTGCACGTCCACGAATCGCCCAAGAACATGACTGTACCGCTGATGATCCTCGCCTTCCTCTCGCTGACCGGCGGCTGGTTTGCTTTCCCTGCTCTTCTCGGAGGCAAAGACTACTTCACGGAATTCCTTTCTCCGGTGCTCGGCTCGGGCGAGGTAACGGGAATCGAAAATGCGCACCAACTGGAATTGACCCTTTCCGGGGTCGCCCTGGTCGCCGCTACGATCGGTTTGATTGTTGCGTGGCGCATGTATTCCAAGGGCGCGCAGCGCGGCCCGTCCACGGGCCTGCACAAGGTCCTCTACAACAAATATTACGTGGATGAACTCTATCAGGCCGCGATTGTCGGCCCGCTCGTCTGGCTATCCCGCAACATCCTTTGGAAGGTTGTGGATGATGGGATCGTGGATGGCGCGGTCAACGGGATCGCCAGCGGCGCGGCAGCCGTCGGCGACACCGTTCGCCACACGCAATCCGGTAGCACCCGTAGCTACGCCGTGTGGGTTCTCGTGGGAGCGGTCGTGGTTTTCGCCATCATCTTCTGGCCCATTTTTGGCCCGGTCTTTTCCGGAGCAATGACGGGAGGGACGCGCTAATGCCGGCCCTAAGCGGAAACCTCCTCACCGTTCTCGTGTTTTTTCCCCTCTTTGGGGCGCTCGCGGTTCTTCTCCTGCGTAACGAGGATCACCTGTGGATTCGCCGCCTCAGCCTGGTCGTCGGAATTGTCGAATTCCTGTTGTCCTTCCTCCCTGTATGGGCCATTCCCCCGGGCTCGACTGGTTTCAAGTTGGAAGTGTTTTACCCCTGGATCCACTCGCCGCGAATCAATTTCCATCTTGGCGCGGATGGCATCAGCATCTTCCTCGTCCATCTGATCACCCTTCTCACGCCCATCGGCATTCTGGCTTCCTGGAACGAAATCAAGCATCGCGTCAAGGAATTCCACATCATGCTCCTCCTGTTGGAGGTTAGCGTGATCGGCATCTTCCTTTCGCTCGATCTTTTCGTTTTCTTCCTCTTCTGGGAATTCGGGCTGATTCCTCTGGCGTTCCTGATCGGCATCTGGGGCCACGAGCGCCGCCTCTACGCCGCAATCAAATTCCTCATTTACACCATGGGCGGCTCGACCTTCATGCTGGTAGGCATCATTTGGCTCTATAACATGACCGGCAGTTTCGATTTCGTGGCCATTCAGGGATTGATTCAGCAAGGTTATCTTTCTTTCTCGCCACGCACGGAGATGCTGCTCTTCCTGTCCTTCTTTATTGCGTTTGCCATCAAGGTTCCGCTGTTTCCGTTCCATACCTGGCTGCCGGACGCGCATACGGAAGCACCTACGGCCGGTTCCGTCGACCTGGCCGGCGTTCTCTTGAAGACCGGCGCTTACGGCATCATCCGCTTTTGCTTGCCGCTCTTTCCGAATGCTTCCCACCGTGCTGCGCCCTGGGTTGCCGTCCTGGCCATCATCAGCATCATTTACGGCGCGCTCGTGGCCCTCGTCCAGCCTAATCTGAAGAGGCTCGTCGCTTATTCCTCCGTCAGTCACATGGGCTTCGTCGTCCTCGGCATCTTTGCCTTCACGAACATCGCGCTGCAAGGCGCCGTTTTCCTGATGATCGCCCACGGTATCTCAACCGGCGCGCTCTTTCTGCTCGTCGGCATGCTCTACGAACGGCGGCATACCTTCGAAATCACGGAATTCGGCGGCCTCGCAACGCCGATGCCGCGTTACGCCGCTTACTTTCTCTTCGCGGTACTCTCTTCTCTCGGACTGCCCTTGCTGAATGGCTTCATCGGCGAATTCCTCGTTCTGCTGGGCGTCTATCAGGTCCACTGGAAGTGGGCCGCCTGGGCCGCCACGGGGGTGATTCTCTCCGCCTGCTATCTGCTTTGGGCGTACCAGCGCGTTTTCTTCGGCGCGATTACGCACCAGAAAAACCGTGACCTCCCGGACGTGAACCCACGCGAGAAGTGGGTGCTCGTGACCATGTGTTTCCTGATGCTCTGGCTGGGGTTGCACGCGCGCTTCTTCACGCTGCGCTTCGCCTCCTCCTGCCAGGAAATTCTGCAGGAGATGCATCCCAACGTGATGCGCGAAGCCGCGGCGCCAGGCGTGGCCGGTTCCCATGCCGGCGAACATCCGCAAATTTCCGTCGAAAGGGTGGCGTCCCGCTAAGATGAATTCCCCCGTCACCACTCCTGATCTTCTTCGCGTGCTCCCGGAGTTCGCCTGGTGCGGCGTTGGCGTTCTCCTAATGCTCTTGCAGCCTTTCGTCAAGAATCGCCAGGCCCTGACCTTCATCGCCATGCTTGGCGCTTCGGTTGGCACGTTAGCGACCTTCTTCGGCCCTGCAGGCTCGGCCTTTTCCGGGCTGGTCCAGTTCGATCTTTACAGCCTCTTCTTCCATTGGTTGATTGGCCTGATTTCCTTCCTTGTGATTCTTGCTTCCGATTCTTATCTCGAGCGCGAAAACCTCGGAGCCGCCGAATTCTATGCGCTCATCCTTTTCGCCACCGCCGGGATGGGCGTGCTCGCCTCGGCGCAGGAACTCCTGACCGCCTTTATCGGCCTCGAAATGTCTTCCATTTCCAGCTATATCCTCGCGGGCTATCGCCGGGAATCCATCAAGGCCAACGAATCCGCCGCGAAATACTTCCTGCTTGGCTCCTTTGCTACGGCGTTTTTCCTCTATGGGATCGCGCTGGTTTACGGCGTCACCGGCTCCACCAATCTTTCGCAGCTCGCTTCTGCGAATCCTTCCGGCACGCTTCTCCGGTTGGGGCTCACGTTGATCCTTATCGGACTTGGCTTCAAGGTGGCCGCGGCGCCGTTCCAGATTTGGACGCCGGACGTCTACGAAGGTGCGCCCACACCCGTCACCGCGCTCTTCTCCGCGGGACCCAAGGCTGCGGCCTTTGCTCTCTTGCTGCGCATTTTCGCCACGGTGGATGCGGCAACTACGTTCTGGTTCTGGGCTTTCTGGATTCTCGCGGCGCTGACTATGTTCGCGGGCAATCTCGGCGCGCTGGTTCAGAGTAACGTGAAGCGCCTGCTTGCGTACAGCTCCATTGCTCACGCGGGCTACGTCCTCGTGGCGCTTGCTGCGGTGACCTTCATCAAGCCCGATCCGGAAATGCACGCGTCGCAAGCCTATGCCGCGGCCCTCTTCTATCTTCTGAGCTATTCGCTTGTTTCAGTGGGAACGTTCACGATTGTTTCCGAGTTGGGTGGACGTGGCGAACGCTATTTAAATGTGGACGATCTCGCGGGCCTGGGCACACGCCAGCCCTTTGCTGCCGCGACGTTCAGCCTGCTTCTGCTCTCGCTTCTCGGCTTGCCCATCACCGCCGGCTTCCTGGGGAAACTCTACATCTTCACAGCCGCCCTCAGGTCAAATCTGGTCTGGCTTGCCATTCTAATGGCTATTAACAGCGTTATCGGCTCCTACTACTATTTGCGCTTGATTATCGTGATGTACATGCATGAGCACAAGGGCCCCATGCCCGCGGATGCGCCCGTGACGCTCAGTCTCACCGCTTCCATGGTGATCACCGTCGTGGTGCTGGCGACTCTCTACCTCGGTCTGGCTCCCAATCACGTTCTCGGCATCGTCCTCAACCAGAACCTGATCTCGTCGTCGCGATAAACCGGACTCGGGACCTCATAATTGAACGGCGTCGAAACCGAACCGTTCTGCCGTCAACACACCTACATACTTGGTTCTACAGCAGATCCCTTGTGGCTTGTAGGGCGGTCTTCGGTATAGGATGGCTCCTTCTAAGGAGAAACACGATGGCAAAAAAGACGACCCTCAAGGAAGTAGGCGCAAGAATTGGAAAGGCGATCGGGAAGGCCGATCGCAAAGCCCAGAAATTTGCGAAGGCCGGGACAGTGGCCAAGGAAGAATTGCGGGCCATCTCGAAGCAGATTGACGAGTTGAAGCTTCAGTTGCAGAAGACCACCAAGCGCCTCAAGAAAGCGCTGAGTTAAATCTCGAACAAAAAAAAAGGCCCGCCCCGGATCTCCGGAGGAGCCTTTTTCAAATTCTTTTCCTTGTTCCCTACATCTTCAGGTAGAGAACGATCGCAATGACGAAGGTCAACAGCGATAGCGTCTCGACGAAAACGAGGCCGAGAATCATGGAGGCTCGGATCGCCCCGGAGGCACCCGGGTTCCGCGCCATTCCCTCGCAGGCCGCGGATGCGACTCTGCCCTGGCCCAATGCGCCGCCAAATGCCGCCAGCCCCATGCCAAATCCGGCTGCAAGCGCCAGCAGACCGGCGTGTCCCGCGATGGTTTTTCCTCCAGCTTCCTGCCCAAATGCCGCCGGCGCGACCAGCACTACAATCAAAAACAGTACAAGTATTGCTGCTGCTCTCTTCATTACTGCCTCCTTGAAATTGCCGCCAGGTGGTGGTTCCCGGATCCACGTCCTACAACCGGTCTCACACTGCAGCGGCACAACCAATCTCTAATGTTCGTCGGCCGTGGCCATGCCAAGGTAGATTGACGGCAACACAGTGAACACATATGCCTGAATCACGGCGACGAAAATGTGCAGGGCGATGAAGGCCAGCGGAATTGTCGCTGGAAGTATCGCCAAAACAGCGCCGAGGACGGCAAATTTCCCCCAGGCGAATAGTGTCAGTTTGACGAGCAGGCTCAAAAAGATGGTGTAGAGCAAATCGCTGGCAAAAATATTGGCCCAAAGACGCACTGTCAAAGAGAGCACCCGGGCAGAAGTACTGATGATCTCGACGGGAAAAAGGAGAAACGCGAGGACCCAATCACCGGGACTCTTGGGCGAACCGGCGAAGGTCAAAAGGTAGCCGCCCACCCCATGATGCCGTATACCCTGCCAGTTAAAATAGACAAACGTGATGATCGCGCACGCAAGAGGGACGACAACAATCGCCGTGGGCGCCGAGAAAGCAGGAACCAGACTTAAGAGGTTGGACAGAAGGATAAAGATTGTGATTGTCCCCACGATGGCTATATGCTTCCGCCCGTCGAGGCCCACATTTTCATCCAGTAAGTCACGAATCCCAAAGCTCATCGGATTGGTCAGGAGCAACTCACACACCTGTTGCAAAGCGCCAGGTCGCTCCACCGAGAGGCGCGAACGTAGGATCAGTGCAAAAATTATGCCGATAACAAATACGACCATCGACATAACCACGTATTCTGGGATGGGCTTCTCGAAATCAGCAGGTTGCACGTTCAGCGCGTGGAAAAACCTAAGGGCAAGGGGCCCGAAGGTATGATTCACCCAGTGTGTGACTGCTTTTAGCTGTTCTTCCATTCCTCAGTCCGCTCTTCGATGGTTTGGCAGCAGGATTTCGTGCACACTTGCCACAAATGTGGCCGCTCCCAGGGCGCACAGTCCGAGAATCAGGCTCAAAATGGGAACTTTCAGATACTTAAAAATAACATACACGGCGAAGGCTATCAACCCGTAACGGAATGCCGCACGGAAGTAGGTCCCGATGGGTACGTGGACCTTTTTGCGCATCGCCTGGGCCATGGCCGCTTGCGCCAGCGCGTCCAGTCCTTGCTGGAGCCAGCGGAAATTGAACCAAGCCAGCACGGAGCCAGCCAGGATTCCCGTTCCCCAGCGCCAACCGTGAAAATGGGCCACAGATGCACCCGCCAGCACACCGAAGAGAAGCGTCAGCCAGGAAATTCGTCGCTCCGTTTCCAGATACCGTGAGGTGTCAACGACTGGATTTTCCATCGCCACTCGCAGACACGCGGCGCAGGACGTCGCGGAGACCACCAAAAAAGCCGAGAAGGCCAAGAACAAGCATCAGGATCGGCTTGGTATGGAACCAGCGATCAAGGAAGAACCCGAAGAGGCCGCCGACCACGATCGTCCCGACAAGGATAAACGGTAGTTCCATCGCCATGGCGAACTGCCGAGAGAAGCCCTGCGCCTCCTTTTCGGCAGGAGTCAGGTCCGGCGCTTGATCGTCTTTATTGCCCGAAGGCATAGCGCGCCAATCGCGTGAAGGGTTCAGGATACAGTCCCGCGGCGAGGGACACAAACAGGGCTGCGCCTAGCGCGACAGCCTGGGCGTAACTCATCTCCGGAGTGGGGGCATCACCCGGTTTTTTCAGCCAGGCGTGCACCACTACGCGGAAGTAGTAGTAGAGCGCGGGAACGATATAGAGCACTGCGAACACCGCTAACACAGGGTGATGCGATTCGATGAGCGCCAGGAAAATGAAATACTTTCCCATGAACCCGGCGGTGGGGGGAATTCCCGCGAGAGACAGCATGAAAATCAGCAGCAACAGGGCCGCGGCGGGGCTGCGTTGGTAGAGGCCGTCGAGGTTGTCCAGTTCATCGCCGATGAGGCCGCGCTGGCGCAGAACCACGATCACGGCAAACGCTCCGATGGTCATGAACGCATAGGCGATCAAGTAGTACAGGATTCCGGTGAGGCCGGTTTGATTGAAGGCCACCAGGCCGAGAAGAATGTAGCCAACATGAGAGATCGAAGAATAGGCCAGAAGGCGCTTGAGATTGGTCTGTGTAAGGGCTGCTAGGTTGCCCCAGGTAAGTGATGCGACCGCCACGCCGCCGATCACATAGGCCCAGGTGACTTGCGTGTCTCCAAAGACGTTGATCATCAGGCGAATCAGCATGGCGAAGCTGGCGGTTTTGGAGGCCACGCTCACATAGGCGGAGATCGGCGTGGGCGCGCCCTCGTACACATCCGGCGCCCACTGGTGAAACGGCACAGCGGCAATCTTGAAGAACATGCCTACTGCAACGGTTACGAAGGCAAGAATGACCAGCCAATCGATCATGCCGTGCGAAGAGGTGGCCTGGAAGCGGCGCTCGAGCAGGTTGCCAATCTGCGCGATGTTCGTGGAACCGCTGACGCCGTAGAGCAGAGAAAAGCCGTACGCCAGAATCCCGGTGCTAAATGCGCCGAGGAGCAGGTACTTCATCGCAGCTTCATTGGAGCGCTTGTCGCGGCGCAGAAACCCCACCATCACATAAAAGCTGAGCGCCATGGTTTCCAGTCCCAGGAAGAGCACGATCAGGTCAATGCCCGAGGCCATGAACATCATGCCGATGCAGGAGAAAAGGAGCAGCGCGTAATATTCTCCCTCCTGCTCATCCTCCAGATCGAGATAGCGGATGGAGAGCAGGATCACAAGCGCGGTGGCCACGAGAAAGATCGCGCCAAAGATCAGAAACGATCCATCCACCACCACCGTATTGTGAAAGCCCAGGAGCACGGCGGGGCCGGAGCGGTTGCTGCGCACCTCCTGATAGCGCTGGAACTGCATGAACAAGCCGAGCCCGCCGGCGGCTACGCCCAGAAGAGCAAGAATGGCGTTCCAGTGCTTCTCCTGCTTTTCGAGAAGAAAATCAAAGACGAGGATGCCCAGCGCGAAGAGAAGGAGCTCCATCTGCGGCAGAACGACCAGGCCGTCGCCGTGGATGTAGTTCAGGATGGCGTCAATGAAGGGGAGGTGCATCGGCCTTGCTTACTTGACCTCCGCGTTCGCGGGAACCGACGGGACCGCAGAAGGCCCGACGCGATTCGCATGATAGAAGCCCGGATTCACCTGTTGCACGATTCTTTCCACCGGCTTTTCGATAAAGGCAAAGAACGGCTTCGGATAAATGCCAATCCAGAACGCCAGGATTACCAGCGGCAAAAGCGTAGCGTATTCGCGGAGATTCAGATCTGGCAGCGCTTTGTTCACTTCGTGGGTGACCGGTCCGAACATGGTGCGCTGGTAGAGCCAGAGGAGATAAGCGGCGCCAAGCACGATGCCAAGCGTGCCCCACGCAGCCCATGCCTTATCCACGACGAATGCGCCTTGCAGAATCGTAAATTCCCCGATGAAACCATTGAGCAGCGGCATGCCCAGCGAGCTGAGGCTGATGATCAGATAAATAGCCGCGAAATCCGGCATGGGCGTGGCGAGCCCGCCGAATTCGGAAATCAGGCGGGTGTGACGGCGCTCGTAGAGAATGCCGACAATGAGAAACAGCGCGCCGGTGGAGATGCCGTGATTGACCTGTTGCAGGACGCTGCCGGCGAGACCCAAAGGCGTCAGGGCGAAAATCCCAAGCGTGCAGAAGCCCAAATGGCTGACGGAGCTATAGGCAATCAGCCGCTTCATGTCCTTCTGCATGAGACATACGATTGCGCCGTAGATAATGCCGACGAGCGAGAGCAGGATGACGATGTGAATAATCTTGGCGCGCAGCGCGGCGTCTGCCGGAAGCAACGGCAGGGAGAAACGAAGAAAACCGTAGGTACCCATCTTCAGGAGGACGCCCGCCAGAATGACGGAGCCCGCCGTGGGAGCTTCGGTGTGCGCATCCGGCAGCCACGTGTGAAACGGAAACATCGGCACCTTGATGGCGAAGGCGAAGAAGAAGCCCCAGAACAACCACACCTTCAAGGAGTCCGGAAATTGCTGCGCCGCGGCGAGCAGCGTGGGGATATCAAACGTCTGTACAATGTTCATTTTCTCGGCGTTGAAATAGAGCGCCAGGATGGCCAGCAACATGATCACCGAGCCCGCGAGCGTGTAAAGGAAGAACTTGATCGCGGCATACAGGCGGCGTTCGCTGCCCCACACCCCAATCAAGAAATACATGGGCACGAGCATCACTTCCCAGAAAACATAAAACAGGAAGAAATCGAGCGACAGGAAGACGCCGAGCATGCCGGTCTGCAGCAAGAGCATCAGGATGTAGTATTCCTTTGTGCGCGTCTGGATGGCAGCCCAAGAAGAAAGAATCGCGAGCATGCCCAGGAAGGTCGTGAGCATGACCAGGAGCAGGCTGATGCCGTCAATGCCAAGCGCGTATTTCGCCCCGATCGAGGGAATCCAGGCGGCCGATTCCTTGAACGCGTAGCCGGCGCTGCCTACAGGAAAGTGCATCACGAGCGGCAGGGACACCACAAAACCAAGCACGCCAAACAGGTTACCCACCAGGCGGTGCAGCATCTGCGATTCACGCGACACCGCAAGCAAGAGCAGCGCGCCGACGAGCGGCGTGAAGAGCACCATGCTCAGGAGATGATGACGAAAAAACTCCATCCGGTTCGCCTTTCAGTGCAAATTGCGTACAAAAATCTGCATGTGATGGCCGTAATAGCCAAGCAGGATTACCAGACCGAGCAGGATCAGCACGGCATAACTGGAAAAGACACCCGTCTGAATCATCCGCACCGGTGCACTCAGGGCCTTGGTCATTGCGCCAGCGAGATTAACGAGCCCGTCGACAATCCATTTATCCCACCACATTGAAATCCGGGACAGCACACGCGCAAGCGAGCCTGCGCCATCCACGCCGACGCCGTCGATGATCTTCGCGTCCAAGAGTCCGAGCGCGGTGCTGAGGTCCTTGAGACGATTCACGAAGAGCGCATCGTAAATTTCGTCCACGTAGTATTTGTGGATGAGAAGCTCGTGCAGCCTCGGCCAGGAAGCGGCCAGTTTTGTATGCAACCTGGGATTCTCCCGATAGATTTTGTTTGCCAGCCAGAGTCCGGCGAGGAACATGGCCGCGGAAGCGGCCATCAACAGATATTCCACGAGAAGGGTGTGCTGCCCCAAACGTACGGAGCCAGTCTCAGTCTCCACGCCGCCCAGAACCAGTTCGAGGAATTCCGCGAACGCATTCTTCTCACCCCACAAAACGGGCAACGCGAACCATCCGCCAATGATCGACAGCGCCGCAAGAATCATCAACGGCACGGTCATGGTTTTCGGCGATTCGTGAATGTGCTGCTCCATTTCCGGTGAAAGTCGGGACATCCCGAAAAACACCCGGAAGAAAAGGCGGAACATGTAGAAGGCGGTCAGTCCTGCGGTAATTAAACCAATGAGCCAGAGCGCGAGGTAGCGGTCAACCATCTGGGAACGGCGAAAGGCGTGGCCGAGGATTTCGTCCTTGCTGAAAAAGCCGGAGAGCAAAGGCATGCCGGTGATGGCCAGCGTGGCAATCAAAAAGGGGCGCGAAGTGGCGGGAATGGTGTTCCAAAGGCCGCCCATCTTGCGAATATCCTGCTCGCCGGAAAGTGCATGAATGACGCTGCCGGCTCCAAGAAATAGCAATGCCTTGAAGAAGGCATGGGTCATGAGGTGAAAAATTCCCGCGGCGAAAGCGCCCACGCCAAGGGCCAAGAACATGTAACCGAGCTGGCTGATCGTCGAATAGGCAAGAACTTTCTTGATGTCGTACTGCACCAGCGCCATGGAAGCGGCAAACATGGCGGTAGTGGCGCCGATGATGGCCACCGTGTCCATAGCGATGGGTGCGAGCTGGTAGATGGCGTTCATACGGGCAACCATGTAGACCCCCGCGGTGACCATCGTCGCCGCGTGAATCAACGCACTGACCGGGGTCGGGCCTTCCATGGCGTCAGGGAGCCAGACATACAGCGGAATCTGGGCGGATTTCCCTATAGCGCCGACGAAGAGAAGGAGAGCGACGGCTGTAAGCACGGGCGCACCAAAAGCGATGCGGTGCTGATCCACCATGGCGGAGAGTGTTTGCACGATGCCGGGGAAGGCGACGGGATCCCCGAGGCCCTGGGCGCTGAAGCGAACCGTGCCGAACGTCGTGGCAACGAGCAAAATGCCGAGAAGAAAGCCGGCGTCACCGATACGGTTGACGAGGAAGGCTTTCTTGCCCGCGTCGGAGGCGGATTTTTTCAGGAAATAGAAACCAATCAGGAGATAGCTGCACAAGCCAACGCCTTCCCAGCCCACAAAGAGAAGTAGGAGATTGTTGGCGAGGACGAGCGTGAGCATGGAGAACATGAACAGGTTCATGTAACCGAAGAAGCGGTAATAGCCGCCTTCGTGGCTCATGTAGCCGATGGAGTAGACGTGTATCAGGAAACCGACACCCGTGACCACGAGAACCATGACGCAAGAGAGCGGATCAAGAACATAGCCCCAATCTACGAGGAACGGCGTCGGCCCACCCGGAGCGGGCATGAGGCCGGGCGTGATCCATTCAAAAAGAATTTGCTGATAAACCCGCTGACCAGGATCGGCGAAAAGTAATTGAAGGAAGGCGCCGAAGGCGTAGACGAAAGAAAGAAAGACGCTGCCCACACACAAAAATGCGACCGCGGAATTTGGCAAACGCCTGCCAACGAGGAGCATCAACGACGCCGTGAGCAACGGGAGCAACGGGATCAGCCAGAGATGCTCGAGGAAGTAGCCGCCAGGCGTCACGCGATGCGCTCCCGTTGGTTAGCAAGGCTCACCATTTGAGCAAATCCATCTCATCGGCAAAGACCGTTTCGCGATTGCGGAAAAACGCAATGATGATGCCGAGGCCGACTGCGGCTTCGGCAGCCGCATCCGCAATGATGAATAGCGCGAAGACTTGTCCGGCCACGTCGCCGAAAATGCGCGAGAAAGCGACCAGGTTGATATTCACGGCATTTAGGATCAACTCGATGGACATCAGCACAACGATGACGTTACGCCTGGTGATTACGCCGATCGCGCCGATTAAGAAAAGCGCGAAGCTGAGAAAAAGATAGTAGCCGGCAGGCATCATGGGAGTGTTGTCCTTTTCTTGGCCATAACCACCGCGCCGACCATCGCTACCAGCAGGAGCACGCTGGCAATTTCAAACGGCAGCAGATACGCGCTAAAGAGACTGTTCGCCAAGGTTTCCGTGTTCGGCTGAAGCATTTCCGCAGGAGCCGCGGAAAATAGAACCCCGTCGCCGGGCAGTTTTCGCGCTGACCAGAGCAGGATCCCCACCTGAATTGCTAGTGTCACAGTGACGATCAAGGCCACCCATTTCTGGCGCGCAAACTGGATCTGGTTTAGAGCCACATCCAGGCGCACCAACATGATGACGAAGAGGAACAGCACCATGATGCCGCTGACGTAGAGGATGATCTGGGCGACGAAGAGAAACTCCGCGCGGAGTTGCAGAAAAATTCCGGCGGTGGCCAAAAGCGTGGTGATGAGGAAAACGGCGCTGTGCATCGCATTGCGGCGCGTGACCATCAGCGCGGCGCTCAGGATCGCGACGCCGGCAAAGAAAAAAAAGATGACCTTATCCAGCATAAATGTCCCCGGCGACCGCTTCCTTCGCCACTGCAATTGCGGAAGAGGCAGCCGCTTTTCGCTTTTCGTTCAAATGCAGGAGGAAGAACGCTGCACCAAGCGTCACCAGCGTCGTGACGACAAGAGCGAGCCAGCGATTCCAGCCATATTCCGATTCGAGAATCATAGCGATTCCCACCCCGAAGATGTTGATAATCCCGAGTGGGATAAGAATGTACCACCCCAGGCCCATGAGCTGGTCAAAGCGATAGCGTGGAAGCGTGAATCGCAGCCACATGAAGAGATAAATGTACGCGCCGACCTTCAGGAGAAACCAGAACGCGCCGTGCAGTCCCCGCATAAGGAAGCGCCAACGGAATGGCCCCACGAGCGGCGCAGCCAGAATCGCCGCGAGGGCAAAGCAGGCCAACGCCACTGCCCACATAAACTTGGTCTGCACAGCGACGGGCTGCTTCCCTGCCCTTATCAGGCAGTAGACACCAACGGCCTGCGTGACCAGCGCTGGCAAAACATCAAGCCAACTCAGCCAGCGCACACTGGCAAACGGCCTCAGCCAACCGCCGAGAAACAAGGTTGTCGCCACAGACGCGACGACGATCATGTTGGCGTACTCTCCCAGAAAGTAAAGCGACCAGCGGAAGCCGCTGTATTCGGTCATATAACCGGCAACCAGCTCCGAGTCCGCTTCCGGCAAGTCAAATGGCGCGCGGTTGATTTCCGCGATGGACGCGACTACATAAATGAAGAATGCAATCGGTGCGAGGAAAATAAACCAAACGCCATACTGCTCTTGCGCTTCCACAATCCCGTGAATCCTGAGCGTGCCCGCAAGCAGCAACCCGCTGATCAGGGCCAAACCGGCCGCGGTTTCATAGCTGACCAGTTGGGCCATGCTGCGAATCGCGCCCATGATCGAATAGTGGCTGTTGGAAGCCCAGCCACCGAGCACGATGCCAAAGAGCCCGAGCGAGCTGATCCCGATGATGAACAACAAACCGACGTTGATATCACGCGCGACCTGAAACGAAGGCCCGAAGGCGATCGCACCCATGGACGTCAATGCCGCGGTCATGGAAATCACCGGCGCGAGCCAGAAGATGAGTTTGTCCGCGTTGTCCGGAATGATGTCTTCTTTGATGAGAAGTTTCAAGGCGTCCGCAATCGGTTGCAAGAGGCCATGAGGGCCAACGCGCATGGGCCCAAGGCGCGCTTGCATGTCCGCCATGACTTTGCGCTCGACAAGCACGACATAGCCGGCGACGAGAGGGACTATGGCAACAATCACCACGCCGCTAAGGAGTTCGACCCACCAGCTGCGCAGGAATTCAAGCAAGGCTTGGGTGGCGGGACTCATGGCGCTAACGGTCTACCTCCCCAAGGACGATATCGATCGTTCCGATGATGGCGACGACGTCGGAAACGAGGTGGCCTCGCGCCATCTTGTCCAGAGCCTGTAAGTTCACGAAGGATGGTGGCCGGATACGCACGCGATACGGTTGTATGGTGCCGTCACTAACGATGTAGTAGCCGAGGATGCCCTTGGGCGATTCAATGGAGTGATAGATCTCGCCAGGCGGCGGCTTCAGGACTTTGCCTACTCGAGCGAGAATCGCGCCTGGGGGAATATTCTCAATCGCTTGCAGGCAGATGAGGCGCGACTGGCGCATCTCTTCCATGCGAACTATGTAACGATCGTAGGTATCTCCGCGAGTGCCGACGGGAATTTCAAATTGATATTGGTCGTACGCAGCGTAAGGCATGGCTTTACGCAGGTCCCACTTTACGCCGCTGGCGCGCAGCACCGGTCCGGACGCACCAAGGGCGATACAGTCTTCGGCGCTGAGAACCCCCACATTTCGCGTGCGGCCAATCCAGATGCTGTTGCCAGTTAGTAGGTCGACGTATTCCTGGATGCGTCGCTCAAAGTCTTTGCAGAAGCGCTCAACGTCTTTTTCAAACAAATCATAGGCTTCGTATTGCAGGCCGCCGATGCGGAAGGCATGCGTGGTCAGGCGCGCGCCGCAATATTTCTCGAAGATCTTGAGGATTTCCTCGCGTTCGCGCATGCAGTAGAAGAGCGGGGTGAGCGCACCGATATCCAGCGCGTGCGTGCCGAGCCAGAGTAAATGGCTGGCGATGCGCTGCAGCTCGGTCAGGATGGTGCGAATCACTCTGGCGCGGGGCGGCGCTTCGGCGCTCAGCAGTTTTTCCACGGTTTCACAGTAGCCGAGTCCGTTGCTGACGGCCGCAACGTAGTCCATGCGATCAACGTAAGGAGCAAATTGCTGGTACGTGCGGTGCTCGGCGATTTTCTCCACACCCCGGTGCAGGTAGCCGATGACGCATTCCGTCCCGCGCACCCGCTCGCCATCGAGTTTCAGCTTGACGCGGAGCACGCCGTGGGTGGACGGGTGCTGCGGCCCCATGTTGAGGACAAGCTCGTCGGCACCCAGCAGTGTTTTCGATGTTTGCGTCGCGTCTTCGTGCAAAGTGTTTCCCACGCCTCCAGGCATCTACTGGCCGCTTTCGATGCCGAGATTTTCCCGGACCCAAGGCGTATCCTGCTGAAGTATGTCGTAATCCTTGCGCAATGGATGCCCTTGCCACTCATCGGGGAGTAGGATTCGTCTTAAATTCGGATGTCCCGCGAAGACGATGCCGAACAAATCAAAGATTTCGCGTTCGAGCCAGTTGGCCGTGGGCCAGATCTCGACGAGACTTGCCGCTTGTTCGCCTTCCGCCAGGGGAATCTTCAGGCGCAAGCGCGTGTTGTGCGTGAAGGAATAGAGAATGGCAATGAGATCGAAACGCTTTTCTCGGCGCGGCCAATCAACCGCGGTAAAATCCTCGAGCAATTCGAATTTTTCTTCGTCGCGCGAATAGCGGCCAATTTCCGCAAGCTTTGCGGCGTCAATCACCAAATAGGGCTGCTTCCGGTCTTCGAGAGCATCCAGAATCCCCGCCCCAAAGCGTTCGCGGTAGCGGCGGGACAATTCGTTATCAAGTGGAACCTGCACTGGCACGGGAGTCTTGGTGGCCGCGGGCTTGGCAGGTGCAACCGGTTTTGCCGTTGGCACCCCCGGAGCATCCGCGGTCTGAGGCGTGCCGGGCCCAGATTCAGCGCCAGCGGCATCAGGCTTCAGACTGTCGGACGATTGGGATGCCTTGGATTCGTCCACCACTGCACCTTCCCGCTAAATCATTCAACTAGCTGCCGGTTACCGTCTACAACGGTCCAACTTTGGGCCAACTTTTCCGCTGCCCGTTCGACTGCACCCGGTGAGATTGCTCAACAAGGTGCGCGTAAACGTTTAGAGTCGGGCGCGCGTCGGCATGGCGAAGCTGACACTGTGCGACCTTTGGCGAGGCACCGGTTTCCAAAAGCAGAGGGGCGTGCATGTGCCGGAAGGCATGGAATCCAGCCCGAGGGATGCCTAAGGCATCACATAATGGCCAGAGACGTTTCCGGGCGACTTTCTGCTGGTTGAACGGCCGACCGTAGGCGCTTACAAACAAGAGTCCCGACTTCCATCCGTACTCTTTGAACATCTCTAGCAACGGCGCGGGAATAGGAACGGAGTTCTCGCTTGCCAACGACTTCGGCGCCTGTAACTTTCCTTGCCAGGAACTCTGACGTATATTCAGGACGCCACCCTTAAGGTCCACGTCTTCGCCACGAAGACCAGTAATCTCGCCGGCACGAATCCCTGTGTACGCCGCTATCGCAAACATAAGCCTGTAGGGCTTCGCGGCCAGTTGGATAATGTCTTGAGTCTGTTCGGGAGTGAACGCGCGCGCCTGTTTGCGAATGCCACGAGACGGAAGCACCAATCTCTTCATGGCAACCGACTCGCAGATATAACCCCAGTTCTTCGCGGTGTTCAACATAGAGGAAAGTGTGGCGAGAATGTTCTCGATTGTGGTACGTGCCGAGAGCTTGGCGCAAAGATGGTTGACAAATGCTTGTTGATTTTCTACCCCTAGGTTATCGAAGCGAGCTTTGCCGAGGAATGGAACGATGTGGGCTCGAAGGTGGGATTCCGCAGACTGGCGCGCGCGCGGCTTCTGCCGCGCTAGAATGTCGCCCTTCCACCGCTCGGAGAATTCTTCCACCGTAGCCACCCTGCCCGGACGGTAGCCAGGATCGTTGACCCGAAACAGAAGACGCTGCATTGCGCGCTCGGCTAACGGCTTCGTGCGGTATTCCTTCACCGTACCGAGGACCACATTCTTTCTGACACGCATGGTCTTGCCATCTGCCCGGATAACGTCCTCGCGCCAGCGCCGTACCAAATTGCGCCCCGTTGATACACGTATCCCCGCTGAAAACGACGATGAGCCATCGAATCTCCTTTCAGATTCGGTGACTCTATTGGCTTTACAGGGGATTGTATCACCCCTTCGCTTCTGCGCGTGCGCAGATGACCCCACTGATAGCGTTGAAGCTAAAGAATCTGACCGGTGAATTAACCAACATCTATCCGCCAATCAATCCGACGATCTCGGTGCGAGAGAAGGAAGGGCATAAATTCATTGCGGTAGTCATCTATGGAAGTAAGCGCAAGCCTCATTTTTCTCTACGGAATACTCAATCCCTGGGGTTTCCGAGGTGGATATTTCAGGTAGGTCGCCACGATTTGCTTGAAACTGTCGGAAAAGGTTACCCCGGTCCACGTCCGCTCAGTGTAATTATTCATAAAGATGTCGTAGCGTTCCTGTGGGTCTTGCCAGAGATCGAGGATCTGCGGCACAATTGCAATCATCTTGGTCTGCCCCACTCATTGGCTGGCTTTTCCCCTACTTATACGAAGCGTAAGAATTCATACCAGTAGGGACCTGCTCCTTGCCCAGCTACCAAAGGACAGATACTGCGAGGCCAGACGGCCGCCCAGACAATGCGAGTTTCCGTCAGGTACGTGTTTTCGAGTGTGAGCTCTCTGCTTGGGCCACTAGGTTTTCGTGCCGGGCGGTTCGGCTGCGAGTTTCTCCGGGTGTGGCGGAAGCGGTTTGCAGTTGACTCCTGCGTTCATCGCATATATGTATTAACGGGATTACTTCTCTAACGGAAATCACAAAATGCAGGTCAGGGACTCGAGCATCTCTTATACACGGTGGGCGCCGCAGGTCCTCGTTTGTCGCTGTTGGCCTGCGGCCTTCTTGCTGGCGGCTTCTCTCTTTTCTGTTCATTCCTGTTTTGCTTTTGCCCAGGCGTCTCGAGTCCCTGACATTTTCAAACCAGCGTCGACTCCCGCGGAATCCATTCAACGACTCTCTCTCTTTGTCCTCGTCATTACCGCTCTCATTTTTGTAGTCGTCTTTTCTCTTCTGGTGTACGCCATAAGGAAGTTTCGCTACCGCGCTCCGGAAGATGGCCTCGAACCTCCCCAAGTCTATGGCAGCAATCAGATGGAACTGGCCTGGACCGTTGTCCCGGTTCTTATCGTCCTGGTTCTTTTCTTCGCCACCGCTCGCGTCATCCATTCGATTCAGCAGGCTGTGCCGCCGCCCGGCACAATTCAAGTTACCGCCATTGGTCATCAGTTCTGGTGGGAATTCCGGTATCCTGGGCTCGGAGTCGTCACCGCCAACGAACTACACGTTCCGGCGAGCAATTCTGCGCAGCGCACACCGACCTTTGTCACGCTGCTCTCCGCCGATACCGACCATAGCTTTTGGGTTCCGCAACTCGCTGGCAAAACGGACCTGATTCCCAACCGGGTTAACTCCATGTGGATTGAACCTCACGAGACGGGCATGTACGTTGGCCAGTGCGCACAATACTGCGGCACTCAACACGCCAAAATGCTTCTGCGGATCTACGTCGAATCTCGCGAGCAGTTCAATCAGTGGGTCGCCGCGCAAAAGCAGCCTGCTCATTCTGCCGACGCGGTGGCGGCCGGGCGCCGCATCTTTGAAAAAACCGCTTGTGTCAATTGCCACGCTATCTCCGGAACCATTGCCGACGGCCGCTTTGGCCCCGATCTCACTCACCTCATGGGACGCGAAACGATCGCGGCCGGCGCCGCCACCAACACACACGAAAATCTCAAGCTCTGGATCCATAATCCCGATTCCATCAAGCCCGGCGCACTCATGCCCGCCATGAATCTAAGCAACCAGGATCTGGAAGCCGTCACCGCCTATCTGGAGTCCCTTCGATGAGAGCGAGGCTATAGCTCGATGTCCTCCGAGTCCATTGCGCTCACTGCCGTCCGGGAGCCCTCTCGCCCTCTTGGCGACGCTCTCTATTCCTGGGTCACCACTGTTGACCACAAACGCCTCGGCATCCTTTATATTCTGTACGCCATCTTGTTCCTCGTGATCGGCGGCATCGAAGCCTCCGTCATGCGTCTCCAGCTTATCGTTCCCCACAACCACTTCGTCTCTCCGCAAACCTTTAACCGCATGTTCACCATGCATGGCACCACCATGGTCTTTTTTGTGGCTATGCCTGTCCTGTTCGGCTTTGGCAATTACCTCATCCCTCTTATGATCGGCGCTCGCGATATGGCTTTTCCCCGCCTCAACGCCTGGAGCTTCTGGCTCACCGCCTTTGGCGGCTTGCTCCTTTACTTCAGCTTTGTCGGCGGCAACGGTCTTTATGGCGCGGGCAGCGCGCCCGACGTTGGCTGGTTTGCCTACGCACCTCTCACTGCAAAAACATTTTCCGTCGGTCATAGCACGGATTTCTGGACCCTTGGCTTACTCGTTTCTGGTTTCGGCAGCATTGGTGCCGCTGTCAACTTTGTCGCCACCATCGTCTGTCTCCGTTGTCCCGGCATGAGCCTAGGCAAAATGCCCCTCCTGGTCTGGCTCAATCTGGTCATGGGCGCCATGGTCCTCCTGGTCATCTCGCCTCTCACCGCTGCGCAGGTCATGCTTTCTCTCGATCGATTCCTCGGCGCGCATTTCTTCGACACGCAGGCCGGTGGCTCCGCTGTCCTCTGGATGCATTTCTTCTGGATCTTCGGTCATCCGGAAGTTTACGTCCTAGTCATCCCGGCATTCGCATTCGTCTCGGAAATCATCCCCGTTTTTTCGCGCAAGCCCATCTTCGGCTATCCAGTCATGGTTGCCGCCACCGTTTGTATCGGTTTCGTCAGCTTTGGCGTCTGGGCCCACCACATGTTCACCATCGGCATGAATTCCTACGCCAACAGTTTCTTCGTCATCACCACCATGGTCGTCGGCGTCCCTACCGGAATTAAAATCTTCAATTGGCTCGGCACCATGTGGGGAGGCAAGCTCCAATTCAAAACTCCCATGCTCTTCTGCATTGGTTTCCTCTTCCAATTTCTCGTCGCAGGTCTTACGGGCATCATGCTCGCTGCCGCTCCCTTCGATTGGCAACTCGGCAACTCTTACTTTGTCGTGGCTCACTTTCACTACGTCATCGTTGGCGGCATCCTCTTCGGACTCTTCGCAGCCTTCTATTATTGGTTCCCCAAAATGAGCGGGCACCTCTACAACGAGAAACTCGGCACACTCCACTTCTGGCTCTTCGTCATCGGCTTTCATCTCACCTTCGACTTCATGCACATCCCCGGCATTCTTGGCATGCCGCGCCGCATCTACACCTACGAGCCCGGCCGCGGCTGGGACCTGTGGAATTTCATCGTCACCATTGGCGTTTTCTTCCAGGCGGTGGCGATTCTCATTTTCGTCGGCAACCTCCTCTACTCCATGTTCAAAGGCAAGCTCGCCGGCAACGATCCCTGGGACGGCTGGACTCTCGAGTGGTCCACTTCCTCTCCACCGCCCGAATACAATTTCGCCCGTATTCCTGTCGTTCGCAGCCGGCGTCCTCTTTGGGACCTCAAACACCCCGAAGATCCCGACTGGAAGTATGAGTAACCAATGATGAGCACCAAGGAGATCCGCTCTTGAGCAGCACCGCCATCCCGCCGACCTCGATCGAATCGCAGTGGTCCCTGCCCTACAAGGGTCATGTCGGCATGGCCTGTCTCATCGCCGCTGAGTCCGCCATCTTCACCATCTTTGTCGTCGCTTACATCTTCTACATCGGCAAGAGCCTCTCCGGTCCCACGCCGCGAGAAGTCCTCCATCTCCCCATCTTCGCTACGGTCTGCTTGCTCTCCAGCAGTCTCACCATCCATGCCGCCGTCGGCGCTCTCCGCAAATCGAATCTCAGCGCGTTCTGTCTCTGGTGGTTCCTCACACTCACCCTCGGCGCCATCTTCCTTTTCGAAACCGGCCGCGAATGGCAGCGCCTCATCTATCACGAAGGCCTCACTATCAGCACCAATCTCTTCGGCACCACCTATTACTCGCTCGTCGGCCTTCACGCTTTCCACGTGACCGTTGGTCTCATCGGCCTGTTCACCGTTTTGCTTTTGACATTACTCGGCAAGGTCCAACAGGAACACTCCAGAAATGTCGATGTCTTTGCTATGTACTGGCACTTTGTCGACGTCGTGTGGATCGTGGTCTTTACCGTTGTCTACATCATCGGTCGTTAGGGGAGCGCGTAACAGAATGTCTTCGCCCGATTCACAATCAGATGTCAGCAACGCAGCGCCCCCCACAGTCAGGCTGCCCGCTCCCACCGCGTGGCCCATCACCCTGGCCTTCGGCGTCACTCTCCTCATGGGCGGACTCGTCACCAGTCTCTCGGTCATGATACTCGGGGCGATCCTTGTTGTCGTGGGTTGTGTTGGCTGGTTCCTCGACGTTCTTCCCCACGAAAAGCATGTGGAAGTTTCTGCCGTCGATGAACCCGCCGTGATCACCACTTCTCGCCCCCAAGTCGCTCGCTTGAAGATCGCTCCCGAACTCCCGCGCGTCCTACTTCCTCTCGAAACTTATCCCGTCTCCGCCGGCATCAAGGGTGGACTCGCTGGCAGCGTCGCCATGGCCGTGCTCGCCTGTCTCTACGGCATCATCAAGCAGGGAAGCATCTGGTATCCCATCAACCTCCTAGCTGCTACCGTCTATTCGCAATCCATGATGCTTGGCCACGGCTCTTTCAAAGCGTTCTACCTGGACAGCTTCCTGATCGCTTCCGTCATTCATCTCCTCACTTCCGTACTCGTCGGCCTTCTCTATGGCGCCATGCTCCCCATGATCTCGGGTCGTCCCATTCTTCTCGGCGGCGTCGTTGCTCCCGTTCTCTGGTCCGGCCTGCTTCGTGGCATGTTGGATCTCATCAATCCGCTTCTTAGCGAGCGCGTAGATTGGTGGTGGTTCATCGCCTCTCAGCTCGCCTTCGGCATTGTTGCCGGACTCGTCGTCGTCCGCGGGCGCCGGGTGCCCGTCAAACAGTTCATCCCCTTTGCCGTGCGCGCCGGCCTTGAAACGCCCGGAGCCATGCACGAAAAGAAAGGCGGGGACCAACGACCATGAGTCTTCGCCTGCTACTTCTCGCCCTTCTCGCCGCCGCGCTCTTTACCTGCGCCGGTTGCAGCAACCTCCCCGGCCGCCCCTCGGAATCCTCCATTCCCATCGACCCCGACAATGTCACCGATTTCACCCTTCTCTACGGAAAGAATTGCTCCGGCTGTCACGGCTCGGAAGCGAGGGGCGGCGCGGCTCTCTCCCTGGGCGATCCTGTTTATCTCGCCATGGCCGACGAGGCCACTCTCCGCAAAGTCGTTACCAACGGCATCGCAGGCACTGCCATGCCCGCCTTTGCCAAAAGCGCCGGCGGCATGCTCACCGACAATCAGGTCGGCGTCATCATCCGCGGCATTCGCGAGCGTTACTCCAAACCCAACGCCCTCGCCGACATCACTCTTCCTCCTTACACCGCCATCGAGCCAGGTGACCCCGCCCGCGGCGCTGCTGTCTACGCAACCTTTTGCTCGTCCTGCCACGGCCCTACGGGTAAAGGTGGCCCCAAGGCCAGTTCCATTGTCGAAGGATCCTTCCTCGCTCTCCTCACCGATCAGGAACTTCGCACCCTCGTCATCGTTGGTCGCCCCGACCTCGGTGCTCCCGATTGGCGCAACAATGTTCCCGGCAAGCCCATGTCTTCTCAAGAGATTTCCGATGTTGTCGCTTGGCTCTCTTCCCAGCGCCCGCAATTTGCGGGGCGTCCTTATCCCGGCGCGGCGAAACCCGCAGGAGAACTCCCATGACCCTGCCCGATAATCTTTCCCGGCGCGCCATGCTCATGAAGCTGGGCATTTTCTTCAACGGCATCGTTGCCGCAATCCTGGCCGTTCCCGTCGTTCGCTACGTTCTGTCTCCCGTCGCGCGTTCCCGCAAAGTAGGCTACGAGACCTGGCTTACACTCGGCCCCCTCGATCAATTTCCCGCAGGGCAAACGCGCCTCGGCAGCTTCCGCAATCCCGACGTTCAGCCCTGGGATGGCAAGACCGCCTACAGCGACTGCTGGGTCCGCCGCATCGACGATCGCACCTTTCAGGTCTTTGCCATCAATTGCATGCATCTCGGCTGCCCCGTTCGTTGGTTCCCGCAATCTGGCCTTTTCATGTGCCCCTGCCACGGTGGTGTCTACTACGAAGACGGCGCACGCGCATCGGGTCCTCCCGAACGCGGCCTTTTCGAATACCCTCACAAAATTGAAGAAGGGAAGCTCTTCATCAAAGCCGGAGAATTGCCCACTCCCGTTAGTCCCAGCAACCCCAGCGCACTCGTCGATATAAGTGGGAAGCTTCCATGCGCTTGATCCAGCAAATCGGCGATTGGCTCGACGCGCGCCTTCAACTCGCCGCCTCTCTTCGCGAAACGACCGAGCATCCCGTCCCGCGCGAAACCGCCAGTTGGTTCTACGTTTTCGGCAGCGCGGCTCTCGTTGTCTTTGTCATGCAAATCATCACTGGCATGTTGCTTGCCGTCATCTACGTCCCCTCCGCCGCCGAAGCCTGGAACAGCCTGCAAACTCTCAATCACTCCATCGCCTTTGGCTGGTACATCCGCGCACTCCATGGTTGGGGTTCCAACTTCATGGTCGCCATCGTTCTCATTCATATGGTCCAGGTTTTTCTCTTTGGCGCTTTTAAATATCCCCGCGAACTCACCTGGATCGTCGGCGTCTTTCTTCTGCTGATGACCTTGGGTATGGCCTTTTCCGGCCAGGTTCTTCGTTTCGATCAGGATGCCTTCTGGGGGCTTGGCATCGGGGCTTCCATCTGCAGCCGCATCCCCATTTTCGGCCCGTGGATGGTAGACCTCCTTCTCGGTGGACCCATCATCGCCGGCGCCACGCTCTCACGCTTTTTCGCGGTCCATGTCTTCGTCATTCCCGGCATGCTCATCGCGTTCGTCGGTCTCCACCTCCTCATGGTTTTGAAACTTGGCATCAACGAATGGCCCATGCCAGGCCGCATCGTTCGCAAAGCCACCTACATCAAGGAGTATCACGAGCTCACGCACAAAGACGGCATCCCCTTTGTTCCCGGCGCTGTCTGGAAAGATCTTTTCTTTGGTGGATGCGTTCTTCTCACGCTCGCCATTGTCGCTGCCTATTTCGGTCCCTTCGGCCCCTCCGGTCGTCCTGATCCCACCATCATTCAAACCGCACCTCGCCCCGATTATTTCTTTCTCTGGCTCTACGCACTTCTATCTCTGCTCCCGCCGAAAATGGAGACACCCGCACTCCTGATCGGCCCGGTCATCGCCATCCTCTTTCTCCTCCTTCTTCCGTTTATTTTCGGTGAAGGCGAAAAAACCTGGCGCCGACGTCCGATCGCTGTTCTCACCATTCTTCTCGTCGCTGTAGTTTTTGGCACCTTGACCGATTTGGGCGGCCACGTTCCCTGGAGCCCCGTCATGGACGCCTGGAGCGGCGACCCCATCCCCCAGCAATTCCTGAAAAAACGCTCTGCCCTCGAACGCCAGGGCGCGCTCGTCTTTCAACTCAAGCAATGCCACAATTGCCACTCACTCGGGGACGAGGGCGGCAAGCGCGGCCCCGCTCTCGATAAAGTCGCTCTTCTCCTCACCCAGGACCAACTCATTCGCCAGGTCATTCAAGGCGGCGGCAACATGCCCGCCTACGGCAAGAATCTCAGCCCTGCCGAAACCACGGCTCTTGTCGCCTTCCTGAAAACGCTTCACCCCACCAACCAACCACCCGCTCGCGACGCTTCTCGCGCCGTCGCCGCAGAGCCGGCTGCAAATTCGCCGAACGGGACTAACCCCTAGCGTGTCATGTTGCCCGAAGCCCAATCCATCCTTAAGGAATGGTCGCCACCGGTCCTCATCAACGTGGTCATCGTACTCACGGCACTCTGCTATCTGCGCGGGTGGCTTTCGTTGCGCCGCACCTCTCCAGAGCTCATCCCGCCATGGCGTCTCGCCGCTTTTCTGACGGGCATGTTCTCTCTGTGGATCGCGATTGGCTCGCCGCTCTCTGCCTTCGATGAGGCTTCGCTCACCGTCCACATGATCCAGCACATCCTGCTGATGCTCGTTGTTCCTCCGCTCGTCCTTTTTGGCGCCCCGTCCTTGCCGTTCCTTCACGGACTCCCGCAAGGTTTTGTTCGCACCCCTCTCGGCTTATTCCTCCGCTGGCCTCCTGTGCAATCCCTTGGCAAATTTCTCACTCATCCCCTCGTCTGCTGGATTCTCGCCTGCATCGCTCTCCTCGCCTGGCACGTTCCCTCCGCCTTCGAACTCGCCCTCCGCTCTGACGCCTGGCACGAACTGGAACACTTCTGCTTCCTCTCCACGTCCATCCTCTTTTGGTGGCCCGTTGTCCAGCCGTTTCCCTCTGAATCTCGTTGGCCACGCTGGACCATCCCCCTCTATCTCTTCTTCGGCACCTTCCCCGGCGGAGCCCTCGGCGCGTTCCTCGTCTTCTGTGATCGCGTCCTATATCCCTCCTACATCGAAGCGCCGTCTCTCTTCGGCATCACTCCCCTTGTGGATCAAATCTTTGCCGGCTCACTCATGTGGGTCTTCGGCCTCTTTGTCCTTCTCCTCCCCGGCGTCTTCATCACGTTCCATCTCCTCTCTCCGCTGGACCCGGGTTATCAAAGCCACCACTGTGTCAAGCCACACTGAATCGAAGCGCAACCATGTGATACCTCGCAGGCCGAGGCTGCCTAGGGATGGCAACACAACATACGTTCGGGGATCTCGGTCCGGGGCAGGGAGCGATGTGGGTCTGTGGATAACCTTGAAACCTCATTGACTTGGAAGGCGATTGGTTGGAGACCGGCGCCGGTATGGGAAATGAATCAGTACCGCACTTTATGTCGGCACAGTAGGGTACAAGCGTTGCCAGCAGCCTCGTGGAGGGAATCGTGAGCATTCTTTTCAGGTTGGTGGGCGATTTGGTCCGGTCTGGCGGGCTAAAGAGGTTGAAGTGCACTTGCCCTTAGACTACTCTGTTCGTCTGGGCCAGGGCCGAATCAGCTAATTTATGAAATACTGGGGTACAGCGTGAGCCAATCTCTTCCCATTGTTTATCTGGCACGCCACGGCGAAACAGCTTGGAGCCTTACCGGACAACACACTGGATTGACCGATCTTCCGCTGACTGAACACGGAGAAGCCGTGGCTCGAAACCTCACCAATCGGCTCAAACACCTCTCTTTCGAGGCTGTTTTCGTCAGTACCCTGCTGCGCGCTCGCCGGACCTGCGAACTGGCCGGTTTCGGCGATGTCGCGGTAATCGATCCTGATTTGGTGGAATGGAACTATGGTGACTACGAGGGCCGTACAACGTCGGAAATCCGCGCAGAGCGTCCTGGGTGGCAGCTGTTCCGCGATGGTTGCCCTGGGGGCGAAACAGTAGAACAGGTGGCTGCTCGGGCCGATCGAGTCATAAAACGACTTCGCCAAGTCCCTGGGCACGTGCTCGTCTTTTCAAGCGGTCACTTTATTCGGGTTCTAGCCGAGCGCTGGATTGGCTTGGGTATTTCGGCCGCTGCTCGCTCTTTTATGCTGAGCACGGCTAGCTTGAGCGCGCTAGGCTACGAAAACGATCTCGACCAACCGGTGATTCGGTTCTGGAACGACACTTCCCATACCGAGATAGCTCAGTCCGCAGCTGCGAACTGAGCAGCCGAGGTTCTCAGACGCATCGCGTCGCATGAAACAGCATTCCCGGAGCGCTGGATCATTTAGGCTCCCTGCAGCCCCCCGTGACCGCGATTTTTGCCAACTTCTAAGAAATGATGCGTACGATGCGTGCTTATTGTAGAGCGACATGCACCGTAGAGCGGTCTTGTGAGATTTGTATCAGCTGACAATCGCAAGGTCTCGACGTCAGCGACTTCCCCCATGGGCCGTTCGGAATTTCCAGCCTTCCGGGTCTGTCCTGATCAGCGCCTACCTGTCGCTTTTGACAATAGCAAGGCCCCCCCATCCCTGTAACATGAGTATCGCACCTATGAGGTGACTCCATGAAAGCGACAAAGCTGCTGCATAATCTTGGACAGAGCATCTGGCTCGACAATATTACCCGGGACCTGCTAAACACCGGAACCCTTCAGAAGTACATCGACGAGCTCTCTGTCACCGGACTCACCTCCAATCCAACTATCTTCGACCACGCCATCAAGAACAGCACTGCTTACGATTCCGCTATTCGCGAGAAGCTCGCACAGGGGAGATCGGGCGAGGCTCTCTTCTTTGAATTGGCGCTCGAAGATTTGACGCGCGCAGCCGACATTTTCCGTCCGATCCATGATTTGTCGAATGGAGTCGACGGTTGGGTCTCGCTCGAGGTGTCGCCACTT
>Ga0306920_100000624_pt1 | contig 41775 bp, 40 predicted proteins | sample flu12Cox44000170_FD_204666 | JGI IMG/M metagenome (GOLD analysis project Ga0306920, IMG submission 204666) | Lab enrichment of tropical soil microbial communities from Luquillo Experimental Forest, Puerto Rico - flux4day.12C.oxic.44.000.170 (v2)... | ecosystem: Environmental > Terrestrial >... | reverse complement strand
TTCTGCGCAACATCCTCGGCGAGCGCGTGCTCGGCCTGCCCAAGGACTGAGGTCTCATCGCGTGATGCCCCTTCGTTCCGTCCCCGTGATCGACATCGCACCGTTCCTCGCCGGCTCTCCCGAAGGCCGGGTCCGCGTGGCCGCTCAGGTCGGCCGAGCCTGTGAGGAGATCGGCTTCCTGATCGTGCAGGGACACGGCGTTCCCCGCGAGCTCGTCGAGCAGATGTATGACGTCTCCCGGCGCTTCTTCGATCTGCCCCTCGAGGAGAAGATGAAGGCGCGCGGCGCCGAGCGGAGCCGCGGCTACGGCCCCTTGGGCGAGGAGGCGCTTTCCTACGGCCTCGGCCAGGCCGCGCCCGCCGACGTCAAGGAGAGCCTCTACGAAGGGCCGATGAACGTGCCCGACACGCCCTATTTCCGTGGGCCCGCGGGCGCGCCGCATTTCGTGCCGAACCTCTGGCCGGAGCGGCCGGCCGAGCTGCCGTCGGTGTGGCGTGCGTATTACCGGGAGATGGAGCGGCTGGCCGGCGACATCATGCGCATCTTCGCCCTCGCCCTCGATCTGCCCGAGCACTTCTTCGTGGACAAAATCGACAAGCACGTGAGCCGGGTGCGGGCCATCAACTATCCCGACCAGCACGAGGCCCCGCAGCCGGGTCAGCTCCGCGCCGGCGAGCACACCGACTACGGCACCATCACCATCCTCAAGATCGAGGACGCGCCCGGCGGCCTGCAGGTCCGGACGCGGGAAGGGGAGTGGCTGGACGTGGAGGCGGTGCCTGACGCCTTCGTCGTCAATCTCGGCGACCTCATGTTGCACTGGACGAACGACCGGTGGATCTCCACCCTCCACCGCGTGCTCAACCCGCCTCGCGACGCTCAGCTCGGCACTCGGCGGATGTCGCTCGTCTTCTTTCACCAGCCCAACTACGATGCGCTGATCGAGTGCCTGCCGAGCTGCCAGGGTCCTGGGTGGCCCGCCAAGTATCCGCCGGTGACCTCGGGCGAGCACCGCAACCGCAAGTTCGCCGCGACGACGATCGCGCCCTAGCGCGCGGCGGAGGGCCGAGCGCAGCCCGTGTACATGTAGGTCAGCGGCCGCGGTCCGGGGGCGTACTCGGTCCGCAGCTCGGAGATCTCGAAGTCCCCCTCGCGGAGCAGATCGTCCACCTTCCGGTCGAGGTGACACCCGCCGGCGAGGCGACGCCAGATCGGCGTGAGCCTCCTCTGCCAGCTCCGGACTCTGGGCAGTGGGGAGAGACCGTGCTCCACGAAGCGAAGAGCGCCTCCCGGCGCGAGCACACGCTGCATCTCGCGCAACGCGGCCACCGGATTGGGGATGGAGCAGAGCGTCCACGTCAGGATCACGGTATCGACGGTTCCATCCGCGAGGGGAATGTCGGTCGCCGATGCCTGGAGGAGGCGCAGGGGCGCGCCGTCCCGCGTGACGCGCCGGCGCGCCATCGAGAGCAGACGCGGCGACGGATCGAGACCCAGGAGCGCCTCCACGGCGCGGCCGTAAAGGGGCAGGTTCAATCCGGAGCCCACGCCCACCTCGAGGACGCGCCCGCGCGCCGGTGGAACGACCTCCCGCCGGAACGGCTCGAGGAGCTGCTGCCGCATCACGCGGTCCAGGAGCACGGGCAGGATGCGGCGCTCGTAGAACGCGGCCACTCGTCCGGTCGTCACGCTACGCGGAGAACCCCTGGGGGGCGACTCGCCATGCCTTGGAGAACTTGCTCGCGAACGTCTGGAAGCCAATGCTGAAGGTGAGCTCCACGATCTCCGGCTCCGTGAAGTGTTCCCGCAGGCGGGTCAGGCACTCCTCCGTCACCTCGAGATCGTCGCGAGTGATGCGCTCGCAGAAGGCGAGGGCGGCGCGCTCTCGCTCCGTGTACCGTGCGCTCTCCCCGTAGGTAGACAGATCAGCCAGCTTCTCCGGTGCGATGCCCATCTTCACGCCCACGGCGCGACGGATGTCCATTCAGTAGGGGACCCCGTAGAGGCTGGCCACCTGCAGGTTGAGCAGCGCGCGCAGCTGCCGTTCCGTCCTCGAGAACCACTCGATGATCAAGTAGAAGCTGCCCAGCCCCAGCATGAGGGGCAGCCGTCGCGCCATGAGACGTTCCGGAGTCGGCACCTTGCCGAACATCCGCTGCCCCAGTTTGAACAACGCCCGCGTCACCACTCCCGGCCGCTCATTGTCCGCGATTCGTTCCATGACGTCCTCCCGTGTCAGGGGAACTGCTCGGGAACGCCCCGGCGGCGGGGCACCACTGGCAAGCATACGCCCGCCTACACCGCCCGCTCGAAGCCGTGCTCGCGGGTGTCGTTCACGTCCTCGGGCAGGACGCGCTCCCCCGTGCGTCGGAAGCCCATGCGCTCGTAGAGGCGGTGGGCGAGATCGAAGCGCGTGTCCGACCAGAGCACGAGGCGAGGCACGCGCTGCGCCCGGCACCAGTCGAGCACCGCCTCCACGAGAGCGCGGCCGAGACCTCGCCCTCGCCACTCCGCGTCCAGATACAGCCGATGCAGCTCGGCCGTCTCCGCATCGACGCGCTCCACGCCTACCGATCCCACCACGGTGCCATCCTTCCGCACCACGTAGAACGCGCCGTGCGGAGGTGCGTAGTGGGCGGCAAAGGAGTGAAGATCCGGGACCTCGACGGCGGCCTCGAAAACGAATCCGTACTCGGCGAAGACGCGGCCGATGAGCGCGATGACGCCGTGCACGTCGGCCGAACTCGCCTGGATTACCGCGAGCGCGTCGCCAGTCATGGCGGCAACCTAGCACAGCGATCTCTTCGAGGGATTGCCTTTGCCGGGAGGCACGTCTACGATAACCGGCGCCTGCCACGGTGCGGGCGCGCGAGGAGGCTCACATGACCGAAGAGCAGCAGCGGATCCGGAGCTACCTGGTGGCACAGGGCGCGAAGCTCAGCCCCGCCGCCATCGTCGAGAAGGTGCGCGCGGCCATGGCGGAGCTGGAGACGGCAAGCCGCGCCGTGCCCGCCGATCGGTTCGGCGAGCGCCCGGAGCCGGGGGAATGGTCGGGCAACGAGGTAATGAGCCACGTCGTGGCCGCGGGCGCCTACTTCGGCGGCGGCATCATAGCTGCCCTCGACGACGCACCCCCGCCGCCGCGCATGGGCGGCTCCGGCGCGGAGAACGCGCCCGGGCGCTCCGCCGCCGAGTGGTGCCGGCTCCTCTCGCGCGATCGCGACGCGCTCTTCGCGCGGGTTCTCCGCGCCGCGCCGGATGCCGCGCCCGCCCGGCGCATCGAGCACGGAATGTTCGGGCCGCTCAACTGGCGCGAGGCTCTCCTCTTCCTGCGCTTGCACGACCTCGACCACGCGGGTCAGCTCCAGAAGATCGCCGCCGCCCTCACCGCCTTCCGGCCCGCCTGATGCGCGTCGCCATCTCGCTGCGTCTGGCCAGCGAAGACTGGGAGCAGGCGAGCGCCTACGTCGTGGAGGCGGAGCGGCTCGGCGTGGACTGCGTCTGGTCCGCCGAGGCCTGGGGCCACGACGCAGTGACGCCGCTGGCCTTCGTGGCTGCGCGCACCTCTCGCATCCGCCTCGGCACCGGCATCATGCAGGCGGGCACGCGTACTCCCGCCCTCGTAGCCATGACGGCCATGAGCCTGGCCGCCATGTCGCGCGGGCGTTTCCTCCTCGGCTTGGGCGTGAGCGGCCCACAGGTGATCGAGGGCTGGCACGGCATCCGCTTCGAACGCCCCGTCCAGCGCATCCGCGAGATAGTGGAGATCGTGCGGCGGGCGACCCGCGGCGAGCGCCTCGAGTTCAAGGGCAGCGTCTACGAGCTGCCCCTCCCGGGTGGGGAAGGCAAAGCCCTGCGGTCCGCCGCCAAGCCGCAGCCGAATATTCCCGTGTATCTCGCCACGCTCTCGCCGAAGAGCCTCGAGATGACGGGCGAGATCGCCGACGGCTGGCTTGGGACGTCGTTCATGCCGGACCACGCGCGCGTGTTCTTCGACCACCTGGAAACGGGAGCGCGCCGCGCCGGCCGCTCGCTCCAGAGCCTCGATCTCCAAGCGGGCGGCTTCGTCGCCTTCTCCGATCACGTAGAGCGGCTCATCCCGCCCCGCAAGCCGGGGCTCGCCTTCACCTTGGGTGCCATGGGCTCGCGCCAGCACAACTTTTACAACGATGCCTTCAAGCGCGCTGGCTACACCGACGTCGCCCTCGAGGTGCAGCGGCTGTGGCTCGATGGCCATCGCGAGGAGGCAGCGGCGCGGGTGCCCGACGAGCTGGTCCTCAAGACCAACCTCCTGGGGACGGAGGCGATGGTGCGCCGCCGCCTCGAGCTCTATCGCGACGCCGGTGTCACCACGTTGCGGGTGGAGCCCGCGGGCGAGACGCTCGACGAGCGGCTCGCGACGCTCGGTCGGCTGCTCACCCTCGTGCGCGCCCTCTGAGCCCCTCCACAATGAGCGGAACGATCCAGCACGTGCGTGCGGGAGTCCTCGATGTCGCCTACGAGGCCGCGGGTCCGTCCGACGGCGTGCCGGTAGTGCTCCTGCACGGTTTCCCCTACGACGTGCATGCCTACGACGAGGTGGCACCGGCCCTCGTCGCAGCGGGCTGTCGCGTGATCACGCCCTACCTGCGCGGCTACGGCCCTACCCGGTTCTTGTCCGCCGAAACACCGCGCTCGGGTCAGCAGGCGGTCCTCGGGCACGATTTGCTCGCCCTCATGGACGCGCTCGGCATCCGCAGCGCGGTGCTCGCCGGCTACGACTGGGGCGGCCGCGCCGCCTGCATCGTGGCGGCCCTCTGGCCCGATCGCGCCCGGGGGCTCGTATCGGGCTGCGGCTACAACATCCAGGACATTGCCGATTCCGCGAGGCCGCAGGCGCCGGAGCGCGAGCACCGCCTCTGGTACCAGTACTACTTCCACGGCGAGCGGGGCCGGGCCGGGCTCGCCCAGCATCGCCGCGAGCTCGGCAGGCTTCTGTGGCAGCTCTGGTCGCCGAACTGGAAGTTCGACGACGCTACGTACGACCGCACGGCCGTCTCCTTCGACAATCCCGATTTCGTGGACGTGGTGATCCAGTCCTACCGGCATCGCTTCGCGCTCGCCCCCGGCGATCCCGCGGTGGAGGAAATCGAGGTCCGGCTCGCCGCACAACCTCGAATCACCGTGCCGACCATCGTCCTCCATGGTGAGGGAGACGGGGTGAGCCCGCCCTCCGCCTCCGCGTCCCACCAGCGCTTCTTCACGGGGAGCTACGAGCGGCGTCTCGTCCCGAGCGTCGGTCACAACCTGCCGCAGGAGGCGCCGCGCGAGTTCGCCGAGGCGATACTCGCCCTGGCCCACATCAAGTCCCGGATGGACTCCAAGCGGGCGTGAGGATATCGACGTGGAGAGACGAAAGCTCGGCAAGACGGACATGGAAGCGAGCGTCCTCGGCTTCGGAGGGTCGGAGATCGGCTTTCAGGGAGTGAGCGGCCGCACGGTGGCGCGGCTCCTCGACGGCGCGCTGGACGCCGGGCTCAACGTGATCGACACCGCCGAGTGCTACGAGAACAGCGAGGAGCTCATCGGCAAGGCGGTGAGTGGACGCCGCCGGGAATTCCATCTCTTCACCAAGTGCGGCCACGGGAAGAGCTATGGCCATGCGGACTGGCGGCCGGCCGCGGTCCTCGCGAGCATCGAGCGAAGCCTCCGCCGGCTCAAGACCGATGCCGTCGATCTCGTCCAGCTCCACAGCTGCTCCCTCGAGCACCTCAAGAAGGGCGATGTGATCGCCGCGCTCGAGCGGGCGCGCGAGCGGGGCTGGACGCGCTACATCGGCTATAGTGGAGACGGTGAGGCCGCCCGCTACGCCATCGAGTGCGGGCACTTCGACACGCTGCAGACGTCGGTGAGCATCGCGGACCAAGAAGCGCTGGAGCTGACCTTGCCCCTGGCCAAGGCGCGCGGCATGGGCGTCATCGCCAAGCGACCGATCGCGAACGTGGCGTGGACGTACCAGACGAAGCCGGCCGAGCCCTACTACCAGGACTACTGGACGCGGCTCCGAGCCCTCGACTATCCGTTCCTGCGTGATCCCGACGTGGCGGTGGCCACGGCGCTGCGCTTCACCCTGAGCGCGCCCGGGGTGCACACCGCCATCGTGGGCACCACGAAGCCCGGGCGGTGGAAGGATAACGCGTCCATGCTCGCCGCGGGCCCGCTCGGCCGCGAGGCCATCGACGGCATCCGCGGGCGCTGGCGGATGGTGGCGAAGCCCTCCTGGGTGGGCCAGATCTGATCGGTTCCCGCTCCGCCGTGCCGTCCGGTGGCGCGGCGGCCCGCGCCGCGGCCTGGATGGTCCTCTCCGTTGGCTCTTTCATCCTCATGGCGGTGGCGGCCCGCCAGCTCAGTGGGCGCATGCTCACCTTCGAGATCCTGTTCATGCGGAGCCTCGTGGGCCTGCTCATCCTGCTTGCCCTCACCCCGCGTCTCGGCCCCGGGGCCTTTGCCACGCGCCGGCTCGGCCTCCACGTCGTACGCAACGTCGTTCATTTCTGCGGCCAGTACTCCTGGGTGTGGGGCATCGCCCTCGCGCCGCTCGCGGTCGTGACGGCCATCGAGTTCACGAGCCCCGTGTGGGTCGCCCTCCTCGCCGCGCTCTTCCTCCGCGAGCGCCTCACCCTGCCGCGGTGGGCGGCCATCGTGGGCGGCGTGCTCGGGGTTCTCGTGGTGACCCGTCCGGGCGCCGGGGCCGTGGGGCCCGGCGCTCTCGTCGTGCTCGCCGGATCCTTCTTCTTCGCCGCGGCTATCCTCATGGTGAAGTCGCTGCTGCGCACCGACCGCGTGACGGCGATCGTCTGGTACATGAGTCTCATCCAGCTTCCCATCGGCCTCGCCGGCGCGCTCTTTGGATGGGTTTGGCCCGGCCTCAGCGATTTGCCGTGGATCCTCGCTATGGGGGCGACGTCGCTCACCGCGCACTACTCGATGGGACGGGCCCTCTCGCTGGCCGACGCGAGCTTCGTCCTGCCCCTGGACTTCCTGCGGCTGCCGTTCGTGGCCGTAGTCGGGCTCGTGCTGTACGGGGAGCGAATCGACGCGCGCACCCTGCTCGGGGCCGCCCTCATCTTCACGGGGAACTACTGGAGCGTGCGCCAGGAAACGCGCTCGCGTCCGGCCGCACCGCTTGCCTCACCTGTGCGATCGTCGGCGGGCAAGTGATGCCAGCAGCTGACGAGCCTGGATTACTCACAAGTGCCACACGTGCGAGCGGAGCGGGTGGCGACGACGGGACCCGCCCCGCCACACGCTCCGCGTGTTCGTGAGCAATCCAGGCTAGATCTGCTTGCGGAGGAATTCCGCCTTGTCCATGCGCGCGCGGATCAGCAACGCGTAGCGGCGATAGGCGGCGCTCTGGCTACCCGGATGCCAGGCGCGCGGGCGGGGCAGGGAGCCGGCGAGAAGCGCCGACTCCTCCTCGCCGAGGTCGCCCGGCAGCTTGCCGAAATAGCGCTCGGAAGCGCGTCCCACGCCGTAGATGCCGGGTCCGAACTCGACCACGTTGAGATACAGCTCGAGGATGCGCCGCTTGGAGAGCGTGCGCTCTACCTGCCAGGTGAGAAGGGCTTCCTTGGCCTTGCGCAGCGGGTTGCGTCCCGGAGACAGCCACAGGTTCTTCACGAGCTGCTGGGTGATGGTGGAGGCGCCGCGCGCGGCGTCTCGCTCGCCCAGGCTCTCCTCGAGCGCGGCCTTGATCTCGCCCCAGTCGAAGCCGTGGTGCGAGAAGAGGTTGATGTCTTCGGCCACGAGCACTGCGCGCTTCAGATTGGGCGAGATGCGCGAATAGTCTGTCCAGGCGAGCGTGACCTGGGGCCGGCGTCCCGCGGCACGCTCGCGCGCCTTGTAGCGCTCGATGAAAGCGCTGGTGGCGGGCGCCCGGTGAGCAAGGGCGGCCACGTCGGGCCAGGTGATGCCCTCCCAGACGAGCCAGCCCAGCACCACGAGCGCGACCAGCAGCAGCACCCGGCGCAGGATTCGTCCCGCGAGGGAGCGACGGGGCACGATCAGACGGGCGAGACTCCCGCGCGATGGCGCTGGGCGAGCGCCTGGTAGCCGGTGGGATTGACGGCAACCCACCGCGCGGCCGGCGTGCCCTCGAGCGGCCCCTTGACCTTGCAGGGCGAGCCGAGGGCGAGCATGCCGTCGGGGATCTCCGTGCCCGGGGTGACCAGCGAGCCCGCACCGATCATGGCGCGCACGCCGATGCGTGCGCCGTCCAGCACGGTGGAGCCGTTGCCCACCAGGCATTCCTCGCCGAGGGTGGCGGCATGCACGAGACAGAGATGGCCCACGGTTGCGCCGGCTCCCACGTCGGTGCCGCCAGCCGGCGTCACGTGGATGACGGCGCAGTCCTGCACGTTGGCTCCACGTCGGATGATGATCGGCGAGAAGTCCGCCCGCACCACCGCGTTGTACCAGACGGATGCGTTCTCCTCCACGGTGACGTCGCCGATGAGATTCGCGGTGGGCGCGATGAAGGCGGTCGGATGCACGCGCGGTGACTTGCCTTCGAACGAGAAGAGCGGCATGGACGGCTCCTTTCCGTGTTGATCGCCCGTTGATAGCACCCGCACGATGGACATGGCAAGAGGCCGGGTGTAGCCTTTTTCGCATGGGCGCGCCGAAAATCGTGGCCGTCGCCACCAGCACTCCCTCCCACCGATTCGGTCAGTCGACGCTCCTCCGCCTCGCCGGCTACGACGATACGCTCCGCTCGGGATTCTTCCGGCACAGCGAGATCGATGGTCGTCACCTCTTCCTCGATCCGGAGACGTTCACGCCGACGGAGAGCGTAGACGAATTGAGCGCGCGCTTCCGGCGCGGCGCCATCGAGCTGGGGGCGGAGGCGGCGCGTCGCGCGGTGCAGGGCGCGGGTTGGGCCCTCGACGACGTGGACTTTCTCGCCACCACCACCTGCACGGGGCGTCTGTGTCCGAGCCTCGACGCCCACATCATCGCCGCTCTCGGACTCAAGCCATCCATCCAACGGGTGCACGTGGGCGACACGGGCTGCGCGAGCGCCATGGTCGCATTGCAGCAGGCGGCCAACCACATCCAGGCCTTCCCGCGCCATCGCGCCATTGTGGTGGCCGTGGAGATCTGCTCCGCGGCTTACTTCCTCGACGACCGGCTGGAGAGCGCCGTGGCCCACGCCATCTTCGCCGACGGCGCGGGCGCCCTCGCGGTGAGCGGCCGCGGTGAAGGACCCGCCATCGTCAGTCAGCAAACCCTCTTCCGCTCCGAGCACCTTCCCGCCATGGGCTTCGAGTTCCCCGGTGGGCGCCCGCGCGTCGTCCTCTCCAAGGAGGTCCGACGCATCGGCGCCGGCATGATGAAGGAGATGGCGGACGGTCTCATGGCCTCGCAGGGGCTCAAGAAGGAGGACGTGCGCCACTTCGTGCTGCACTCCGCGGGCCGCCGGGTGATCGAGCAGGCACGCCGTCTCCTCGACCTCGACGACGCGCAGGTCGCGCACTCGCGCCGCGTGCTCCAGCACTTCGGCAACATGTCCTCAGCGACCGTCCTCTTCGTCCTCGAGGAGACGCTGCGCTCGGGCCATCCCGTCCCGGGCGACTGGGGGCTGATGATCGCGCTCGGCCCCGGCTTCGCGGCCGAAGGCGCGCTGCTGAGATGGTGAAGACGCCCCTCCTGATCCCCCTCGAGCGCGACCACGCCGCCGTCGAGATGATCGATCGCCCCGCTTCCTCGGCGGAGATCCACGGCTGTCTCGACACCATCACGCGGCTCAACGGCCTGTTCGGCAGTCGCCGGCTCACCCTCCGCCACTTCCGGCGCATGCTCCGTTCACTCCCTGCCGACCGCCCGGTGACCGTGCTCGACGTGGGCGCGGGCGCCGCGGACATTCCAGTGACGCTCGTTCGCTGGGCTCGCCGGCATGGACGGACGCTGCGGGTGATCGCCCTCGACCGCGGCCGCGCCACCCTCGAGTACGCGCGCGCCTACACGGCGGGCTATCCGGAGATCACGCTCGTGCAGGGCGACGCTCTGTCCCTACCCGTGCGCTCTGTGTCCGTGGATGTGGTCATCTCCGCCATGACGCTCCATCATCTGGGGCCGGAGGCGGCGACACGATATCTCGCGGAGATCGACCGGGCGGCTCGGCGTGGCTGGATCGTCAACGATCTCGTGCGCGGGCGTGTCGCGCACGCCCTGGTGCGGATGGTCACCCGAGTCTTCACGCGCAGCGCGATGGCGCGTCACGACGGCCCGTTATCCATCCTCCGCTCCTACACGCCACCCGAAGTCATCGCGCTCTGCCAGAAGGCGGGCCTCTTCGATGTGCGGGTGGTCCACCATCCCACCCTCATCCGGCAGTGTGCGGTGAGGGCCAAGCCATGACGGGCCAGACCAGGTCCGCGGACGTAGTCGTGGTGGGGGCGGGGCCGGCGGGTACCGCCACGGCCATCCTCCTCGCCGAGCGCGGCTGGTCGGTCACCCTCCTCGACAAGGCGGGCTTCCCACGGCCCAAGATCTGCGGCGAGTATCTTTCGCCGGAAGCCGCGCGAATCCTCGACCGGCTCGGTGTGCTCAAGGCGGTGGATCAGGCCGGCGCACAGCCTCTTCGCGGCATGAAGATCGTGGCGCCGGACGGCACGGCGCTGGAGGGCTCGTATCCCACGACCGGGCCCTGGCGCGGCTACCGTGATCATGCGCTGGCTTTCCCTCGCGAGGCCCTGGACCGTATCCTGGTCGAGCGCGCGCGGGGTTTTCCCGTGGACGTGCGCGAGCACCATCGCGTGACGGGCCTCCTGCAGTCTGCAGGGGTGGTGACGGGCGTGGTCGCCCAGAACGAGGACGGCGAGCCGCGCGAGATCGCAGGTCGCCTCGTCGTCGCCGCGGACGGGCGTCACTCCGCAGTTGCCTCGGCGCTGGGACTTCTGCGGCCCCACCGCCTCCGTCGCATGGCTCTCATCCGGCACGTGAGCGGCCTCGCGGGCATCGAAAATCGCGGGGAGATTTACCTCGACCCGCCCGACTACGCGATCCTCAATCCCGTGGCTCCCGGGCTGGTCAACCTTGGCCTCGTGGTGCCCTTGGCCCACGCTCGTGCCTTCGCCCGGCGGCTCGAGGCCTTCTTCCACGCCCGCCTGGGCCATCTCCGTCATCTCGCGCCCCGACTCGTGGGGATGAAGGTGGAGGGGCGGCTCATGGCGATGGGGCCGCTCGCTTATCGTGTGGCGGAGCCCCGCGCGGATGGCGTCGCGCTCGTTGGCGATGCCGCGGGCTTCTACGATCCCTTTACCGGAGAAGGGGTCTTCACCGCGCTCCGGTCGGCGGAGCTCCTCACGGCCACCGCGCATTCCGCGCTGATCAGCGGAGACCTCTCCCAGGCCACCCTCGGTCGGTACGCTGCTGCTCGACGGCGGGAGTTTGCCGCCAAGAGTCGCGTCACCCACGCGCTCCAGTTCTTGATTGCGCGGCGCCGTCTCGCCAATGTCGCCGCGCACATGCTGGCCCGTCGCCCCGCGCTTCTCGACGCTCTCCTCGGCGTGTTCGGCGACTTCGTCCCTCCCGCCGAGCTGCTCTCTCCCGCCCTCCGTCGCGTCGCCTGATCCCCGTCGAGTTGACAGGCCGCACGGGGGCATGTCACTCTTCAGTTCGTCGTTTCGACCGACGTTCACATATGCGAACAGCGATAGCGGCTTCACACCCGATGTCGGTTCCGCCGCGGGCCCATAGCCGCGACGCGGGTCCCCGTGCTCTGGGCCGGGCCCTCGAGGTGCTGGAGTCCCTGGCCCGCCGGCGCGACGGCGCAACGCTCTCCGCCCTGTCCCAGCGGCTCGGCTCCCCAAAGAGCAGCCTCCTCTATCTGCTCCGGCCCATGACCAGGCTCGGCTATCTCGTGCGTAACCCCGACGGTCGCTATCGCCTCGGTCCCGCGGCCTTCACCCTGGCCATGGCCGCGCTCTCGAACCGCGAGCTGCCCGAGCTAGCTCGGCCGTTCCTCGAGGATCTCGCCGCCAAGAGCGGGGAGACAGCGCTCCTGGCGACCATGGCCGCCGACGCCCCCGCCGCCGTCTACATCGACAAGGTGGAGAGCCAGAGTCCAATCCGCTACGGGGCCCTCATCGGCGAGCGGCGACCGCTCTACTGCTCGGCCATCGGCAAGCTCCTGCTCGCGTATCTCGAGCCCGCCCGACGTCAGGAATATCTCCGGACGACGCGGCTCAAGGCCTTCACTCCGCAGACCCCGGTGACCCGGCCGACCCTTCGCCGAATGCTCGAGGAGATTCGGAGCACCGGGCTCTCCGTCTCCGTGGACGAAATCGCAGAGGGCGCCGCGGGCATCGCCGCGCCTGTCTTCGATCGCCACGGCCTGGTGACGGCGGGTCTCGTGCTGGGCGCCACGAGCCAGCGTGTGCTGGCGGAGCAGCCCCGGCTCGCTGCTCTCCTGACGGACAGGGCGCACGAGCTCTCCCGTGTCATGGGCTTTGGAGGCGAATTCCCGGGCTGAGGGCTGATCGAGGTCGTCGTTCCCGATGACCTCCTTGCCCTTTTTGAGCCATCGATGGGACCCTGCGCCGTAGACTGCGCGGCGGGAGGGGTCATCGATGGGCCTCGGCAAATGGTGGCGGCAGCGGCAAGCCCGCCTGCTGCAACTCTGGGCGGTGGGACTCCTCGCCGCCTGCCTCGTCACCGGCGCCTCCGCTATGGGCTATCTGGAATCGCTCCAGGCCCGCGCCCTCGACCTCCTCATCTATCTTCAGAGTCCCCGCCAGCCCTCGGGTCTCGTCATCGTGGCCATCGACGACGCAGCGTTCGACTCGCTCGGACGCCGCCAGCCGCTGCCTCGCGACTATGTTGCCCGCATCCTTCGTGGGGTGACCCGCGCCGGGGCGACGGTGATCGGGCTCGACATTTCGCTGCGCACGGCGAGCGCGCCTGCGGACGATCGCGCCGTGGCCGACGCCATCGTCGAACTGGGCGCGCACGGCGACCGGCGCCTCGTGGTCGCCGCCACCGCGCTGCCCTCCACGGGGCCGCTCTCCGCTCCCGCCATCCGGCGCTTCGTGACCACGAGCGCGCCCGACGTGCCCGTGGACGGTGACGCGGTGGTGCGGCGCACCGTCCTCCAAGTGGGCGGCGTGCCATCCTTCGCCGCCGCGGTGGCCCATGTGCCCGTGGCTGATCCGGGCGCTCTCTATCGGATCAACTTCATCGGCCCCTCGGGGAGTTTCCTCACCATTCCCTCCGACGCGGTGGCGGCCATCGGCGACGCCGGCGTCGACATCGCCGGCGACAACCCGCTGCGCGGGCGCACCGTGCTCGTGGGCGGTACCTTCACCGACGGACGGGACCTCCACCGCACGCCGTACGGGCTCATGCCCGGCGTGGAGATCCAGGCCAACATCGTGCACATGCTGGCGACGGGCAGCCTCGTGCGGCCGGCGGGGTGGCTCGCCGGTTTCGGCGTGCAGCTTCTCGCCGTCTTCCTCGCTGGTCTGGTGATGGTCGCGGTGCGGCCACTCTGGGCGACGGCGGTATGCCTCGCGGGGGCGCTCCTCCTCGGCGTGCCCGCGAGCTACCTTGCCTTCAGCCGCGGCGGCTACTGGGTCGACTTCCTCCTGCCCGTGGCCGCGACGTCCCTCCTCGGCGTGGGCGCCGACATCCTTTCCAAACGGCGCCTCCGCGACGCCCTCGGCCGCTACGTGAGCCCCGAGGTCGCCGCCCGCGTCGAGCGCAACCCCCGCGATCTCGACGGCGAGCGCCGCCAGGTATCCATCCTCTTCACCGACCTGCGCGGCTTCACCACCCTGTCGGAGCGCATGGCGCCCGAGCAGATGGCGGCGCGACTCACCGAATACTTCGATGCCATGACCTCGGCCATCTTCGTTCGCCGCGGCATGGTCAACGACTTCATCGGCGACGCCATCCTCGCCGTCTTCGGCGCTCCGCTGGATGATCCCGTCCACGCCCAGCACGCTGTCCAGAGCGCGCTCGCCATGATCGAGACCTTGGACACCTTGAATCGGCGCTGGTCCGCGGAGGGCCTGCCGCCGCTCCGCATGGGCGTGGGGATCCACACGGGCGAGGTCTTCGCGGGCAACGTGGGTCGCGCCGGCAAGGTGAAGTACGCCGTGGTGGGCGACACGGTGAACCTCGCCTCGCGCGTCGAGGGCTTGAACAAGGAGCTGGGAACGACGATGCTGGTGACCGAGTCGACGTATCGCGCGGCGGGTCTGGATCTTGCGGTGAAGGATCGAGGGCTGGTCAGCGTCAAGGGTCGAGAAGAGCCGGTGAGGATCTACGAGGTGCTCTGGCCCCACATGGTTGCACATTCCGAGGAAGCGGGGGCATGACGACGACGAGGGCAGGCGTGTTCCTCACGGCCGCGCTCGGCCTGGCCTGGGTGTCGCTCGCCCTTGCCGCGGACCCCGTCGGCGTGCTCACGGAGATCCGCGGTCAGGTCGAGGTGAAGCGGGCCGGCGAGACGCAGTGGACGGTGGTCCAGCCGCTCTTGGCCCTCCGTCCCGGCGATCAGCTCCGTGCCGCGGGCGATGCCCGCGCCGCCCTCGTCTTTACGGGCGGCCGTGGCGCCCAGGCCGTCTCGGCGGGCAACTCGCCCTTCACCGTCCAGCCTCCCGCCACCGCCGCGGCCAGCGACAAGGTCAAGGGGCTGGTGGGCAGCGTCACCGACTTTCTCTCCGGCAAGCAGAAGGATCTCGCCTACCTGCCGCTGTCCGTGCGCAGCGTACGCCCTCCGAAGGTGACGCAGATCCAGCCGCGCGCGACCAAGCTCCTGGGCACTCCCGTCGTCTTCGAGTGGAGCGGCTCGAACACGCTCCGCTACAAGATTCGCCTGCTCGGGCCGCACGGGCAGATTTGGGAGCAGGAGAACCTGCCCCGAAAGCCATTCACGTATCCGAGCTCTGCTCCTGCCCTCGAGCCAGGTGTCCGCTACACGTGGGAGCTCGAGCCCACCGGGCAGCCGATGCAGCAGACGGAGTTCCAGCTCCTGCCTCAGGCGGCGGCGGCGCGCGTGCGCGAGTCGCTCGACCTCTTGTCTCTGGCGTCGCTGTCCGGTTACTCGGCCTCGAGCGTCGCCATGATGCGCGCAGGCTACGAGATGCGGGATGGCCTCTATGCCGATGCCCGACGCGAGCTCATAACCGCACTCACCAACGATCCTGACGAGCCCACGCTGCACCTGCTGCTCGGCCAGGTCTACGACAGCATCGGGCTGGGGGAGCTGGCGCAGAGGGAGTTCATCGAAGCCCGTGACCTCTCGCCAGGGGGCCGATAAGGGGCCGCCGCTCAATCGAACGGCGGCCGCCCTCATCTGCATGCTCAATAAAGAGTTCACAACAAGGGCGGCATCATGACGGTGCAAGAACTCTACGAGTACATCGAGCAGACGGTGCCGTGAAGTCCCGCGCGGTGGGCGGGAATCGGCATCCCGTCATCAAGGAAGAGATGGAAGTCGCGCCCCCGCTCGTGCGGGTTCGCTAGTGGGCGTGTGAGCGACGGCGTCGGCCCGGCGACGCGCTCGCCTCGTCCTTGTCCTTGTCGGTGGGCGTGATGGAGGCGAGGAGCGGCACGCTCGCCTCGCGCAGCGGGCGTCCCACGTGGTCGCGGATCCAGCGCGCGTCCCACCACTCGAGCGGCGTCACCGACACGCCGTTGATCAAGACCTCGTAGTGCAGGTGATCGCCGAGAGCGAGCCCGGTGCTCCCGCTCCGCCCGAGCTCCTGCTCCTTGGCGACCTGGTCGCCTTCCTTCACCTCGATCGACGAGAGGTGGCCGTACAGCGTCTGCAGTCCGAGACCATGATCCACCACCACCGCATTGCCGTAGATGGACAAGGGACCCGCGTGCACCACCACACCGGAGTTGGCCGCCGGCACGGGACCGTGCTGGACGGCCGCCAGGTCGTAGCCGAAGTGGATCTGCGTGTCCACCTCCTGGCCGTGATAGCGGTACGTCCGCGTCTCCGCGAAGTTGGAGAACACCTTGGTATTCCGCGGCTGGACGAAGGCGCCGTCCCATAGAGGGCGGGGCTGGGTCTTGGCGGCGAGCACGCGCTTGGTCTCCTCCGCCTGCTTGCGCTTGTCGCGATTCACGGTGAGGAAGGCCTGGAGCAGCTCACCCTGAGCGATGGATCCGCCGCGCTCGGGCAGGAGCTCGGGCAGCTTCCGCTCGAGGAAATCGTCCTTGATGTCGATGGTGTCGTGCTTGAAGCGGCGCGGCTTGACCTCGACGGACACGGCGCGGGTGATGGAGTTGCCCGCCTCGTCCTGCGCCACCGCGGTCAGCGGCGCGCCCTCATAGTTCCAGGGCAGAGCGACCAGGTCCACGAAGAGATTCGACTCCGGGGCTCCCGCGGGATACGCGGGGAAGGCGACGGGACCCACGTTCACCGCCACCCGCGAGGCGCCTTTTGAGCGAAGGACGACAAGGCCGCCGCCTCCCTGGGCCCAGTAGCGAGTGGCGCCGATGATCTCCAGCGACGGTGGCGTGAAGTCGAGGGTGACGGGCGCGGTGAGAATCGGCCGATCGTCGACGCGGATGGGCCGCCAGAAATCGTCGCGAGCCAGCACCTCGAGGGTGGCCGCGCCCTCGCGCAGCCCAAGAGTGCTCCCCGCGACCTGCAGAGCGACCCGCTGCTCCTTGGTGGGCGGGCCGGAGAAGAGCTGCTGGGCGATCACTACTTTGGCCGAGCCCTGCCGCAGCCGGATCTCCACGGAGCGGAGGCTGCCGCGGCCGGCGCGGAGATCCACGTTGAGCGGCGTCTTCACTCCGATCCACTTCGGCGGAGGATCGAAGGCCGCGCGCACTCCTGACACGCTCTGGCGCCAAGCGAGATAGCCGAGCGCGCCCACCACGAGCAAGGTTGGAATGACGATGATGGTGAACCAGAAGCGGAATGCTGAGCGCGCCACGGACCCATCATAGCAAGGCCGCTCGCTCCGACCGCAGGAATGTGCTAGCAGAGGAGCCATGCGGGCATTTTGGGTGGTGGCGGCCACGGTGGGGCTCGTGGCGAGCGCGCTCCTCCACCTGCTCTCCTTCACGCGCGGGGGCAGCGCGGTGGGTGACGGCGTGGTGTGGGGCCTGGGGGTGGGCGCCTTCGTCCTCGCTCTCGCCATGGTGGCGCGGTTGCGCCGCGCCTCCATGGTGGGCCGCGGACGCTGGGGGCGGCTCGCCCTTCTCGACGGGCGCGCGATGGTGCGCGCGGTGCCCTCCGGGCTCCGCGTGATGCTCGTGGGCGCCGCGCTCTATGCGTGGATGAACTTCGTGCTGTGCCGAATGATCGAGCTACCGCCTGGGATGCAGCCCGCCCTGACCTTGCGCATGGCCACCGGACACCTGATCTTCTTCTTCCTCGTGCCCCTCGTGTTCTTCCGCTTCGTGGCGCCCGTTCTCGACGCCAAATCGAGCGCGGAGACACCGTTGCATCCTTGACACCCTAGAGGCCTTCCGCTAGAGTGTTGCGGGTTTGCGACTCAGGGCACAATGTCACGACTCGTCTGGCTGATTCCGCTCTTTCCGCTCGTGGGCGCGCTCGCCAACGCGCTTTTCGGGCGGCGCATCGGACACGCCGCGCACTGGATCGCCGTTCCCGCTCTCCTCCTCTCGTTCCTCACCTCGTGCCTCGTGTTCTCGCGCGTGCTCCACGGCGAGACGTACGTGGGGCAGCTCTTCCCCTGGATCAGCGCGGGCAGCTTCCAGACGGGTGTGCTCGTGCAGGTGGATCAGCTCACGGGGGTGATGCTCCTCGTGGTCACCGGCGTCGGATTCCTCATCCACGTCTACTCCATCGGCTACATGCACGAGGATCCCGACGTCGCGCGCTTCTTCACCTATCTCAATATCTTCGTCTTCTCCATGCTGACCCTGGTCATGGCGGGCGACTTCCTCCTCCTCTACGTGGGCTGGGAGGCCGTCGGTCTCTGCTCGTATCTCCTCATCGGCTTCTGGTACCAGAGGCAGTCCGCCATCGCCGCGGGCAAGAAGGCCTTCATCGTCAACCGCGTGGGCGACTTCGGCTTCGGCCTTGGCATCATGCTGATCTGGACAACCTTTGGCACCCTCACCTACCGCGAGGTGTTCAGCAAGGCCACCGACGCGGTGAGCACGGGGACCTACCTCGCCATCGCCCTCCTCCTCTTCACGGGCGCCTGCGGCAAGTCTGCCCAGCTTCCTCTCTTCACCTGGCTGCCCGACGCCATGGAAGGCCCCACCCCGGTCTCCGCGCTGATCCACGCCGCCACCATGGTGACCGCGGGCGTGTACATGGTGGCGCGCTGCCACAAGCTGTTCGAGATGGCGCCCCTCTCCCTCGAGATCGTGGCGTGGGTGGGCGGCCTCACCGCCCTCTTCGCGGCCACCATCGGGGTGGCCCAGACGGACATCAAGCGTGTGCTCGCCTACTCGACCATCAGCCAGCTCGGCTACATGTTCGTGGGCGTAGGGGTGGGCGCGTACGCCGCCGGCATCTTCCACCTCGTCACCCACGCCTTCTTCAAGGCGCTCCTCTTCCTGGGCGCGGGCAGCGTCATCCATGGCCTCCACGGCGAGCAGGACCTGCGCAAGATGGGCGGCATCGCCCCTCGTATGCTCGTCACTACCATCACCTTCCTGGTGGGGGCGGTGGGGCTGGCGGGGCTCCCGCCCTTCGCAGGCTTCTTTTCCAAGGACGAGATCCTTGCCGCGACCTTCCACCACGAGGGCCACCGGCTGCTGTGGTTCATCCTCCTCGCGGGCGTATTCCTCACCGCGATGTACGCCGCACGCCTCGTGTTCCTCGCTTTCTTCGGACGCCCGCGCATGTCGAAAGAGCAGGCACATCACATCCACGAGTCACCCGCGGTGATGACGGTTCCGCTCGGGCTCCTGGCCATCCTCACCGCGGTGGCGGGCATCATCGGGGTGCCCTCCGAGCACGGCACCACCTTCACGCGCTTTCTCGCCCCCGTGCTGCCCGCGGCGGAGGGGGAGCATGGCGGGGTGGCCGCCCTCGCCCTTGCTGCGGTGTCGGTCATCGCCGCCCTCGCGGGCGTCTTCGTGGCCTGGCTGGTGTACGGGCGGGGCCAGGTCGACGCGGAGAAGATCGGGGTGGCCGAGAATCCGGTCCACCGCCTGGTGCTGAACAAGTACTACGTGGATGAGCTCTACGACGCGCTCTTCGTGAAGCCGCTCTATCGCCTCTTCCTCTGGTGCGCCCAGATCTTCGACGTCAAGGTCATCGATGGGCTGGTCAACGGGGTGGCCCGTGCCGTCATCGCGTGGGCCCTCTCCCTGCGCCGCCTGCAGACCGGTTTCGTCATGAACTACGCGCTCGGCATGCTGTTGGGCGCGGTAGCCCTCGTCGCCTTCCTCCTCGTGACCCATCCGTGAGCGCCGTGCTCTCCACGGTGACGTTCCTGCCCGTGCTGGGAGCGCTCGTGATCTTCCTCGTTCCGCGGCGCTCGGAAGAGCTGATCAAAGTCGTCGCCCTCATCACGAGCCTGATCGCCTTCGTGGTTTCCGTGCCTCTCTACACGCGCTTCGACGCGGGCACCGCCGAGTACCAGTTCGTGGAGCAGCACGCGTGGATGCCCGCCTTCGGCATCTCGTATCACCTGGGGGTGGACGGGATCAGCCTGCTCCTCGTGCTCCTCACCACCTTCCTCATGCCGCTGACCCTGCTCGCCTCCTGGCATTCGGTGGAGCGCCGGTGGAAGGAATTCGCCATCACCATGCTCCTCCTCGAGACAGGCATGCTCGGGGTATTCGTGGCCCTCGATCTCTTCCTCTTCTACGTTTTCTGGGAGGCCATGCTCATCCCGATGTATCTCGTCATCGGGATCTGGGGCGGGCCCAATCGCGTGTATGCCGCGGTGAAGTTCGTGCTGTACACCCTGGTCGGCTCGCTCCTCATGCTGGTGGCCATCCTCGCCCTGTATTTTCAGCACGGGGCGGCCACCGGCGTGTTCACCTATGACTTGCCGGTCATCGCGCGGTGGGTGGTGCCGGGAGGTCGCGGGCAGAGCTTGCTCTTCCTCGCCTTCGCCCTGGCCTTCGCCATCAAGGTGCCGATGTGGCCCTTCCACACCTGGCTTCCCGACGCCCACGTGGAGGCGCCCACTCCGGGCAGCGTCATCCTGGCCGGCGTGCTCCTGAAGATGGGCACCTATGGCTTCCTGCGCTTCTGCCTCCCCCTCTTCCCGCAGGCCGCCCTCGCCTTCGCGCCCTGGATGTTCGCCCTCGCGGTGATCGGCATCCTCTACGGCGCGTGGGTCTCCACCGTGCAGCCGGACATCAAGAAGCTCGTGGCCTACTCGAGCGTGAGCCACCTGGGTTTCGTGGTCCTCGGCCTCTTCACCCTGAACCAGCAGGGCATGGTGGGGAGCATCATCCAAATGGTGAACCACGGCCTCTCCACAGGCGCGCTCTTCCTCATCGTGGGCATGCTCTACGAGCGGCGACACACCCGGCTCATCGTGGATTTTGGCGGGCTGTGGAAAATCGTGCCCGCGCTGTCCGTGCTCTTCCTCGTGGTGACCTTCTCGTCCATCGGGTTGCCCGGGCTCAACGGCTTCGTGGGCGAGTTCCTCATCCTGGTGGGCGCCTTCCAGGTGAGCCGCCCCCTCGCCGTCATCGCCACCACCGGCATCATCTTCGCCGCCGTCTACATGCTCTGGATGTACCAGCGCGTGATCTTCGGGGAGGTGACGCGGGAGGAGAACCGACGGCTCACCGATCTGTCCCCGCGCGAGTGGGTCATCCTCGTTCCCGTGCTGGCCTTCATCTTCTGGATCGGCGTGTATCCGGTGTCCTTCACCGGGAAGACGGAGACGAGCGTGCGCGCTCTCATCACCCAGGTCCAGACCAAGGCGGCGGCCACCGTGGCTCTCGCCGTCTCGCGATGAGTCTCCCCGTCACGTCATGATGGACATCATCCCGGTCCCCGTCATCAGCCTCCGCGTCATCGGTCCCGCTGCCGTCCTCGCGGTGACGGGCTTCCTCCTCATGCTCCTCGATCTCCTTCCTCCGCGGGGGCGCCGCGAGCACATGGCCTTCGTGGGGCTGGGCGGCGTGGTCATCGCCCTCATCGCCGCCGTGCTCCTGTGGGGCTCGGACACCACGGGCTTCCAGGGCATGGCCATCCTCGACAACCTCACCCTCTTTGGCACGCTCGTCATCGGCTACGCCACGGGCCTCGTTCTCCTCCAGTCCATCGACTACATCAAGCGACGGTCCATGGAGTCGGGCGAGTTCTACATCCTCGTCCTCTTCTCGGCGGCGGGCATGGCCATCATGGCCGGAGCCAACGACCTCATTGTGGTGTTCCTCGGTCTGGAGACGATGTCGCTCGCGCTCTACGTCCTCGCGGGCTTCTTCCGCACGGAGATCCAGGCGGGCGAGGCCTCCATGAAGTACTTTCTCCTGGGCGCTTTCGCCTCCGGCTTCTTCCTCTACGGCATCGCCCTCATCTACGGTGCCACGGGCTCGACCAACCTGGACAAAATCGGAGCGGCGGTGCGGGCAGGGGCGGGGAAGGACCCGCTCCTCCTCATCGGCTTCGCTCTCCTCCTGGTGGGCTTCGGCTTCAAGATCTCTGCCGTGCCCTTCCACATGTGGACGGCCGACGTCTACGAGGGCGCACCCACCTCGGTCACGGCCTTCATCGCCACCGGCTCCAAGGCCGCCGCCTTCACCGCGCTCCTGCGCGTGCTCCTCGCCTCGCTGCGGCCTCTCCAGGGGGAGTGGGTGTGGCTCTTCTGGGTCCTCGCCGTGCTCAGCATGACGCTCGGGAACGTGGTGGCCCTCGCCCAGCAGAATCTCAAGCGCATGCTCGCCTATTCCTCCATCGCGCATGTGGGCTACATGCTGGTGGGCATCGTGGCCGGGGGCGGTTTGGGCGGGGGCAGCGTGCTCTTTTATCTCCTCGTCTATACCTTCACCACGGCGGGCGCCTTCGGGGTGATCCTGCTCCTCGAGCGCGGGGGCCACGAGGCGGTGGGCGTGGCCGACACCGCGGGGCTGGCCGCGCGCTCGCCCCTGGCCGCCCTCGCTCTCACCCTCTTCCTTCTCTCCCTGGTGGGCATCCCGCCCACCGCAGGTTTCGTGGGCAAGTTCTATCTGTTCGGCGCCGCGGTGCGCGGGGGCTACATCTGGCTGGCCGTGATCGGTGTGCTGAACTCCGCGGCGGCCGCCTACTACTACCTGCGCGTCGTCGTGAACATGTACATGCGAGAGCCGGAGGGAGTGCCGGCGGTGGTGATGCCGTCGTTCGCGGGAGGACTCGCGGTGGTGGTCGCCCTGTGGGGGATCATTCAGCTGGGCGTCTTCCCCGCGCCGCTCTTCGATCTCGCGCAGTCCGCGGTGCTGCCTCTCCTGCGGTAGTTGGGCATCCGGTTTCCGTACCGCGGCTGGCTCCTCGATCTCGACGGCACCGTGTATCTCGGGGAGCAGCTGATCCCGGGCGCCGCCGTGGCCATCGCGGCCCTGCGCGAGGCGGGCCGCCGCGTCGCCTTTCTCTCCAACAAGCCGCTCCAGACGCGCGACGACTACGCGGCCAAGCTCTCCCGCCTCGGAGTGCCCGCGACCGCCGATGACGTGATCAACTCCTCCCTCGTCCTCGCCCGGCACCTCCGCACCCTCGATGCGGGGGCCCCCGTCTACGTCATCGGCGAGCCGCCCCTGCAGGCCGAGATGACCGCCCACGGCTTCGAGGTGCGCGACGACGAGCGCGTGCGCTGGGTGGTGATCGCCTTTGATCGCACCTTCACCTACGCCAAGCTCAACATTGCCCTCCAGGCCGTGCGCGGCGGCGCGCGGCTCATCGCCACCAATCCCGATCGCACCTGTCCCGTGGAGGGCGGGGAGATTCCCGACTGCGCGGGCATGATCGCGGCGGTGGAGGCGGTGACGGACACGAAGGTGGAGCTCATCGTGGGCAAGCCCTCACCGATCATCCTCGAGGTCGCCCTCCGCGCCCTCGGCTGCGCCGCCTCCGAGTCGGTGATCGTGGGCGACCGCGTGGAGACGGACATGGTCATGGGCAAGCGTCTCGGTCTCGCCACCATCCTCGTGCTCTCCGGCGTCACGCATGCCGACGACCCGCGAATCGCCGCGCTCGCTCCGGACCACGTGCTACGATCGGTCCGGGAGCTGATCGCGTGACCCGCCTGAACGGAATCGACTCCGCGAGCTTCGACGCCGTCGTGATCGGCGGCGGCATGGCCGGCGCCGGCGTAGCCCGCGATCTCGCCCTCCGGGGGGCGTCGGTGGCGCTCTTCGAGAAGGGCGACTTCGCCTCCGGCACCTCCTCGAAGTCTTCCAAGCTCATCCACGGCGGCCTGCGCTATCTCGAGCTCTTCGACTTCAAGCTCGTGCGCGAATCCCTCCGCGAAAAGAAAACCCTGGAGCGCCTCGCCCCGCACCTCGTGCGTCCGCTGCCCTTCCTGGTGCCCGTGTACGGGGGCTCCAAGCGCGGGCTCATCACCGTGCGGCTCGGAATGTGGCTCTACGACGTCCTCACGCCGGGCAGCCACCGCGAGCGCTTTCGCGTGGTGAAGCCGGTGGACGCCCTCGCGCTCGAGCCTTCCATCCGCGCCGACGACCTCCGCGGGGCCGGCTACTACTTCGACGATCTGCTCCTCTCTCCCGAGCGCCTCTGCCTGGAGAACGCGCTCTCCGCGGCGCGGCACGGCGCGCGCGTGTACAACTACTGCGAAGTAGAGGCGGTGACCCGCGGGGCGGGGGACATCGACGGCGTGCGGGTGCGCGATCTCCTCTCCGGCCGCGTGCACACCGTGCGAGCTTCCGTGGTGGTCAATTGCGCGGGGCCTTGGGTGGATCGCCTGCGCGAGCTCGCCGGCGTGAGCGACGCGGGCAAGCGCGTGCTGCGCACCACCAAAGGTATCCACTGCATGCTCCCGCGCATGACGGAGCGCGCGGTGTATCTGTCTACCGCCGACGACCGGATGATCTTCGTCATTCCGTGGCGCGAGTTCTCCATGGTCGGCACCACCGACACCGACTTCGACGGCGATCTTGACCGTCTCTCCGCCACCCGTGAAGAAGTCGAGTATCTCCTGGAGGCGGTGCGGCCCGCCCTCCCTGATCCGCGCGTCGCCTTCGATCGTGTGGTCTACACCTACGCCGGCGTGCGGCCTCTCGCCTTCGAGGAGGGCGCCTCCGCGTCCAAGGTGTCGCGCGATCACAAGGTCGTGGTCGAGGGGCCCGAGGGGCGCTTTCTCTCTATCACCGGGACCAAGCTCACGTGCTTTCGCAGCCTCGCCGAGCAGGTGGGGGATCGCGTGATGGGTGCCCTCGGGCGCTCCATACCCTCGCGCACGGCGCAGCTCACCCTCGACGGACTCGACGAGGAGGCGGGGCAGCTCGAGGCCCGAGCCTGGATGGACGTGTCGCCCGAGATGGCGGCCACCGGCCTCTCCCAGGAGACCCTGCAGACCCTGGTGGAGACGTACGGGCGGGCCTATCCGCGCATCCTCGACCTCGTGCGCAAGCTTCCCGACGGCACCGCGCGGCTCTGCCCCAGCAATCCGGAGATCGTGGCTCAGCTCCACCACGCGGTGAGCGAGGAGATGACCGTCTCCCTCCAGGATTTCCTGTTCCGTCGCACGACCATCGGGCAGAGCCCGTGCCTCGGGCTCGACTGCTACGAGGCCGTCGGCCGGCGGATGGGCGCGCTGGCCGGCTGGTCCTCACGCCGCCTGCAGGCGGAGCTTGAGGCGTACCAGGCGGCGGTGGACCGGAGCCTGCGGTTCCGGCGCGCGTGATCCGTGCTATAGTCCGGGCGCCTGACGCGGCGATGCGCACATGTCACGAGCCCGCAATCCGACGGCAATTCACCTCCGGTAGCGTCACCGGCGCCGACCATTCCATGGACTCCATCACCACGAGGAGAACCTCCATGCCCAGCCCCATGACGCGGCTGCGCTCGGCTGCCTGGGCCGGCGCCCTGCTCGTCGTCCTTGCCTTAGCGCCCGCGCCCGCGCTCGCCAAGACGGAGATCCAGTTCTGGCACGCCATGACGGGCCAGCTCAACGACGCCACCAACGAGCTCGTGAAGCAGTTCAACGACAGCCAGTCGGAATACGAAGTCAAACCGCTCCGCAAGGGGACCTATCCCGAAACGCTCACCGCGGCCATCGCCGCCTACCGGCAGCACCAGGCGCCCCACATCGTCCAGGTCTTCGAGGTAGGGACGCAGACCATGCTGCTCTCGGGCGCCGTGTATCCCGTCTACCAGCTCATGAAGGATCAGGAGATCGCCGTCGAGTGGAAGGACTTCATCGCGCCCGTGGTCGGCTACTACTCGAAGGACGGCAACCTCTACTCCATGCCCTTCAACTCGTCCACCCCGATTCTCTACTACAACAAGGACGCCTTCCAGAAGGCGGGGCTCGATCCCTCCAAGCCGCCCCAGACGTGGAAGCAGGTCGAGGAGTACTCGAAGAAACTCATCGCCTCCGGAGCCTCCAAGTGCGGATTCACCACGGGCTGGCCGTCGTGGACCATGGTGGAGAATATGCACGCCTGGCACGACCAGCCCTTCGCGACTAGGCACAACGGCTTCGACGGCCTCGATGCCCAGCTCCTCATCAACAAGGAGTTCGGGGTCATGCACCTGACCAAGCTCACGGAGTGGCAGAAGGGTAACATCTATTCTTACGGTGGGCGTCAGGGCACGGCCGATCCCAAGTTCGTGAACGGCGAGTGCGCCATGCACATCCAGTCCTCCGCCCTCATCGGCGGCTTCACCCGCAGCGTCAAGTTCGCATGGGGCACGGGCCAGCTGCCCTTCTGGGGGCCACCCTACACCAAGGCCACCTCCATCATCGGCGGGGCGACCCTCTGGGTGATGAAGGGCAAGCCGGCCAGCGAGAACCGGGGCACGGCCAAGTTCCTCAAGTTCCTCTCCGAGCCCCCCCAGCAGATGTGGTGGCACGTCACCACGGGCTACCTCGCCATCTCGAACACCGCCGTCAAGAATCTCGAAGCGGGTTATCACTTCAAGAAGTTCCCGGACCAGTACACCGCCTTCGCGCAACTCACCAAGGGGAAGGCCACCGCGAACAGCCAGGGGATCCGCCTGGGGAACTTCGTGCAGATCCGCGACGTGATCGAGGGTGAGATGGAGAACATCTTCGCGGGCAAGAAGACTCCCAAGCACGGGCTGGACGAGGCGGTGGCCAAGTCCAACGAGATCCTGAAGGAGTTCGCGGCGGCCAACAAGCAGTAGCCGCGCCACGGCGATGCAGCGGACGGTCTTCCGGAACCGGTGGCTGCCCTACCTGCTCGTGCTTCCGCAGATGGCCGTCACCGTGGTGTTCTTTTTCTGGCCCGCGTTCAAGTCGCTGCAGCTCTCGCTCTACCGCGTGTCGCCCTTCGGGGACACCATGACCTTCGTGGGGTTGGAGAACTTCGAGAAGCTGCTCGCCGACCCCGCGTACTACCGGAGCGTGGTGAATTCCTTCGTGTTCGCGGGCGGAGTGACGGTGCTCGCAGTGAGCAGCGCGCTCCTCATGTCCGCCCTAGCCACCCAGAAGATCCGGGGGCTCACCCTCTACCGCACGCTCCTCCTGTGGCCCTACGGCATCGCCCCTGCGGTGGCCGGCATCATCTTCCTCTTCATCTTCCATCCGACGTACGGGATCCTCCCGTACTTCCTCTCCTTCGTGACAAGCTACGAGTTCAACTGGCTGCTCAAGGGGTGGGTGGCCATGACCCTCGTCATCGTGGCCACCGCGTGGACGCATCTCGGCTACAACATCGCCTTCTACGTGGCGGGCCTCCTCGCCATTCCCGGCTCCGTGCTGGAGGCGGCCGACGTGGACGGCGCGGGCCCGCTGCGCCGCTTCGCCTCCATCGTGTTCCCTCTCGTGTCGCCCATCACCTTCTACCTGGTCACCCTCAACATGGTCTTCGCCTTCTTCGAATCGTTCGGGGTCATCGACGCGGTGACCAAGGGCGGTCCCGGCGACGCGACGACGATCATGGTCTTCAAGCTCTACAAGGACGGCTTCATCGGACTCAACCTCGGGTCCTCCGGCGCGCAGTCCACCATCCTCATGGCCCTCGTCATCGGCCTCACCATGCTCCAGTTCCGCTACGCGGAGAAGAAGGTCACCTACCGATGACGCGGCAAAGACCGATCGCCCTAACCAGATTGGCCCACGGTCAACATGTCGAAAGGCATGTTGAGGTTAAAGATAGAAGCTAAATGACCACGGCTCGCGCAGGGCAGATGGAGCAGGTGGGCATCCGACGGGACGCCATGGCCGCCCCGCGCAAGAAGCCGTTCGCCTGGAATCGCCTGCTCATCCACGTGCTGCTCATCGCCTGCGTGGCCGTGGTCGCCTTTCCGCTCTATTTCGCCTTCGTCATCTCCACCCAGGACCTCCAGCAGGTCGTGCAGCGTCCGCCCCGCCTCATCCCGTCCGTGCACGCGGTGGACAACTACGTGGAAGCGTGGCGCAAGGCCCACATGGGGCGCATGCTCTTCAACAGCCTCGTCATGGCGGTGACGGTCGCGGTGGGCAAGATCGTCATCTCCATGCTCTCCGCCTTCGCCATCGTGTACTTCGACTTCCGCGGCCGCATGCTGTGCTTCTGGATGATTTTCATTACCCTCATGCTGCCCGTGCCTGTGCGCCTGATGTCCACCTACGAGGTCATCGGCACTCTGGGCTGGATCAACACGTATGAGGGGCTGGCCGTCCCTCTCATGGCATCGGCCACCGCCACCTTCCTCTTCCGCCAGTTCTACCTGACCATTCCCAACGAGCTGGCGGAGGCGGCCCAGCTCGACGGCGCTGGGCCCATCCGCTTTCTCTTTGGCTTCCTCCTGCCCCTGTCGTGGGCGAACATCGCCGCGCTCTTCGTGGTGCTCTTCATCTTCGGCTGGAACCAGTACCTCTGGCCCATCCTCATCACCAACTCCGAGGCCATGCGCACGGTCGTGATCGGCCTCGAGGAGCTGATCCCACGCAGCGGCACCGAGCTGCCCACGTGGAATCTCATCATGGCGGGGGCGATGATGGCGCTCCTCCCGCCGGTCGCCATCATCCTCTTCATGCAGCGCTGGTTCGTGAAGGGCCTGGTGGAGAGCGAGAAGTGAAGCTCCTCGCGCTCTCGGGGTGGGCGGTGCTTGCGGCGGGAATGGTCGCCGCGGTGGGGGCCGCCCAGACCCCGCGCCCCACGCTTCTTGCCGCGCATCGGGGCGGCTCGCTCCTCTCGCCGGAGAACAGCCTGCTCGCCTTCAAGAACGCGCTGGCCCTGGGGGCTGACTTCATCGAGTTCGACGTGCATCTCTCTCGCGACGGCGAGGTGATGGTCATCCACGATGCCACCCTCGATCGCACCACCACGGGCTCTGGCCCCGTACGCGATCGCACCCTGGCCGAGCTCAAGACCGTACGGCTCAAGGACCGCTCCAGCGCGGTGACGCAGGAGCCGATGCCCACCCTCGACGAGGTGACGGCGGTGGCCGCCCAAGCTGGGCGCCGCATGCTCCTCGAGATCAAGGTGGATCCAGCGAAGGCACGCTACCCGGGCATCGAGGAGAAGGTAATGGCCCTCCTCGATCGCCATGGCATGGTCGCCTCCACCGTGGTCATGTCCTTCGAGGCGCCGACCTGGCGCCGGATCCGCGAGCTGCGGCCCGACGTCGCCACCTGCGCCCTCTACTCCGCCCGCACCCTGCGACGCGCGGGCCTGACCGCCGAGCTCGACGTGCTGAAGGCAGCCGGTGTCGGCTACATCGGTGTCGAGCACACCGCGGTGGATGCGGCGGCGGTGGCCGAGGCGCGGCGTGCCGGTGTGGGAGTGGGCGCGTGGACGGTCAACGACGCGGGCGAGATGAAGCGCATGATCGAAGCCGGCGTCACCATCCTCATCACCGATCAGCCGGACGTGGCGAAGACCCTGCTCGGCCGATGACGGGGCGTCGCTTCGTCCTCGCCCTCGACCAGGGCACGACGGGTTCCCGCGCCATGGTGGTCGATCCCGAGGGAGCGGTGCGAGGGAGCGGCTACCTCGAGCTGCGCCAGCACTTCCCCCGGCCGGGCTGGGTCGAGCACGACGCCGAGGAGATCTGGGACACTACCGTCGGTGCCATTCGCCGGGCCCTCGCCGCAGCCCGCATCACCGCCGCGGAGATCGCGGCCATCGGCATCACCAATCAGCGCGAGACGGCGATGCTCTGGGAGCGAGCCTCGGGCCGCCCCGTGCATCGCGCGATCGTCTGGCAATGCCGCCGCACCGCGCCGCTGTGCGAGCGCCTCAAGGAGGAAGGCACGGAGCTGATCTTCCAGGGCAAGACCGGCCTCGTGCTCGACCCCTACTTCTCGGGAACGAAAATCCGCTGGCTCCTCGACGAGGTGCCGGGAGCGAGGAGCCGCGCCGCCCGGGGCGAGCTCGCCTTCGGGACCGTCGACTCGTGGCTCCTGTGGCGACTCACGGGCGGCGCGGTGCACGCCACGGATCCCTCGAACGCCTCGCGCACGCTCTGCTTCGACATTCGCGCCCTTCGTTGGGACGATGAGCTGTGCCGGATGCTGGACGTGCCCATGTCCGTCTTTCCCGCGGTGAAGCCCTCGGCCGGCGTCTTCGGTGAGACGGCCGCGGGCGCGCTCCCCGCGGGCATTCCCATCACGGGCATCGCGGGCGACCAGCAGGCGGCTCTCTTCGGCCAGTGCTGCTTCGAGGCGGGCTCGGCCAAGAACACGTACGGTACGGGCTGCTTCGTTCTCCTCAACACGGGTACCACGCCGATCGCCTCCGCGCACGGACTGCTCACCACGGTGGCCTGGCAGCTCGATGGCGCCACCACCTATGCCCTCGAGGGCAGCGTGTTCATCGGGGGCGCCGTCGTGCAGTGGCTGCGCGATGGGCTCGGCGTCATCGCGCAGGCCGCGGAGAGCGAGGCGCTCGCCACCTCGGTGGAGGATACGGGCGGCGTCTATCTCGTTCCCGCCTTCACCGGCCTGGGCGCGCCGCACTGGGATCCTTACGCGCGCGGGCTCGTCATCGGGCTCACGCGGGGGACGACCCGGGCGCACATCGCCCGCGCCGCCCTCGAGGCGATCGCCTATCAAAACCGCGATGTTCTCGACGCCATGGCCCGTGAGTCAGGCGCGCCGCTCCGCGCGCTGCGCGTGGATGGCGGCGCCGCCGCCAACAACTTTCTCTGCCAGTTCCAGGCCGACGTGCTACAGGTCGAGGTGCTGCGCCCGGCCGTTACGGAGACCACCGCCATGGGCGCGGCCTTCCTGGCCGGCGTAGGCGCCGGCCTCTGGAAGGTGGAGGCTTTGGCCGCCCGTTGGCAGCTGGAGCGCCGCTTCGCGCCGTCCCTCGAAAGCACGGCGCGCGATGCAGGCTATACCGGTTGGCTTCGCGCCGTCGAGCGCGCGCGCGGCTGGGCGGTGTCGTAGCCGCGGTATCTTCCCCGCACGCATTCAAGGAGGCATTCATGGTGCGACTGATCGCAGCTCTGGCGGTGGCGACGACCCTTTCGACTCTGGGTTTCCCGTCGCCCGTCCTGGCCCAGGGCTCCGCGCCCATCGAGGGCGAGCTCAACCTGATCACTCCCGTCTCCAAGTTCATCCACGACGCTGCCCTCAAGGCATTCGCCGACTATGCGAAGGAACGGTGGAACGTCACCGTCAAGGTGAGCGCCATTCCCGCCGGCACCCCCGTGGCCTACGGGCGCATCGTGGAGTGGAAGGGCAAGCCTGACGCGGACATCTTCTGGGGCGGGGAGTCGGCCCTCTTCGAGAAGCTCGCCGAGCAGAAGCTCCTCCAGAAGGTGGAGATCGGCAAGCCGGTGTGGGATTCCGTCCCCGCCTCCATTGGCAAGCCCAAGCCGATTCCCCTCAAGGATAAGGACGGCTACTGGATCGGCACCGCGCTCGAGCCCTATGGCCTCGTGTACAACCCCAAGCGCATCCAGCGGCTGGGTGTCTCGGAGCCGAAGGAGTGGGACGATCTCCTGAATCCCAAGCTCAAGGGCGAGGTGGCGCAGTGCGCACCCACGCGGTCGTCGTCGTCCAATGCCACTTACGAGGTGATGCTCTCCCTGTATGGAGAGGAGAAGGGCTGGGAGTGGCTGACCAGGCTCGCCGCCAACACAGGGCTCTTCACCGCCCGGAGCCGGGACGTGCCGACCGTGGTCGCCAAAGGAGAATTTGCCGCCGGCTTCGCCGTGCCTTCCTACATGGCCTTCGAGGAGAAGCTAGCGGGCTTCGACATCAGGTTCGTGGCGCCGAAATATGCGTTCGTCACTCCTGAGCCCATGGCCGTCCTCGCCGGCGCGCGCAACCCCAAGGCGGCGCGGGCCTTCATCGAGTTCCTCCTGACGGAACGCGGGCAAAAGGTGTTCATGGAGCGCGGCCTGTTCTCCATCTCGCCCCGGTTCAAGGTGCAGGGAGCGCCGGGTTCGACGGCGGAGCTGGCTGTGGAGTTCACGGGCGGGGTGCGCTCCTACTTCGACCGCGACGTGGCCAACGTGTACGACGAAGCAGTGGCCGCCAAGCGCTCCGAGGCTCTCAAGACACGCTTCCGTAGCGACCTCGAGGCGAAGTGGGAGGAGCTGAAGAAGAAGTAGCTCGTGGAGATCTCGATCCGCGAGGTCGTCAAGCGGTTCGGCTCCGTCACCGCGGTGGACCGGGTGGATCTCAGAGTCCGTCACGGGGAGCTCTTCACGCTGCTCGGCCCCTCGGGCTGCGGCAAGACGACTCTCCTCCGGCTCCTCGCGGGCTTCTATCAGCCGGAGACGGGAGAGATCCGCTTCGGCGATCGCGTGGTGAGCGGGCGGCCTCCCTACGAGCGCAACATCGGCATGGTGTTCCAGAACTACGCCCTCTGGCCGCACATGACGGTGGCAGGCAACGTCACGTACGGTCTCCGCCTGCGGAAGCTCCCGACGGGCGAGATCGGCGCGCGGCTCGCCGAGGGTCTGCGCAAGGTCAACCTCACCGGCTACGAGTCGCGTTACCCCGGCCAGCTCTCGGGCGGGCAGCAGCAGCGGGTCGCCCTGGCGCGCGCCCTCGTGCTCAATCCCGATCTTCTCCTCCTCGACGAGCCCCTGTCCAATCTCGACGCCAAGATCCGGGTCCAGGTCCGCGCGGAGATCAAGAAGCTCCAGAGGCAGCTCGGCATCACCACCATCTATGTCACCCACGATCAGGAGGAAGCACTCTCCCTTTCCGATCGCGTCGCCGTGATGAAGGACGGCCGCGTCCAGCAGGTGGGAGCGCCCAAGGAGCTCTACGAGCGACCGCGTACGCGCTTCGTGGCGGACTTCGTGGGCACCAACAATCTCGTGCCCGGACAGGTGAGGGAGCGGGCGGGCACCAGCCTCGTGGTGGACACGGCGCTCGGCCCGCTTCGCGCCGTGGCCGAGGGCCCCGTGGGCGAGCGCTGCGTGCTGGCCATCCGGCCGGAGAACGTGGCCATCGCCGCGGGGACAGAAGGGACGGGCGAGGGCAACGTGGTCCACGGACGCGTGGGCTTCGTCGCCTACCTCGGTAGCGCCCTCCGGTACGACGTGGAGTCCGCTTCGGGACAGGTTCTCCAGGCGGACATCCGCGATCCCTGGCACCACGAGCCGCTGTCTGTCGGCCGCGAGGTCGCCATCACCTTTCCCGCCTCCGTCACCCTGGCCGTCGCCGATGATGCCTGAGCCCGGCGTCCGGCGTCGGGCGCTCTCGCGCGCGCTGGGCGTGGGGCTGATCCGGCTCTTCCTCACCATCGCCTTGACCAGCGCTGACGATGCGTGAGGCCGGAGCCACGCGGCCGGCACTCTGGCGCGCGCTCGGCGTGGGAGTGATCTGGCTCTTTCTCCTCGTCTTCCTCGTCTATCCGCTTATCCGCATTTTCTACGACGCGGTGACCGACGAGGGCGGCCGGTTCACCCTCGATAACTTTCTCGGCTTCTTCCGCGACGGCTTCTACTTGCGGGCACTTTGGAAGTCGCTGATCCTGGGAGTGGCCACGGTGGTGGCCTCCTCCATCGTGGGCATCGCGGTCGCCTTCCTCCTCGTGCGCTACGACTTCCGCGGCCGAGGCCTCTTCGGCTATCTCACCCTCATTCCCATCATTTCGCCGCCCCTGGTGGGCACCCTCGGCTTCACCTTCATCCTAGGCCGGGCGGGCTCGATCAACGTCCTCCTCATGGACGCTTTCGACATGCTCAAGCCCATCAACTTTCTGTACGGCATCCACGGGGTGGTGCTCGTCGAGACGCTCCATCTCTTCCCCATGATCACCCTCAACGTGGTCGACGCCCTGGGCAAGATCGATCCCGCGTTGGAGGAAGCCGCGGAGAGCGTGGGCGCCCGAGGCTGGAAGAAGTTCTTGACGGTGACCTTGCCCCTGACCACGCCGGGCTACGTGGCGGGGGCCCTCCTCGTCTTCATCTGGACCTTCTCCGACTTCGCCACGCCCCTGATCCTGGGCGTGCAGGATCTCCTCGCGGCCCAGGCCTACCTCAACATCGTGCAGTTCGTGGACCGGCGGATCTTCCGCATGGGCATCGTCATCTCCGCCCTCATGGTCCTCCTCGCCGTCGTTTTCCTGCTCGTGGCGCGACGATGGGTCGGGCTCAAGGACTACTCGTCACTGTCCTACTCCGTGATCGAGCGGCGGCCTCTCTCCGGCCTGCGCCAGGTGGCGGCGGTGAGCTTTCTCGCCCTCATCATGCTCCTCGCCTTCATTCCCTACGTTGGGGTGGCCCTGGCCTCGTTGAGCCGCGGATGGTCCCTTACGCCGTTGCCGCTTGCCTACACCCTGCAGCACTTCGAACGTGTGATCGTGGAAACGCCCAAGTACATCGTCAACAGTTTCCTCTACGCGGGGTTGGCCGTGATCCTCTGTATCGCGGTGGGCGTGCCCATCGCCTGGATCCTCGGGCGGTCCACCGTGCCGGGACGCGGCGCCCTGGATGCCGTCAACACCCTCATCCTCGCCGTGCCGGGCACGGCCATCGGCATCGCGTACATCCGCGCCTTTCATTTCGACCTGCCCGGCTTCGACCGCGGCCTGACCTCGTTCTGGATCGTCATGCCCCTCGTGCTAGCCGTGCGCCGACTGCCCTACACGGTGCGGGGCGCGTATGCCTCGCTGCTTCTCGTGCACCGCTCGCTGGAAGAGGCGGCGGCCAGCGTGGGCGCCACCAGTGGACGCGCCTTCCGCGACGTGACCATGCCGCTGATCTGGAAAGGCATCGTGGTGGGGGGCCTCTTCTCCTTCATGACCTCGCTGCAGGAAGCCTCCGCCGTGCTCTTCCTCGCCCTGGGGGGCTGGGAGATGATCACCAACGGCATCTTCGCTTTCTACATCGCGGGCTCGTCCAGCGAGGCGGCCGCCCTCGGCGTCATCCTCATCGCCGTGGCTGCTCTGAGCGTGGTGCTCATCAATCGCCTCGCCGCCGGCCGCATGGGAGGCGTGTTTGGCTAACGGGATCTATCGCACACCCGACGAGCGCTTCGTCGGACTGCCCGACTTTCCCTACGTCCCACGCTATGTGGAGCTCGGCGGCCTGCGCACGCACTATCTCGACGAAGGAGCGGGCGAGCCCATCCTGCTCCTCCACGGCGAGCCGACCTGGAGCTTTCTCTACCGCTCGATGATCGCCGCGCTGCGCCCGCGCTTCCGCTGCATCGCACCGGACTACATCGGCTTCGGCCGCTCGGACAAGCTCACCGAGGTGGCCGCCTACTCCTTCGCTTTCCACTACGGCTGGCTCGAGCGTTTCGTCGACGCCCTAGAGCTCACGGACCTGACCGTGGTAGTGCAGGACTGGGGCGGCCCGCTCGGTCTCCGCTACGCGACCCGACATCGCGAGCGCGTCGCTCGGCTGGTCATCCTCAACACGGGGCTCATGTCCGGCGAGGCGCCGACGCTCTCGCCGGGGCTCGTTCGGTGGCGCGAGTACGCCCTGCGCACGCCGGATCTGCCGGTGGGGCAGGTGATCAGGCGCTCGGCCGTCGACCGCGAGCGTATCTCGCCGGCCATCGTCGCCGCGTACGACGCGCCCTTTCCCACCATGGAGTCGAAGGCCGGCGCGCGAGCCTTCCCCGCGCTCATCCCCACCATGCCGGATGCCCCGGGCGCCGCCGAGTTGCGGGAGACACGCGAGGCGCTGCGATCGTGGTCGAAGCCGGCCCTCGTCTGCTTCAGCGACTCGGACCCGGTGTTCCCTCCCGCGGTCGGCCGATCCTTCGTCGATCTGATCCCCGCTGCGCACTTCTCACTCATCGCGGGAGCGGGTCACTTCCTCCAGGAGGAGAAGGGGCCGGACATCGCCTCGCGCATCCTCGACTTTGTACGTGACCGACGCCCGTGACAACCTATATTCGCCTTTTAAATATGGGGAGTTACGCTGTCTTGTCATGGCCGGAACGCTGTGATAGTGTTCCTATTCACATGGCGGGAGGCACTGGTAAATCGACACCAGGACAGACCGCCCGGCTCGTCGCACTCGGCACCATGCTGTTTGCATGCGTGGCGATCGGACTGGCGGCGGGGTATTTCGCGGATCGCTGGTTGGGCACTCAGCCGTGGCTGGTGCTGGTCGGGCTTGCATTCGGGATTGCGGCCGCTGCCGTGAACTTCGTCCGCGCCATCAAGACGCTGAACGAGACGGATCGCTCGAATGGCCATGGCTGATTTCGCAGCTCGGGTGACTCGGATGGGCGCCTTCGTGGTGGCCGCCCTCGCCGCTGGCGCATGGTGGCTCTTCGGAGTGCCCGCAGCGGCCGGAGTGGGCGGCGGCGGCGCCGTCGCGTTCCTCAATTTCCGCTGGCTCGCGCGCGACCTCGGGCGAGCGTTCGCTCTCGTGGCGGACGGTCAGGCTGGCCTCGGCCGCATCGGTCGCATCGGGCTGCGCCAGATCGCCATCCTGGGCACTCTCGCCGCTCTCATCGTGCAGGGCTGGGCGCATCCGGTGGCCGTCGGCGTGGGGTTGGCCACGCTTCCCCCGGTGCTCTTCGTGCAGGGACTCCTGAACGCGCGCGCTCAAGAGGAAGGGTAGATGGAGCTCATCGAGCACCCGCCGATCTTTCACATCCCCGGCATCCCCGACCAGGTCTTCTACATGTGGGTGGTCATGGCCATCCTCGTCATCGTGGCCGTGATCTCCACGCGCCGGCTCGCCATGGTGCCGCGCGGCTCGCAGAACTTCATGGAGGTCGTGCTCGAGCAGTTCCTGAACGACCTCGACGAGACGGTGGGGCACGATGGGCGGCGCTACATCCCCCTCATCGCCACCCTCGGCCTGTTCATCCTCGTCGCGAACCTCATGGGCCTAGTACCGGGGCTCATCGCGCCGACCGCCAACCTCAATACCACCGCGGCGTGCGCCCTCATCGTCTTCTTCACCTATCACTGGATCGGGATGCGGAAGCAGGGCGTGGTGAACTACCTGAAGCACTTCGCGGGGCCGGTGCCGCTCGCCCTCAAGCCGCTGATGTTCGTCATCGAGATCATCAGCCACTGCGCACGACCCCTCTCCCTCTCCCTTCGTCTCTTCGGCAACATGATGGCCGGGCACATCCTCCTCGCCATCTTCTTCTTCATGATGGGATTGGACGGCATGCTCGGCTGGGCGCTCCGGGGCACCCTGGGCGGGATCATCGTCGGCGCGCCGGCCACCCTCCTCATGGTCGTCTTCGTGATCGGCTTTCTCCTGCCGCTGAAGATCCTGGTCGCCGTAATCCAGACCTTCATCTTTTACAAGCTCGCCATGCTCTACATAGCAGAAGCTGTCGCAGAGCCCGAACCCCACTGAGCTCCAACCACCACCACAAGGAGGACGCCGTGCGACGCATTCTGACTCTAACCCTGATGACGGTGCTGGCGGCCCCGGGCCTGGCCTGGGCGGCGGATACCACGATCAGTGGCGACCTGGGCAAGGCCTTGGCGGTGGGCGCCGCTGGTCTCGGGTTCGGCCTTGCTGCGGGACTCTGCGGCCTCGGGCAAGGGCGGGCGGCCGGCTCCGCGGTGGACGCCATGGCGCGGCAGCCGGGCGCCATCGCCCGCATCCAGACGGCCATGCTCCTCGGCCTCGCCTTCATCGAGTCGCTCACGCTCTTCGTTTTCGTCATAGCCGTCATCCTGCTCTTCGTGAAGTCGTAGCGACCGCCCTGGATCTCGGGCGTCCCGGGTGCCGCGCCCCGGGGCGCCCGGAGCCGAGCTGCGATGCCACGACGCTCTCCGTTCAAGATTCCCCGCGTTCCCGAGATGACGGTGCGTCGGCTGTCCGTCTACACGCGCTGCCTGCAGCAGCTCGAGGAGGACGGCGTCAAGACCATCTCCTCGCAAGAGCTGGCGGAGCGCTTCAGCCTGAACTCGGCCCAGGTGCGAAAGGACCTCGCGTACTTCGGCGAGTTCGGGGTGCGCGGCATCGGCTACTACGTCTCCGGGCTCAAGGCCGAGCTGCAGCGCCTCCTCGGCCTCGACCGTGAGTGGCAGGTCGCCCTCGTGGGATTCGGCAACCTCGGCTCGGCCCTCTATCACTACAAGGGCTTTGCACGTCAAGGATTCCGGATCGCCGCCATCTTCGACGACGATCCCGCCAAGCTCGGGACCACCCCCGACGGCGTGCCCATCCTTCCCCTGCGCGACCTGCCGAAGGAGTCGAAGGTGCGCAACCTCCAGCTCGCCATCATGGCCGTGCCCGCGGAGTCCGCCCAGCCCGTGACGGAGACGCTGGTCGCCGCGGGGATCAAGGCCATCCTGAACTTTGCGCCGGGCCGGCTCCGCGCGCCCAAGGACGTGCGCTTCAAGAGCGTGGATCTCGCCATCGAGCTGGAGACGCTCAGCTTCTACTTGGTGCAGGGGCTCCGGACCTAGCCCGGCCTTCCCCACGTCGTACGTGCAACCGGGCGGGTGGCGGCGGGGGGAAGGGTGTGCTCAGGCGGAGTGGACCCCCTCGTCCTGGGCGGCGATTCAGGCGAGTGGGTGACGCAGCATGAGCGCACCCCGCCCCTGACGACGGGACCCGCCCGCCTCGCGCATGCGGATGACGTACCTACCAGGCCGGGCCAGGAAAGTGGTGGTAACGTAGTGATCGTGTCGCGCAGCACCGGTTCATGAGCATCATCGCGTCTGAGTCGATCCTGTCCCGGTGGGCCGCCCTCGAAGAGCTCTCGACGGCCCTCGCCCGGGGACACCCCTGCCTGCAGGCCGATGGACTCTGGGGTTCGTCGCGATCCCTCGTGGTCGGCGCCCTTGTCAAGCACACGGGCCGTTCCGTTCTCCTCATGGCGCCCGGACCGGCTGAGCGGCATCGCCTCGCCGAGGACGTGCGATTCTTCCTCGCGAGTCTCGGCGCGGGTGACCGGTTGCCCGTGCTGGAGTTTCCGCCCGCCGAGCCCGCTTCCTGGCACGGCCGGCACAAGGAGCAGGCGGCCGAACGAGCGCGAGCCTGCCATCACCTGGGCGGCGAGGGCGCGGTGGTGGTGGCGACGCCCTCGGCTCTTGCCGCTCCGCTGCTCTCGCCCACCGCTTTTCGCGCCCGCGCCTTCTCGCTCGAGGTGGCGGGCACCATCGATCGCGAGACACTCGTGCAGTGGCTCGACCTCGCGGGCTACGAGCGCGTCGACACGGTGGTGGAGGTGGGGCAGTGGAGCCTGCGCGGCGGCATCGTGGACGTGTTCTCGCCGCTCCGGGAGCGGCCGGTGCGGGCGGAGTTCTTCGGCGACGACGTCGAGTCACTGCGGCTCTTCGACCCGACCACCCAGCGCTCCATCGAGGCCCTCGACGAGATCACCGTGCTGCCCCTGTCCGTGGATGACGACCCGTCAGTCTTCCTGCCCGCCTGGCTGCCCCAGGACGCCCTCGTGGTGCTCGACGATCCCGCCCTCCTCGACGCGCCGCCCGAGGACGCGCCGTCCGCCCAGCCGCTCGGCGAGGCCTTGGCGGGCTTCCAGCGCCTCGAGCTGCCGCTCCTTCAGCGCACCGACGATGGGTCGACGCGGATCGCCATGGGCACGCGCTCCGTCGGCGGCTATCAGGGCCGCTTCAAAGAGCTTGCCGCTGCCATCCGCGAGTGGAGAGTCGAGGGCTTCACCGTGCGGCTCGTGGTGGACGACGACCAGCAGGGTGCGCGGCTCCAGGGCATTCTCGGCGAGCATGATCTCGAGCCGTGGCCCGGTGCCACCTTGTGGAGCAGCGAAGGCCTCGCCGTGGTCACCGGCGACTGCGGGGCGGGCTTCCAGCTTCCCGCCGTCGGCGTGGTCGTGCTTGCCGAGGAGGACATCTTCGGGGCACGACGGCGGCGGCTCCGCCGTCCCGTCTTCCAGCGCGGCCAAGCCATCGCCGCCTTCACTGACCTCAAGCCCAACGACCTCGTGGTACACGAATCGCATGGCGTCGGCCGATATCACGGCCTCCAGACCATGTCTGTGGACGGCCGCGAGGGCGATTTCCTCCTGCTCGAGTATGCGGAGGGCGGCCGCCTCTACCTCCCCGTGGAGCGGCTCGATCTCATCTCGAAGTACATGGGGGCACCCGCCGGCGCGGCTCGGCTCGATCGGCTGGGGGGCGGTGCCTGGCAGCGGATCAAGGAATCGGTGCGCGCGGCCGTCCGTCAGATGGCGGAGCAGCTCCTCCAACTCTACGCCCGCCGCTCGGTGAGCGAGCGCCCCGCGTTTCCCGTCGACACGCCCTGGCAGCGCGAGTTCGAGGCCGCCTTCCGCTTCGAGGAGACGCCCGATCAGCTGCGCGCCATCGAGGACGTGAAGGCGGACATGGAGCGCGACCGGCCCATGGATCGGTTGGTGGCGGGCGACGTCGGCTACGGCAAGACCGAGGTAGCTCTGCGGGCGGCCTTCAAGGCCGCCGCGGACGGGCGGCAGGTTGCCGTGCTCGTGCCAACGACCGTGCTCGCCCAGCAGCACTTCCATACCTTCAGCGACCGCTTCGCCGCCTTCCCCGCCCGGGTCGAGCTGCTCTCGCGCTTCCGGAGCCCCAAGGAGCAGAAGGCCGTGGTGGAGGGTTTGCGCACGGGCGCGGTGGACGTGGTCATCGGCACGCACCGGCTTCTCTCCAAGGACGTGAGCTTTCGCAACCTCGGCCTGCTCGTGGTGGACGAGGAGCACCGCTTCGGCGTCGCCCACAAGGAACGGATCAAGCAGCTCCGCGCCAGCGTGGACGCGCTCACCCTCACCGCCACCCCCATTCCGCGCACGTTGTACATGTCGCTCTCCGGCGTGCGCGATCTCTCCGTCATCGAGACGCCGCCCATCGATCGCCTGCCCATCGAGACGGTAGTGACGGGCTTCAGCCGCACCATCATCCGCGAGGCGATCCAGCGCGAGCTTGCGCGAGGCGGCCAGGTCTTCTTCGTCCACAACCGGGTGCAGTCGCTTTCTGCCATGACCGCCTTCATCCAGGAGCTCTGTCCCGAAGCACGCGTGCTCATGGGCCACGGGCAGATGGGGGAGCGCGAGCTCGAGTCGGTCATGGTCAAGTTCGTAGACGGGCAGGCCGACGTGCTCGTGTCCACGGCCATCGTGGAATCGGGTCTGGACATCCCTGCCTCGAATACCATCATCGTCAACCGCGCGGACCGCTTTGGCCTCGCCCAGCTTTATCAGCTGCGCGGCCGGGTGGGACGGGAGCGCCAGCAGGCCTACGCCTATCTGCTCGTGCCCGCCGCAGGCAGCGTGGACGAGACGGCGCAGCGGCGGCTGCAGGTGATCGAGGAGATGACGGAGCTGGGGGGTGGCTTCCGCCTCGCCATGCGAGACCTGGAGATCCGCGGATCGGGCAATCTGCTGGGCGCCGAGCAGCACGGCCACATCGCCGCGGTGGGTTTCGATCTTTACACGAAGCTCCTGGCCGAGGCCGTGAGAGAATTGCGAGGCGAATCCGGCGAGGCGGCCATCGAGCCCATCATCACCGTGGGCGTCGAAGCGCTTCTGCCGGACGGTTACGTTCCCGATGTGAACCAGCGCTTGGGCATCTATCAGCGCCTGACCGATCTGGGGACTGACGCGGAGATCGCGGAGATGCGGGCGGAGCTCGCCGATCGCTTCGGGCCGCCCCCCGCCGCCGTGGAGGCACTGCTGGACGTGGTGGGCCTCCGCGCCCTCGCGCGGCGCTTGCACGCTGAGCGCGTGGAAGCCGGCGAAGGTCGGGCGCTGGTGACCTTTGCGCCGTCGACGCCGGTCACGCCCGAGCGCATCCTGGCCGTCATTGGCAAGCCGGGGAGCGGGGTGAGCATGCGGAAGGAGTTCATCCTGGAGGCAACCATTCCCACCGGACCCTGGGCCGCCGTACGCGACCGGCTGCGCGCCGTCCTAGAGTCGCTCGCGTGAGTGTGCGCGTCGGCCTGCTTCCCGCCATGCTCATCGCTTTCGTGGTGAGCGGGTGCGCCGCGCCTTCCTGGGTGCCCTTTGCGTCGTCATCGCCCAAGGCCAAGGGCCCGCCCCCCGTGCCGCCACCGCCGCCCCACAGTGAGACGCGGGCCCCCATCCTCTCCCGACCTGCGCTGCCTCCGGACGCCGACGCCGTGGTCGACCGAGTGATCTGCGTGATCAACAGCGACGCGGTCACCATGTACGAGCTCGAAGAGGCGGAGGCCTACTACCTCTACGAGAACAAGATGGAGCCGCCCACCGGCGAGGAGCGAACCGTCCTGCGCGAGAAGGTGCTCTCCGGCATCATCGAGCGCCGGCTGCAGCTCCAGGCGGCGGAGAAGGAAAAGCTCACCATCGAGGACTCCGAGATCAAGGAGCAGCTCGACGAGATCCA
>Ga0306920_100000623_pt1 | contig 41824 bp, 41 predicted proteins | sample flu12Cox44000170_FD_204666 | JGI IMG/M metagenome (GOLD analysis project Ga0306920, IMG submission 204666) | Lab enrichment of tropical soil microbial communities from Luquillo Experimental Forest, Puerto Rico - flux4day.12C.oxic.44.000.170 (v2)... | ecosystem: Environmental > Terrestrial >... | reverse complement strand
CGATTCGCTCGTGGCGCCGATTGCGCTATATCCCGACCCGCTGCTCGCGCAGGTACTGGCCGCATCGACCTATCCGGTGGAGATCATTCAGCTGCAGCAGTGGCTCGCGAAAAACCCCGGGCTCAAGGACAAGGCGCTGGAGGATGCGGTTTCGAAACAACCCTGGGACCCGAGTGTCCAGGGACTCGCGGGCCTTCCCGACGTGATCAAGCGCTTGGCCGACGATATCCAGTGGACCACCGATCTCGGCAACGCCTTTCTCGCGCAGCAGAAGGACGTGATGGACGCCGTGCAGCGCATGCGCGCCAAGGCGCAGGCCAAGGGCAATCTGAGTTCGAATCAGCAGCAGACGGTACAGGCGAAGACGGTCGAGAACCAGCAGGTCATCGTGATCGAGCAGGCCAATCCGCAGGTGGTGTCTGTGCCTTCGTACAATCCGACCGTGGTCTATGGCCCACCACCGTACCCGTATCCACCCGTTTACTACCCGCCGCCCCCACCACCCGGGTCGCTGGCCATCTCCTTCGGCATTGGCATGGCCATGGGTGCTGCCATGGGCGGAGCCTGGGGCTATGGGTGCGGCTGGGGAAGCAGCAGCACGGTTGTGATCAACAACAACAACAACTACGTGCGCACTGGCGGGGGAGGCGGCGGCAACTGGCAGCACAATTCCGTTCATCGCGGCGGCACGCCTTACCCCAACCGGGCGACCGCGAGCCAGTATGGCGGCCAGGGCGGCGGTGCCGGCGGCCGCTCCGGACAGGTGTCCACGGCCGACCGCAGCGCCGGTCAAGGCCGCGGTGCGACGAGTGCTGGTGGTAGCCCCGACCGCATTGGCAGCAGAGACCTCTCCGGCGGCGCCGGCGCCGACGCCGGCGCGGGAGGCCGCGGTAGCTCCCGAGGCGATGCGGCGGGCCGCGGTGCTCTCGGAGGCGGCAGCGATGGATTTAACGGCTCGCGTGCGAGCGCCGCGAGCAGCCGGGGATCCCGCAGCATGGGATCGAGGGGCGGTGGGGGACGACGCCGTTGAGGGGCTGCGCCGAACTACAGGGGCGGGAGCGCTGCTTTGTAACCTTGGAGCGCGAACATTCCATTGGCGCGAACCTGGCGGATCAGGTTATTGGGAGCGCGAGTTCGTGAGCATCACACGTCTCATAGCCGTCGTGATAGTGGCTGCCGCACCGTTGGCGCTGCAAGGCTGTGCGATTTTTCAGGGGCGCGATCCCCTGCAGGTGACGGTCCTTGGCGTCGAGCCGCTGGAGAGTCAGGGCATGGAGTTGCGCATGCTCGTGAAACTGGGCGTGCAGAATCCAAATGACGCGCCGATCGATTACAACGGTGTGGCACTCGAGATGAACGTGCAGGGAAAGACCTTCGCTACCGGCGTCAGCGATGCCAGCGGAAGCGTGCCGCGTTTCGGCGAAGCCGTCATCACTGTACCGGTCACCGTCTCCGCGTTTCACATGTTTGGTGAGGCATTCGAAATGATGCGCGGCGGCGGCAGTGGCAAGATCACCTATGAGATGAAAGGTAAGCTTAACGGCTCAGGCTTCAACAGCACGCACTTCCGGAGCCAAGGTGAGCTCGATTTGCCTGCGAGCTGACGGAGATGGGCTACAGCGCATATGGTAGGTTTGGGGTCCTGGCACCTCCTGACCGATAAGCGACCGTTGACGCTACACGAGATTTCGCTCGGTCGTAGTCGACGCGCTTCGTCCGCGAGTAGCGGCGTCTTGCAAACCTAACCTTCGTCGCCACTGAGTCTGCACGCGGGCCGCGCGGTTACGGCGGTTGGCCGACGGTGCAAAGCGTACCCGTACTCTTGGCGCGCGAATCAACTACAGTTCGCGCCGCACTCGAGGCAAATTCCTGATGAATCAGGGCCTTGCACGTGCCGACCGGTTGCCTTGCGGGTCCCGCCAAATGAGCGAAAAATGACTCGGTGTGCGCAGGTAGTCGGTCCGAAACGCCGCCGCGCAACAGACCGGCTCCTGGGCCACAGGTTCACAGATAGGTAAAGCGATCGGCCATGTCAGTGGTCAGACCTGTACCGGATGCCGTGTCTGACGTCCTGTCACTCGTCAGGATGCGTTGCAAGACGGTGTGTGCCAACGATTTTGCCGTGCCTTTCAGTCTCAGTCTTCGCGGTCCGTCGGCACGCTTTCATATCATTGAGAGTGGTTCGGCTTTTGTCGTACTCGATGGCAAGGCACCCGTGCGCGTCGAAGCCGGAGATCTAGTGATCCTTCCATTGGGTGGTGGACACGTTCTCAGCAGCGATCCGGCGCTGCCGGCGATTTCCATCAATCACGCGGTTAAGGAGGCCGAGCGGTCCGGATCGATCTTCCGATTTGGCAAGCCCAACGGCGCTCAGACCTACATGATCTGCGGCGAGTTCACTTTCGCCGGTGTGCTTGCGCCCAAGCTGTTGTCGGTGCTGCCATCCATAATTCACATCAAGGAACGCGACGGCCGACCACTGGAGTGGCTCCGGCTGACGAGTAACTTTCTCGCCGAAGAGACGCGCGGTGCGCAGCCCGGCTCCAATGCCCTGGTGGCACGGCTACTCGAGGTGCTCTTCATCCAGTCGCTCCGGCATTGGGGAAGCCGTATTCCGGGCAAGCTCGGCTGGTTGAGTGGTCTCGTAGACGTGCAGGTGGGCAAAGCGCTGTCCGCGATTCACGACGATCCGGCGCGGGATTGGACAGTGGAATCGCTCGCAGGGGTTGCGGGGCTGTCGCGCTCCGCGTTCGCGGCACGCTTTCTGGAGACCGTGGGACAACCCCCGTTACAGTACCTGACGCGCTGGCGCCTGAATTTGGCGGCCGACCAGCTGCGTGCCGGAGCCGCACGCATCAGCCAGATTGCGCCTAAGGTCGGGTACGGGTCGGAAGCCGCGCTGACGCGGGCTTTCAAAGCCCAGTTCGGCACCACGCCGGCGGCCTTCCGGCGTGCCGGCGCATCCCTTGGGAGCGCCGATCACTAGCGTACTGCTAAGTCGCAGTGAGGCTAGGTCGTACGGTGGTCGTTGCAGAACGTATGAACCCGCCCCAAGCGGGGATCGCGCATCTAGCAAGCCGTCGCGTGGGTCATCCAACGCACCGATCGGTCCGTTAATCGCAAAGCTGGCCAACTCAGCCCAGGTGGCGCCGTCAAAGACGTTTCGCTCGCTGGACGACAGATCAAAGAATCGAGAGCTTCAGCCGTAGATCAGTCGCAGGGCTCGTCGCTATCCTTTCATACACGTCGATGTCTCGGCAGTCTGTGAGGCTGCGGATGCGCGCAAAGCCGTCAGACGACACACGGCCGTTGACTGCCTGACCTGATGGGATGCATGGCCAAGAGACTGCGTAAGCGCTATCCCTGCCCAACGGAGTTCACTCTGGCGGTACTCGAGGGCAAGTGGAAGAGTGCCCTGCTGTGCTGTCTGACCAAGCGGCCCTGCCGGTACGGCGAGTTGCGACGCTTGATGCCTGGGGTCAGTGACAAGATGCTTTCTTCCCGCGTCCGAAGCCTGGTCGAGCAGGGCCTTGTTGTACGTCACCACCCGAACGGTTGCCCGTCAGTTCAGACCTACGCCCTCTCGCCCCTCGGATACACGCTGAGCGAAGTTCTGAGAGACCTCTCTTCGTGGGCGAGCGAACATGCTGCCGCCTTTGGCGTGCAGCTCGGTACCTGCCCTCGAGAGTTGCCGGCAGCCTTGGATAGCAGCCCGGGGACGAATCCTGAAGCTCGGCCATCCTGCCGCCCGCGCTGCAGTCTCGAACGCCTACCGCCACACTTACCTATCGGTGCGTTGATGGACGGCTCAAGTGGCCGTCACACTGGCACTGATCGGTAAGGGAGGTGCTCGCGGCTGGACAGTCGCGCTACGCGTCCCACCGTCGAACCCGCAGGTGAATCAATGAGCGTCAAAAACGTCAATGCCGTCAATCCCAAGAATCCCAAACGCGTGGCCATCGTGATTTCGAACCCCACGATGGCCACGAGCACCGGTTGGCCCGTGGGATTCTGGTGGAGCGAATTGACGCATCCTTACTACATGATGACCGAGGTTGGTTATCAGGTAGATGTGTTCAGTCCGAACGGTGGCCTGTGCGAGGCGGACACCTTGAGCGACCCCCGAGATGTGAGCGGTTACTCCGCAACAGACCTGATCACACTGGGATTCATCAATACCCCGCAGCTAGCCTCGCTTGTGCAGCGAACGGAAAGGGTCGCGGAAATTGATGTAGGCAAGTACGAAGGAATCATTGTCGCGGGCGGCCAAGCGCCGATGTTTCTCTACGAACAAGCGACCGATCTGCAGCAGAAATTCGTCGAGTTCTACGAAGCCGGCAAAGTAGCGTGCGCGCTCTGCCACGGGGTGTCTCTGCTTCGCTACACCAGACTCAGTTCTGGTGAATATCTAGCCAAAGGCAAAACGTTGACCGGATTTACCAATGGAGAGGAGGACTACGCGGATAATGCCGTGTGGGACCTCGGGTTACTCTCGCGCGATAAGCACGTCATGCCCTGGCGTATCGAAGATGAGTTGAAGCGGCTGGGCGCCAACTATATTCAGGCTGGCACCTGGAAGAGCTTCGCGGTGCGCGACGGCAATCTCGTTACCGGGCAACAGAATTTCTCCGGCGCGGCCACGGCCAGCAAGGTTATACAGGCCATCGGCGAATGACGACCGCCGCCAATGCCTTGTTTCGAGCAGTCGCAATCCTCAAGGCGCATAGCGGCCGCGAGCGTGAACTGCGCGCCTTCCTGGCGGAGGTAGTCCCCGAAATTCGGTGCGTCGACGGATTGCGCGGGCTAGAAGTGAGCCGGTCGCTTTCAGATCCGTCACAGTGGATGCTGTACTACTGGTGGGACTCGCCTGCGCACTCGGAACGCTACGTGGCGGGCGCGCTCTACGCAAGCATCGCGCCGCAGCTTGCGCTCCTCGTGGAAGAACATCTCCTGGTCGTCGGGCAACTCTTCTCCGAGTGAGCGATCAGTCAGGGCCGTCGGCAAAGCGGATACCTCCTCGTACTGCGAGAGTCACTATGGCGATACCGATCCTGCTGAAGACTACGATTGGCGCTGTGGCGGACGACTGGAACGTGGGCCGGTTCTCACTGCTCGCCGCGCACTTGCGCACCCTCCGAGATGCGCGCGGCGAGCTCCGCTACGAAGTGTTCGCTCGTGACCGCGTGGAGAACGCTACCGGCGATGATCGAGACCTCGCACTGGCGGCGACGGGTGCATATGCACAAGTGTGGCTCATCGCCGCCGACCCGGTGGGTGCGCTGACGGAGACCGACATCGAAAATATCAAGGGGTTCAGACGGGCCGGAGGTGGGATTCTGCTCACCCGCGATCACCAGGATCTGGGTGCTTGTGTTACGAAACTCGGCGCGCTCGGCGCTACACAGTACTTTCAGTCGGTCAACCCCGACCCCGAGCCCGCACGCCGCTGCCGTGACGATCGCGGAACGCCCTCGATCAGTTGGCCGAATTTTCATTCGGGCGCAAACGGCGACCTGCAGAGGGTCACTCCGGTGGAGCCCGTGCACGTGCTGATGAAGCGGCCGCGGGGTGGCGTGATTCAGCAGCTCCCTGCCCATCCGCACGAAGGTGCGGTGGGTGCACCGGATGCGCTTGGAGGAAGTGCCCGGGTTGTCGCGCAAGGATGCAGCACTACCTCGGGTACCGTATTCAATCTGTGTGTCGCCGTGGAGGAAGCGGGGCAGGGCCGGGCGGTGTCGGACTCCAGTTTCCACCATTTCTGTGACTACAACTGGGATCCCCGCTTGGGATGTCCGAGTTTCGTCGATGAAACACCAGGATTTGAGGTACTTACCAGGCCGCGCGCCTTGGACGACGTGCATAGCTACGTCGAGAACATCGCGGCTTGGCTGGGCGGGCAGAGCTGAGGGGCCAGCTCATCCGGTACGCTTCCGATGAGTACTGAGCTGGCGTCACTCCCGGGACTCACGAAGTCACGTATCGAAGCCCTCAGCGATGGCATCTTCGCCGTCGCGATGACACTCCTGGTGCTGGACATCAAGCCGCCCGCGGTGATAGAGGCAGCGGCGTTGCCGCGGGAGCTGCTCGCCCTCTGGCCCAGGTGCCTCAGTTATGCCGTGAGCTTCCTGATGCTCGGGATCTACTGGGTCGGCCAACACAATCAGTTTCACCTGATTCGGTGCGCGGACCGGACGCTGTTGTGGATCAACATTGTCTTTCTTATGACGATCTCATTCGTGCCATTTTCGACAGCCCTGTTGAGTGCCTACCCCCTGTGGCCGTCCGCGCAAACCGTTTACGGAGCGAACCTTATTGCCATTGGTCTAGTTCTGCTGTGGCACTGGATGTATGCGACACATCGACATCGCCTGGTCGATCCTGAGCTCGACGACCGAATGAACCGCTTCGTGATCCGAAGGATCCTTATTGGGCCTGCCCTGTTTGCGCTCGCGATCGTATTGTCCTCTCTCAGTGCCGTTGCTAGTCTCATCCTGTACGTGGTAGCTCCCCTGATTTATGTCCTTCCCGGAAGGGTTGATCGGCATTGGCAACCGAGCGCTCACTGATGGTTGCATTGATCAGGGGCCTTTACGGGCAGCGAAGCGTTGCCGACCAACGGGAGCTCAATCCCATCGGGAGCGCTTCTGCGGTCCCGTGAGCTTTACGCCAAAGACGCTGGAATGTTGCCGACCCCAGGTGTGCAGATCCTGCAGCACGCCCCGCAGCATTCTGCCCTGGCGAGTCAGTACGTAGATTCCGCTCGGGCTGCGCCGCGACCGCCGCTGCGTCACGAGTCCGAGGTCCTTCAGCTCATGCAGTCGTTCGGTGAGCACCTTGTCACTTAAGCCCGCAATCAGGGCCCGCAATTCGCCGTAGCGACGGGGCCGCTCATTCAAATTGCACAGGATCGTGGTTTTCCACTTGCCACTAAGTACCGCGAGGGTGAACTCAGTCGCGTTGTCGAACGACTTCGCGAGTCTTCTGGCCATTCGGCGATCCCATACAGGGTGAGCGCAGGATCCATTCTCATGGGTCCTGCCGGGGCAAGCAAGCGCACCAACCGGTGCGTTGATTTAGTGCCCCAGAGCACCGGGAGACTGATCCCGATGCTTCTGCGATCCGCCGCGGAGCTATGATGACGATTACAACGCGCGAGTTGCTCGATACCTCGAGTGCCAATCTTCGAGCGTCTTTCCTGGCCGAACAGCTCGATGAAGGCGTTGCCGGATCCGCGGTCACATTGGAAGTACACGCTTGCGGCGAGGTCCTGCGCTCGCTGGGAGCGTTAATTCCGAAAATAGAAGCAGTGACGCGCGCGCCTACCAAGCTTCCGCGCTCGAGCCGCGCGCGGAAGTGGTGAAGGTTCGTTAGATAAGGCCCATTTCCCAATTGGTGAGCTGCGCAGTCAGATTCGGTTCCGCGAGATTTGCCAGGACTCGCGCCACCTCACGCAACGGGTTTCCGGCCGTCGCGTCGCAGAAGGGCAGACCATCGAGGCGCATTCGAGGCAATAGCGGGCGATCGCTTCATCGCTATAACTATCCGAATTCGAATCCTGAGAAGCTGCAGTATTCGGCTACTTGTCGTAGGGGACAGCACGAATGCAAATTAATCGTTTGGCGGAGGAGAGAGCGCGTTGGGTTATCCTTGCGGGTGCGTGGCTCGCAGCGACACCGTGGGCGGTTGCGCCTGCGTCATCGTGGGATCACTACGGCGCGGACGCAGGTGGGCGCCGCTACTCCACCGCATCTGAAATCACCCCTGACAACGTCATGCGACTGCAAACAGCGTGGACGTTTCATACTCGAGAGCTTGGCGAGGGTTTTGCAAACTCTGGGGACCTTACATTCGAAGCCACACCGATTCTTATTGGCAGGACGTTGTACCTGAGCACAGCCACAGGCAAGGTGTTTGCTGTCGATGCGGTTTCCGGGCGCGAACGGTGGAACTACGACTCCCAGGTCGACAAGCGCCCTCGCCGATCAGAGCTAGCCTCACGAGGCGTCTCATACTGGGCCGGGACATCTGACATGCCGACCTCGTGCCGGGAGCGGATCTTCCTGGCGACGATCGATGCACGCCTCATTGCGCTGGATGCGCAGAATGGTCGTGTCTGCCGGGAATTCGGCGACAACGGTATCGTGATTCTCTCCAAAGGCATTCGCAAGCAGGAGGGCGAGAACTACGGAGTAACCTCGCCCCCGGCCGTGGTCGGAAACGTGGTCGTTGTGGGATCCTCGATTGGCGACAATCGGGGCGCGAGTCTCGAATTGGGCGCAGTCCGCGGATATGACGCACACAGCGGCACACTGCGATGGGTGTGGGATCCGATTTCGCGTGCGGCAAAGATTCCAGCGGACGCTGCAAGCCCGATGTTCGGGGAAATCTCGCAGCAGGTCGCTACTTGGACTGGCGCCGCGAACGCATGGGGCGTTATTTCCGCCGCACCGGAACGCGGATTGGTATTCGTGCCCACCGGGTCGGCCAGCCCTGATTTCTTCGGGGGCGAACGGCCCGGTGACAACCGCTGGGCCAATTCGGTCGTGGCGCTTGAGGCGAGCACAGGTCGCTTCGTGTGGGGTCAGCAGATCATCCACCACGATTTGTGGGACTACGACGTGCCGGCGGAGCCGGTCGTCGCAGAGGTCCTCCGCGCGGGCGCACGCATGCCCGCCATACTCCAGGTCACGAAGTCTGGTGGGCTGTTTGTGTTCAACAGAGATACAGGCGAGGCGATCTTTCCGATGTCCGAACAGCCTGTTCCGCAAGATTCGGTCGCCGGTGAGCTTGTATCTCCGACCCAACCGCTCTCATCATTGCCTCCGCTTGCTCCGGGTCAGCGCGTCACTCCGGAAGACGCCTGGGGATTGACCTTCTGGGATCGCAACCAGTGCGCTGAAAAAATCGCCGCCTTGCACTCGGAGGGCATATTTACTCCACCCAGCCTGCAGGGAACCATCGAGCGGCCGGGCTACGCCGGAGGCGCAAATTGGGGCGGCATGGCATTCGACCCGGAACGTCAGCTCGCGATCGTGACGGTGATGGATGTCCCAACGGTTGTGACGCTCGTTCGACGCGCGGACTTTGAAATGATGCGTCGATCGAACACCTATCCTCATTCGGAGTTTGCGGAAATGCGCGGCACGCCGTACGGGCTGCGCCGAGAGCCGCTGCTGTCGCCTGTCGGTGTACCGTGCACGGCGCCTCCTTGGGGAATGCTCGTCGCAGTCAATCTCAGCAGCGGCACCCTCGCATGGCGCGTGCCACTCGGGACTTCACGCGATACCGCTCCGTGGCCCTTTTGGTATATCCACGGCGTACCGGCGATGGGCGGCCCGATCGTCACACGTACCGGCCTGGTCTTTGTCGCAGCGGCGTCGGATAACTATCTCAGAGCGTTCAACGTGGTCAACGGTGCCGAACTCTGGCGCAGCAGGCTTCCCGGTGGCGGTCAGGCAACTCCGATGACCTATGAGATAGACCACCAGCAGTTTGTGGTCATTGCCGCAGGCGGACACGGCAAGTTGGGCACGACTCGCAGTGACGCTCTCGTCGCGTATTCCTTGCCATTGCAGTGACTTCGTCATCCTGAAGTAAGACGGTTGCGTGAGTGTTTGGCTTCACTTTTGCGGACACCAATGGCGAGCGGATTCCAGGGGTTAAGCCCGCTAAGTCACTTCGGGCCCCAGGCCCAAAAGGGCATACTAATGATTGTGGAGCGTGCCGGTTGTTGGCCTAGCGGATCAGCGCCATTACGAACGTGGCGCGTTGTGCGACTCGCATCAGACCTGCAGCGGAGGCTCCGCTCGTTGCGTGAGGCCGTCGGGACAAAATGAGAATAATCGTCTTGGGGGCCGGAATGCAGGGGACGCTCTTCGGAGTGCGTCTGGCGTCGGCCGGTCATTCTGTTGTCCTCATCGCCCGCGGGCGGCGCGCGGCAGAGTTACGCTGCAGCGGTGCCGCAATCGAACAGGCGCTCTCCGGCAAACGCCAGGTTGTGCAGCTTCCTGTCGCCGACGCACTGGAGGCTGATGCACGCGCAGATCTTTGTCTGGTGACCGTGCGCCGCGAACAACTCCCGCAGGTTCTGCCGCCGCTCCGGGCCGCACGTGATGTCGACCGAATCGTGTTCTTGGTGAACCACGCGTGTGGTTCAGAATTCCTATTTGAAGCGCTGGGACGCGGTCGGACGATCCTCGCGTTTCCTGGCGCTGCCGGAAGTATCGAGTATGGGGTCGACAGATACGTCGAGGTCCGTGAACAGCCAACGGTTGTAGAAAGCCGGGCCCAAGATGTTGGCCACACTCTTCGCAGGGCCGGCTTTCGCGTGGCTTTCGTGCGCGATATGGATTCATGGTTGCGTCGGCACGCCGTATTTATCACCGCGGTGAGTGCAGCGCTCTACGAAGTTGGTAGCGACGCCCGCGCACTTGCAGAAGACAGTACACGAGTTCGCAATTTCATCATTGGCATCCGCGAAGGGTGGGAAATAATGGATCGCCGAGCTATCGGCCCCGCGCCTTTGGCGCTACGCGCAATATTTCAGTGGCTCCCGCTGCCGTTTGCCATTCGGTATTGGCAGCGTTTATTGAGTTCGCGAGGCGAATACTACTTTGCGCAACACACGCGCTATGCAGCAACGGAAATGGCTGCATTGGCCAGTGACGTTCGCGAGCTCCTCCACGGGGAAGCAGCGCCGCAGTTACTGTACCTCTATGCGGCAATCGATCGCGCCGCCGCAGCGGCATCTTGACTAGGGATGGACCCGCACACCGTGCGTGGCTACCTGATCCTGCACTTGGTGCCTCGCCATTTTCGCAACAGCTTATCTGGTGCGCATTTCGCTGCCTCAATCTCTTGTAGCGGGTAAGAACAATTCCTCTAGCGCAGTTCGCTCTCGCCCGTACGAGTGCGTTTTTCATGGCCCTAGCCCTCACTCGGCGCATATGTAATTCCAATGCGCGCCTCAGGCAAAGCGGTGCACCGCCCTCAGTCGAGCGACAGTATCCAAACGACCAGCTGCTGAGCGTCGTGAGAGCTGATTGCGACCTGGTTCGGCGGCATGGCGAGGCCGCTCACTTTGCCGCTCCAGTGACTGGCATACGGATTGGACCCGTTCATTACGGTCGCGAGCAGCTTCTGCGCGGCATCGTGTTGACCCTTGTATTTGACAGCGACGTCCTGCCAAGCGGGGCCGATGGGCGTGGTCGTTTGATCGGCAGGTGGCCGCGATTTCACTGAATGACAAGTCAGGCAGCCACTGCGGGAAGCCAATGCGAGCATTGCGGGGTCGTCAGCGGGAGCCGGCGTCGACGGTTCTGCACCGGTGGAGACGCCCATCAGAACAAGCAACACAGCCACGTTCACAATTTGATTTCTCATTTGTCGTGCTCTTCAAGCTGACACGAGGTCCAGGCGCCAAGAAAAGAGCTCGGGCCAGCGACGCCTGTCGTCGCTGGCCCGGTTACTCAACGGTTCGCTATGTACAAAGTGATTTCCATCCCGAACCTAAAATCGATGGCAGTTGGTGTTTCCCATTTCATACGAAGTTCCTGGGTGTAGTGTTAATCGTTATGCCGTGTCCGTGGGTGCGCGATCCAGCTGTGCCCGCTCCTCATCAGTGTAGAGTCGCGAGCGCGTCAGGAAACGCAAGCCTTCCGGACCTTCCAGAGAAAACATCCCGCCGCGCCCTGGCACGGCGTCGATGATCAGATGTGTATGCATCCAATACTCGAATTGCGCTTTACTCATATAGAAAGGCTGGCCGCCAATTTCCCCCAAGAGAACGTCGGCGTCGGCGATGAGGAACTCCCCGCGTGGAAAACACATCGGAGAGCTGCCGTCGCAGCAGCCGCCCGACTGGTGAAACAGCAGCGCCCCATGCTTGGCCTGCAGTCGCTGAATTAACTGCAGCGCAGCCGCCGTCGCGCTTACCCGTGTGACCCTCGCCATCGATGCTCTCTCCGTCGGCGCTGCGTGGGCTTTGCCCGCACCGTGCTGCCGCCGTGACTAGAAGAATCCCAGCGCCTTCGGTGAGTAGCTCACCAGCAGGTTCTTCGTCTGCTGGTAGTGATCGAGCATCATCTTATGGGTCTCACGTCCGATGCCCGACTGCTTGTAACCACCAAACGCCGCGTGGGCGGGGTAGGCGTGATAGCAGTTGGTCCAGACGCGTCCAGCCTGAATGGCGCGGCCCATGCGATAGCAGGTATTCGCATCGCGCGACCACACTCCGGCACCCAGGCCATAGAGCGTATCGTTAGCGATCTCCAGCGCTTCGCCTTGATCCTTGAAGGTCGTGACCGACACAACCGGGCCGAAAATCTCCTCCTGGAAGACGCGCATCTTGTTATTCCCGCGCAGCACTGTTGGCTGCACGTAATAGCCGTCCTGCAGTCCGCTATTGATGTGGGCGCGGCTGCCGCCGGCGAGAAGCTTGGCGCCTTCCTGCCGCGCGATGTCCAGGTAGGATAGGATCTTCTCCAACTGCTCGCTGGATGCCTGCGCACCTATCATCGTATCCGGATCGAGCGGGTCACCCTGCTTGATGCTGGCAACTCGCTCCAGTGCACGTTCCATGAAGCGATCGTAGATGGAGTCCTGGATGAGCGCGCGCGACGGGCAGGTGCAGACCTCGCCCTGGTTGAGCGCGAACATGACGAAACCCTCGATCGCCTTGTCGAAGAACGCGTCATCCGCCGCACATACGTCGGCGAAGAAGATATTCGGCGACTTGCCGCCGAGTTCCAGAGTTACTGGGATGAGATTCTGCGACGCATACTGCATGATCAGGCGGCCAGTGGTCGTCTCGCCAGTAAATGCAACCTTCGCGATTCGCTTGCTGGAGGCGAGCGGCTTGCCCGCCTCGACCCCTAAGCCGTTGACGACATTGAGCACACCCGGAGGCAGCAGGTCACCGATAAGTTCCAGCGCGGTAAGAATCGACACCGGGGTTTGCTCGGCGGGCTTCAGTACCACGCAGTTGCCTGCCGCGAGAGCGGGCGCAAGCTTCCAGGTCGCCATGAGGAGGGGAAAATTCCACGGAATGATCTGCCCGACGACTCCCAGCGGCTCGTGGTAGTGGTAAGCGATCGTGTCATCATCGATCTCGGCGATCGATCCCTCCTGCGAACGGATGCAACCGGCAAAGTAGCGGAAGTGATCGATCGCCAGAGGTAAGTCGGCGGCCGTCGTCTCGCGGATCGGTTTGCCGTTGTCCCAGGTCTCGACGGTGGCGAGGTACTCGAGATTCGCCTCGATGCGGTCAGCGATCTTGTTCAGAATCACGGCACGCTCGGCCGCGGAGGTTTTGCTCCACTTGACCTTGGCGGCATGTGCCGCATCCAGCGCGGTCTCGATGTCCTCCGCGCCCGAGCGGGGGATCTCGCAAAGCGCGTGGCCAGTTACTGGAGTGATGTTCTCGAAGTACTCGCCCTTGTTGGGCGGCAGCCATTTGCCTCCGATGTAGTTGGCGTAGCGCTTTTTGAAATTCACGTGCACGCGCCCGTGCGTGCTGGGCTCGATAGTCGCAGTGGTCACGGTTGTCTCCCCAGGCTGCCGGCAGCCGCTGTCGCATAACCAGAGGACTGCAAGTCACGTGCCACCCTCGAGTCCAAGGGTTGGGAGCGATACGCACGCCAGCGAGTCGTTTACCCGCCGCGCGTATGCCCACCTGGCCGTTACTTGGCGCTGGCGCTGCGTTCCGACACAGCGACGCGGATCAGGCGTTCAGAATTGGAACACCTTCGGAAGATCTGATGCCACGCGGTCAGGGATTGCTGAGCGTCAGGCCCGCGGCGGCGAAGATGGCCCGCAGCTCACCACTATGGACCAGTACCTCGAGGGCCGCGGAAAGCTGCTCGGCGAGCTCGCTGTTATCCGCCTTCACCGCCATGCCTACGGCCCAGCCTCCGGGCGGCAGGCCGTTGAGGTTCAGGGTTGACAGCCGATACCGAGCTCGATCAGAGACGCTGCGCAGCGCCCATTCAGCCTGCGCACGGGTTACCAGGGCACCGCCAGCAGCCCCGGTGAGCAGCAGCTGCATGGCAGCCTGTGGATTTGGGGTGATCTTTACTCGCTCACGCAACGCGCCGCCCTGCGCTCCCAACAGCGCACTCGCTGCCGCGGTCCCTTGTTCGGCGGCGAGGATCTCCCCCCGCAGATCCGTGCCACTGCTCGCGGCGGTCAGCACCCGGGTGTCGTGCACCAGGACCAGCGATTCCCGGTAGTAAGGCGCGAAGACTGTCGTTTGCTCGTTGGCGGCGGCAAAGCGGCGATCCACCGGTACGTGCAGCATCACGTCCGCAGGACCGTAGTGCAGAACGTCACCCCGCCATACCATGTTGCGAAGATCATCCCCCATATTCTCGCCGGCATCGAAGGGCAGGAGCCTGAGGGTGAGGCCAAGATGGCTCGCAAGCGCACGCGCCAGCGCGATATCAACGCCACGGTCGTCACTGGTGCCGTTTTGCGAAAAGGGTGCGAAATCCCGATAGACCGCGACGGTAAGCACGCCAGCGTGGCGTAGTGCTGCGGCTGCGGGGCCGCACACGGCCAGCATGAAGCTGATCCAGCAGAGAGACCTCCGGAGTGTGCCGCGGTGCGAAGCGCGTACATCGCGTGACAAAATCACTCCCGTGTGCGGCGCGACTCCAGATACGTCTTGATCGCCCACATCGCTTCTTGATTCAGGATCCCGTCGAACGGCGGCATGTAAACCCGACCATCGCGCGTGCGTCCACCCCGCACCGTCCCAATGAAATACGCCTGGAAGGTCTTGACGCAGTCGGCACGGGCAGACTCCTCCATGTCGAAGCATTCGGCATCGAGCCTGCGCAGGTCCGGGGCGATACCCCCCGAGATCGCCTCCAGCCCATGGCATCGGGCACAATTCTGGTTGAAGCCCGAGGATCCCACGCGGATCGCCTCCTGCGTTGCGCTGCCGGTGCTGTAGGGGTTGTCAGTGAGCCAATCGCTGCTGAGTTGCGGCAGGGTATGCGTATCGACTGGTTGCGGCGTCACATTACCGTGCCCCAGGGCGGCGCACGTCAACACCATCCCAGCCACGGTAGTGAACACACGCGACCAGCCGGCAACTGATAAGCGTTGAAAAAGGCGGTACATGGGTCCCCCTGCGGCGGTTCTGGGAGGACTCGATGCAAGTTAAGTGCCACTACGGGGAACTCACCGGCGTACCGGTACATGTACCTACTGTGATCGGGAAGCACCGGGGATAGACTTCAAAAACACGGGCCGTCCAGGGACTTCGGGAGGCCCCGAGGGCACCGCATCGCCGAGGGGGATCAAATGGCTCGGGTCGTGGAATTTGAACCGCGCCAGCAGGCGCGCGAGCAGGCGTCGGGTCGGGCCGCCGTCGTGGCCCGTTGGCACGAACGCGCTCGCCAGCTGGGCTTGCGGGAGCAGTTTCATCCGGATTTTGGCCCCGTGTCGCGCTGCGAGCTCGCGCGCCTCGCCGACCAGCACCGCTCGCTATACACGCACGCGATCCCGGTGATGGAGCTGTTACACGAGCAGATCCTTAACACTCACAGCATGGTGATCCTCACCGATTCGAGCGGGCTCATCCTCCATGCCTTGGGCGATGCGGACTTTCTGCAGAAGGCCGACCGCGTTGCACTGCGTCCCGGTGTGAGCTGGTCGGAAGTCAATAAGGGCACCAACGCAATCGGCACGGCGATTGCGGACGCGCGTCCGACGCTGGTGCACGGCAGTGAGCACTTCCTCACCGTGAACCGCTTCCTCACCTGTTCCTGTTCGCCAATTCGCGATCCGCGCGGGCATGTGATCGGAGCCCTAGACGTCTCGAGTGTCAAGGAAGGCTACCACGCACACACCATGGCGCTGGTGCGCATGTCGACCCAGATGATCGAGAACCACCTGTTTGTCGAGCACTTCAGCAACGCAGTACGCGTTCACTTCCACCTGCGGCCGGAGTTCCTGGGTACTATTAGCGAGGGCATCGCGGCTTTTGATATGAGCGGACGCTGTGTCGGCGCCAACCATGCAGCACAGCTGCAGCTTGGATTGACACCGGAGCTACTCCTCACGCACAGCTTGCCGTCGCTGTTTGGCATTACGCTCACTGCGCTGATAGATCGCTCGCGAACCACGAACCCCGCGCTGCTGAATCTGTGCCTGCTGAGTGGCGTACGCGTAAACGCCCGGGCCGAGCTGTGCGTGCCGGCGACGCCGTTGCAGGTCGCAGGGGCGGGGGCCGCGCGGCTTGCGTCCGCTGGCGGGCGTGACGCGGCGCACGAGGGTACGCTGCACCGCAAAGCGCTCTACACGCTGCAGGATCTGGATTTGGGCGAACCGGCCATCGCGAGCGTCATCGCGCGGGTGCGCAAAGTGCAGCGGCACGAAATACCGATCATGATCCTCGGGGAGACCGGCACGGGCAAGGAAGTGCTGGCGCGGGCGATCCACAACGAGTCAGAGCGCAGCGCGAAGCCGTTCGTGGCGGTCGACTGCGCGGCGATCCCGGAGTCTTTGGTCGAGGCGGAACTGTTCGGTTACGAGGAAGGGGCGTTCACCGGCGCACGCCGCAAGGGCAGCCAGGGCAAGATCTTCATGGCGAACGGTGGCACGCTGTTCCTGGATGAGATCGGCGACATGCCACCAAGCCTGCAGACGCGGCTGCTGCGCGTGCTGCAGGAACGCACGGTCACCCCGCTCGGCAGCAACAAGGCCATTGCGGTGAACATCGCAGTCATCTGCGCTACTCATCGCAACGTGCGCGAGATGATTCAGCGTGGCGAGTTTCGCGAGGACCTTTTCTATCGACTGAACGGGCTGGTGGTGCGCTTGCCGCCGCTGCGCGAGCGCTGCGATATGGCACTGCTTGTGGAGCGCGTTCTCGAGCGCGAGTGTGAAGTGGCGCCCGGGCTGACCGTGTCGAACGAAGTACTTGCGTTGTTCTGCCAGTATCGTTGGCCTGGAAACGTACGCCAGCTGAGCAACGTGCTGCGCACGGCGGCCGTCATGGCGGCTGACGATGGCGGTATCGAGCTACACCATCTGCCGGATGATTTCATGGAGGACCTGCGCAGCGAGCGACTCACGGCACGTGCTGCACCCGCTGCAGGGGAACCGGTGAGTGGCCCCGGTTCCATCCCCGCGTCCGAAGGCGGCGACGACAACCCCGCCGTGCCACCCGCGATTGCGGCGCCGGCACAACCAGCGACCGGGACCAGCTTGAGGGAAGTACAGCTCGCGGCGATCGGCACGGCGCTGGAGCAGTGCGCGGGTAACATTTCCGCCGCGGCGCGCCTGCTCGGTGTTTCACGCAACACCGTCTACCGCACGTTGCGGGTGGCGCGGCTCTGAGGCTTCCGTACAGCTAGAGCTGGCAGGCCGCGCTCACCTCGGGCTAGTCCGCAGCGCCGCGCGGGCGGTGACCGCGGTATGCAGAGAATTACCTCCTGGGCGGTCGGCATCCAAACCGATGCGAGTTGTGCCGAATCGAAACAGAGGATACGGGGGCCCCGGCACACGTTGTGTCAATTAGCAACAACCACTCGCGGCGCGGGCGAGGTGTCGGACGCCGCGACCGCTTGTGAAAGCGGTACCAGACGACAGCGGCAAGCGTGGCATGCCGCTTGCACATTCCTCTTGGAAGCCGTGTCGCGCGCAACCCGCTGCAGATGCGATTTCCCAGGGGGACAGATCCGATGAGCAAGATACTCCACTCCCTCTTCTCATTGGTCGCCGCCAGCGCGGCCGGTGCCGTTCTCGGGGCATCCGGCGGGGTGACCGACGCGATGATCGAGCACGACGCGGAAAGCACCGGTGACGTGTTGACTGTCGGCATGGGTCCTCAGGCGCAACGATATTCGCCGCTATCGCAGATCAACACCCGGACGGTAGTGCGGCTTGTGCCCGCGTGGGTCATGTCGCTCGGCGGTGAAAAGCAACGCGGTCAGGAGGCGGCACCGCTCGTCTACAACGGCCGCATGTTTGTCACCGCTTCCTATTCACGCATCTATGCATTCGATACCCAGACCGGGCACAAACTGTGGAAGTATGAACAACGGCTCCCCGAGGGCATCATGCCCTGCTGTGACGTCGTTAATCGCGGTGCGGCGTTGTACAACAACCTGGTCATCTTCGGCACACTCGACGCTTTTCTGATCGCCCTCAACCAGGAGACAGGCAAGATCGTTTGGAAAGAAAAAATCGACGACTACGCTGCTGGCTACAGCTACACCGCTGCGCCGCTGATTGCCAAGGGCCTTGTTATCACCGGTGTGTCGGGCGGGGAATTTGGCGTTGTCGGCCGCGTCGAGGCACGCAATGCGCAAACCGGCAAGCTGGTGTGGACGCGCCCGACCGTCGAGGGTTACATGGGCTATCTAAACGGTCAGGAAAACGGCATCACCGGCACGACCAACGCCACCTGGCCCGGGGAAACGTGGAAAACCGGGGGCGCGGCGCCCTGGCTGGGCGGTACCTATGATCCAGGTACAGGCCTGGTGTACTTCGGCACGGGAAATCCATCGCCGTGGAACAGCCATCTGCGCAAGGGAGACAACCTGTACTCGTGCTCAACGCTCGCGATCGATGTCTCGACGGGCAAGATCGTCTGGTACTTTCAAGGGACACCCAATGACGGCTGGGACTTCGACGGAGTCAACGAATTCATTACCTACCAGCACGACGGGCGCGAGCTTGGCGCAAAAGCGGATCGTAACGGCTTCTTCTATGTGTTGGATGCCAAGACCGGTCAGTTGCAGCGCGCTTTTCCGTACGTGAAGAAGCTCACCTGGGCGACCGGGATCGATCAGCTGACCGGCCGGCCCAACTTCGTCGCTGATGACCGTCCGGGCGACCCGACGGCCGAGCCGGACGGGACCAAGGGCAAGGCAGCGTTCGTGGCACCCTCATTCCTAGGCGGCAAGAATCAGCAGCCCATGTCATACGACCCACAGACGCACTGGTTCTATGTGCCGGCCAATGAGTGGGGCATGGAAATCTGGAACGAGCCGATTGCCTACAAGAAGGGTGCCGCATACCTTGGGGCGGGCTTCACCATCAAGACCGCGTATGACGACTACATCGGTGTGCTCCGCGCTGTGGATCCGAGCAGCGGCAAGACCATGTGGGAAGTGAAGAACGACGCACCGCTATGGGGAGGCGTCATGACTACCGGCGGGGGACTGGTGTTCTGGGGCACGCCCGAGGGTTATTTGAAGGCTGCGGATGCCAGAAGCGGCAAAATCCTGTGGCAATTCCAGACCGGATCAGGCGTGGTGGCACCGCCGGTCACTTGGGAAGAGGGTGGCACGCAGTACCTCGCCGTCATGTCCGGCTGGGGTGGCGCCGTTCCGCTGTGGGGCGGTGAAGTGGCGAAGAAGGTAAGCATGCTAGAGCAGGGTGGCTCGGTGTGGGTATTCAAGCTCTCGACCGGTGGAGGCACTCCGGCTGATGAGAAGAAGAAGGGAACCTGGATTAGCCAGTCGCCGCGCACCCCATCGCAGCGCGCGCCAGCGCACTGATCTATGCGGCAACTTCGACCAGCATCGTGTTGTACGTCCTGACCAGTCATCTCATGGCGCACGACCGATCTTGGTGCACGTTCGACGCCGTTTACTGAAGGCGCGGCGGTCGGACTGCTGAACGCCACCCTCGCGCTAGACCACCGATTACACGCGAAAGCCACGTTGCGGGATTTCGCAAACCTCAGCGAATTAATCCGGCTCGGCGCAGACGGTCTGCAGTAGGCGCCGTTATTGTCACCAGAGTCGCTTCGGTCGAATCGATTTCTTGCGACTTCGTTACTGTATCTATCGTGTAGATCAGCGTCGCCCCGTGCGTCTCGTAGAGCTTCGTTACCACGTGGAGCGAACTCGTGATCGACGTAAGCGGAGGAGCCGTTTGGAAATCTACATAGGTCACCGGCATGCCGTATGCACCGTAGGCAAAGTCCGTGGCCTTGTACATTGAATCGCCTCGCGTGTCGCTGCTATTGCCTTCCCCATGTCCGGTGTGCATGGAGACGAGGCGCGTGGCGAGTACAGCATCAGCATGAACCGATGCGGCCACGCGCTCCACGTTCTCGCGGGTCAGCGGCTCCTTTGCGTTCATCTTTGCGCAGCTCGAGATCGCCGTCGTTGAGGCGCTTGTGAGTTGGGATGCAAAGGTCGACTCGAACGCGCACCTCAGGTCGCGATCTGGGCTGACACCGATGACAAGTAACCTTGTATAGGTCTGATTGCGGGGTGCCCCATCCTGCCAGGCGCCCTTCACGGAAACGCCGGAGCACCCGCAAAGCCAGACTGCGAGGGTGAGTGAGCTGAAGGAAATGACGGACCGGTGAGTCTGCTTCTGGCGACGCTTGGCGGTGCGCATGACGTGCTCGTCTGACTGAAAGACGTGCTAAGTATAGTCGCTATTGGTCTGGCGGAATTCTTGATCTTGCCCTCTCCCGTAGGTTACCCCGACGAATGCCATCGCCGATCGCAATCCGGTTCGCCGGGAAAGAACGGAGTGCCGGTCGCGGAGCTGGCTCTTAACCAGCAGATCGCACTCGCCGCCGTTGTAACTGTGGATAACCAGATAGACGTGGTAGCGGGAGCCCGTTACTTCTGTCTGAGCGTCGATCTCGTGCGAGTTCGGGTACGACGCCATCTCGATTGATACGAGCGTGATAATGGCTGAGTGAGGACGGCCGGAGGCCCACACGCTCGAACCGGGTAGAATAGGGGCTCGGAAACCTGATTCCGCGTAAAGCCGAGAGGCTCTCGATGTCATTGTTCTCGCGCTTGTTTCGTAGGGCGCCGCCGCCTACTTCAGCCCCGGGAGAGCCCGCCGAAAAAGCCGACGCCGTACCTCCGCAGCAGAGCGTGCCGGATCACGCTCTCCTCGCCGCCAGAGAAGAAGAGGCACTCAAAGCCGCGATCGACGGCGGCGACGCCCAAGCGATTGCGCGGCTGGTCCTCGAGGGCACTTCCACGAAAATCCGCCAGCTCGCCGCCGACGCGATCGAAGACGCTGCGCAGCTTCGCGATCTCATCAAGCAGGCCCGCGGCGGCAAAGACAAGAGCGTCTACAAGATTCTCTCGCGCAAGCGCGAGGCTCAGCTCGCACACGAGCGTCAGCTCAAGCAGCTCAGGGCCGAGATCAGCGCGGTCTCGGCGGCCATCGAGCGGCACAGCCATCGACCGTACGATCTGTTGTTCACGCCGACTCTCGAGCGGCTCGAGGTCCGCTGGAATGCCGTTGCCGCGAGGGCCGAGCCGGATGTGGCGCGGGGCGTTCAGGATGCGATCGACCGCGCGCGCGAGGTTATCGAAGGGCACCTACGGGAGATTGCCGCTCAGGTCTCGCGTGCGCACGCGGCCGCCAACGCTGCAGCCGAGGCCGAGCGACTGCGCGAGGAGGAAGAGAAGGCAGCCGCAACGGCGGCCGCCGAGCAGGCAATGATTCTCGAATCGGAACGCAAGGCGCACGCCGAGAAACAGGAGGCGCATGCGCTTGCCGTTCGCCAGATCGGTGGGCTGATTCGCAAGGCACATGGAGCCCTGAACGATGGCAGCACGGGACGAGCGGCGGGAATGCGGAGGGCGATCGAGGAGAAGTTACCGGCGGCAGCACCGCTGCCGGGTCATCTCGCCAGTCTGCTGCTGCAGCTCGATGCGAAGCTCAGGGAACTAAAGGATTGGAAGAGCTTCTCCGTCGCGCCGAAGCGAGTCGAGCTGATGCAGGAAATGGAATCGCTCGCCGCTGGCTCGACATTGCACGCCATCGCGCTCGCCGAGCGCATCAAGAGCCTGCAGAACGAGTGGCGGACGCTCAGCAAGGGGGCGGGTGAGAATCTCGAAGCCGACTGGCAGCGCTTTCAGGAGGCGGCTCACAAGGCGTATCAACCGTGCCGCGAATACTTCGAAGCACAAGCGCAGGTACGCCGAGACCATCTTCAACGACGGCAGGCATTGCTCGAAAGGTTGGCCGCGTTCGAGGCGGCGCACAACTGGGAGCAACCAGACTGGCGGACGGTGACCACGGCGCTGCGGGAGGCGAGACAGGAATGGCGCCAACACTCGGACCATGCCGCGGGGAAAGCTCTGCAGGAGAGATTCGATGCCATCATCGCGAGTCTGCAGAGCCGCCTGGATGTGGAATACGCTCGCAACATTAAAGAGAGGAAATTGCTGATCGATCGCGCGCAGCGGCTGCTCGCCAGCGAGGACAGCCGCAAAGCCATCGACGAGGTGAAGGAGCTCCAACAGAAGTGGAAAGTCGTGGGGCCGGTGCCGCGCGATGCCGATCGGCCACTGTGGGAAGAGTTCCGGCAACACTGCGACGCGTTGTTTCAAAAGCGCGAGCAGCAACTCGCTGAGCACACCACGTGGCTCGAGGCCAATCGGTCGAAGGCCATCCTCGCGTGCGAGGAGGTCGAGCGAATCGCGGCTCTTTCCGGCTCGGAGTTGCTGGAGAGCGCGAGGAAGCTTCGCGAGCTACGCACGGCCTTCGAGGTCATCGGTGAATTTCCGAAGGGAGCCGGACGCGACCTGCATCGCAGGTTCGAGCGCGCAGTGGAGCACTGCGACAAGGCCGTCGCTCAGCAGCAGGCCCGCGATGCAGAGCGGAGCTGGACCAATCTGTTCGAAGCAGCCAACATGGTACGCGCTTATCGGCTATCGATTGCTCGAAATGCACAAGTCGCGGAACGGGATGCTCTGCGCCAGGCCGCGGAAGACCATGTCGCCGGTATTGCGCAATGGCCCAACGGGGGCCTCGCGGTGATACGGGGTGAGCTCACGAGAGAAGATGCCAACGATCTTGCGGCCAACGAAGCGGCCTTGAGACAGCTGTGCATCCGCGCTGAGGTTTTGGCGGAGAGGCCCACGCCGCCCGAAGATCAGCCCTTGCGACGCGAGTATCAAGTGCAGCGCCTGGTGCGAGGCATGGGCCAGGGAGCAACCGCGGATGAGGCGCAACTAGACACGCTGGCGATCGAGTGGGTCGGTGTCGGACCCACGGAGGAGGGGACATACAGGCAGCTACTGGAGAGATTCAGGCAATGCCGGAAGCATTGGTTGACTGGACGCACTCACTCAGCCGACGCATAGCATGGCATTCCTGAACCCCCTATCCCCGCAGTCCCTACGTGAACGGGCACCCGCCGTCATCGCTTCCGCGGCATACGAAAGCCGAAGCCCTATGGCGGAAGAAGAAAAGTGCCAGTCCTTGGGGTAGTTGGGGAATTCCGGTGCGACGATGACTTTACGCGGCTCGTGGCCCGATATCCGCCGGCCGTTAGCCATTTCAACGTGCTTTCTGAGATCACCCCAGCAGTGGATGCCCCACCGGCAGGTGTGCATACCATAAAGCCAGCCTGTGGCGAATTGTTTTCTCGCCGACCTGGTCTTCCGGCATCGGCGCGATGATCTTGTCATGAACGAGTAGCCGGTACACATAGAGCGCCTTGTCGCTGGCCGAATCGGTCGGCTCGAACTCGACGGCTCCACGACTTTCGGCGTAGCGAATCCCGGCACGCAACGCCGCCTTGAACAATTCCGCTTCATGTTTTGGCTTCACCGCGACAGCATAACGCGCGGGAGAAGTGGTACCGGGTGCGCGTCGTCAAATTTTCACAGCCGAAGAGGGCACCCGCCGAGTAGCCTGATTAGAACTTCGCGAGAAAGCGGCTGGTGCCCGGGAGCGGACTCTAACTCGGCCGATTTCCTTAATAGATTCGCGGTGTTACGGCATCGCATGTCTCTTTACCCGCATTACCCGCTGCCGAGTGCGTGCTTAAACGCGCCTTTTTGTTAGAAGCGTAGCGCCCATACGCGAAGCGCGTGCTGCCGAGTGTCACCGCGCGCCGGAAGTGTCTTGAATTGATTGCGCAGGGATACGCATCGAGCGCCCATCGGGATCAAGGCAACGCGGAGAGCACAGCGCGCCGCGGTTGCCCCTGGCTCGCAAGCCCCAGACACAACTCGGTACGCGGCGCCGTCCAAGAGAAAGAATTCTCCGCCGTAGTTCGCTGTCGTTCGTCGGAATGCGGTTTTTTTTCAGTCCTATCACGCACGGCGGTCTCCCTTCTCGACAAGCTCGCCCGAGGACAAGCGAAGACCGGGCTCATGGGCAGCCCGGTGACCCCGCGTCCGGTCGCGTGCTTCCTGATCCATTTCGGCATTGAACTCGAATCGCGATCTCGCCCCGGTCCTCCGCAGATCTTCGACGGATGTCGCACGGGGGAATTCGTATGCGGAGCAACTCCGCGGGTGCGTCACCGGAGATTGAGGGGCTAACGCACCAACGCCTCTGTCTCAGTAGCGATCGAACTAGGAGACCGCTCAGGTCCGCCTCCCGCCAGTGCCCAGCTAGATCACACACCAGATCTCTTGCTGTTCAAATTTAGCGAGTGGGGTCACGGCTTGGTCGCTGCCGCAAGGATCGCAGGCATCGGCACCTCATATCCGGCCGCAGTCTTGAACGGAACAAGTGCGCTGAGGATGGCTTCGTCAATGGTTCCCAATATTTCGGCGCGCTGTCTCGTCAGCATTCCCCGAGTGCGGACGGTTCCAGCCTTGAGAGCTTTCAGAATCTGCTCGCTTGAAGTGGGCCGCCAGGTCTGCAATACCTTGGTCACAGCGCACGCCTTGAACCCTGCTGCCGCCAAGGACGCTTCGCACACCGATGGGTCGCTGAACAGGAACATGTTTGGCCCGACGGGCAACCCGACATCTAGCGAACCGTGGGTCCCGATCGCATCTAGGACCGCGCCGAAGGCTTTTGTCTCCTGCGGCATGTCCCAGACCGTGAACGCCAACCGCGATCCGCTGCGTAGAACACGAAACGCCTCCTGAAAGAACCGCTCGGGTTGCGGAAAATGAGGCAAGCCGTAGTTGGATACGACCGCGTCGAAAGTACCAACCTCGAAAGGTAGGCTGCCGGCATCACCTTCGTGGAATTTCGCGGCTGGGTAGCGCTGCTTGGCCAATCTCACCTGCTCGGCCGAGAAATCGATGCCCGTGACCTCCGCTCCCCGCGCTAAGGCGACACCCGCCGCGTACCCAGCGCCCGTCGCCACATCTAGCACACGACTCCCCGCGCTCACGCCCGCGGCGTCAAGCAGAGCCCCTATCGATTGCGTCGTGAGGCTCGACAGTTGATCGTCGTAAGTAGCGCATACGTCGGGGTCTGCCCATCCTGCGTGCTCGAAATCACGGAAAGACTCGGTCATGTGTCGTCTCCTCGAACGGCCGCAGTTGGCCGTGGGCGCCCCTGGCGACACGAACAGTGCGTCGGTTGGGCTTAAAGAGGCCATTTCGTCTTCGTGCGCCGCTATCGCTTGATCGCGATTGCATAGACCGCGTTTGTCTCGATGCTCACGATCTTGCGTTCGCTCAGCCAGCGGACATTGTCGGCCCTCACCCGCGCTGCAGCCTCGGGTCCCATCTGATCGATCGTCCATCGGAGCCCCGATCCGAGAGCGACAATCCACCAATCTTTTGCTGAGCGCAGCGCCTGAAACCCTTCCTCCTCGGTGACCTCAGCACCTGTGACGCCGCCATCTTGTAGCAACTGTCTTACCGATTTTGCGTTCGTGATGCGGTCCCAGGGATTGAAGGCGCTATAAAGATCGGGCCGTTCCTGCTTTACTGCGGTAAGCCAACGAGAGTAAGCGGGTTCGAAGAACCGTGGACCCCACGTGGTTACCGCCAGCCTTCCATCGGGCCGAACCATGCGCCAGAGCTCGCGGATCAAGCCTTCCATGTCGGGCACGAAGAAAATGGAAAAAACGCTCACCACCGCATCAAAGTGGCCATCCGGGTATGCCAGTGCCGTCATGTCCGCGAGCTGGAACTCTACATTCGTAAGGCCCCGCCTCCGCGCCTTTGCACGAGCCCTGTCAAGCAGACGTGCGGATAAATCGATTCCCAGCACCAACCCGTCCGGTCCGATGATTTCGGCTGCCGGCAGCGCTGAGGCTCCGGTGCCGCAGCCGACATCTAGCACCTGGGCGCCAGCTGGCAGGCCGAGACGAGCGACGGTCCGCTGCCCTATCCGGTCCCAAAAACCTAGCGGCTCATCGTCGAAGTGATCGGCTGCGGCATCGTAGGTCGCAGCCGCCCTGGCCTTTGCTTGTTTTAACGGATCGTCCAAGCGGAACTCCGCCACCTTGCTTGGCATGACCCCCCCGGACCGCATTCTAGGGCAAGAAGCGCACGGGAGGTGTTGACGGTGGAGCATCCCCGGTGGCTTCACGGCCGCTGCGTTCTTCCGTCTGCCCACAGGGCGTCTCATCCCTACATTCAGCGACGGCCCTCCCGCTTGACGGAAGTCGTCATGCAGCGCAATTCTCGGCAAGAGAAGGCTGGTTCCAGATTTCCTGCCGCCCAATCGAGTTCGCTGTCGAGCGTCAGGATGGCGGGGCACTCTTCATAGGTACTGCAGATGAATTAATGCTGACTGTATGAAAATCCGAACACTGCGCACCGTTCTACTAATCCAGGCGATCGAGGAGTCCGATCGCGGGGGGGATGTGCTGCCTTTGGCCGATCGTGCCGAGGCGACGCGGGAGGCTGTGCGAAGTGCGCCACGAGGCCGAGCCATCCAGCCGGGCATCGGGCTTACACCCGCGGATGAGACCTTGCTGGCCCTCAGGGCAGAGCGACTGCTGGCTCGCGTGCGGCTGCGATCACCGGCCGTCGATTATGTTCTGGCGGTCGCAGGCGGGCTGACGTGGCTCGGCAGAGCGGCCCTCGTCCTCGCTCTCATAGTTGGTCTGTCGTTGTCGACTCTAGATGGCAGCCGTCGGATCAATATTCTGGCGTTTCCCCTCATCGGGCTGACCGCCTGGAATTTCTTTATCTACGCGCTACTCATCGCGGCGCGTATCAAGCGAAGGGGGGCGACGCCCGCCGGCACCCTCTGGTCTGGTCGCTTCTATGAACGTTGGATCGGCGCGCGAATCGACGGTCTGCTGAAACAGTCGATGCGCTTCAACGCCCCATTGGCGACGGCGCTTCGACGGTTTACCCGCGAGTGGGTGCAGGTCGAGCATCCGCTGCTGCTGGAACGGGCGCAGCGGTTGATGCATTGCGCAGCGGCTTTGGTGGCGGCAGGCTTGATCGCAGGACTTTACATACGTGGCATCGTATTGCGCTACGAGGCCGGCTGGGAAAGCACGTTCCTCAGTCCAAAATCAGTGCACGCTCTGCTTGCCGTGTTGTACGGTCCTGGCGCGATACTTTCGGGAATTGGATTGCCGTCGATCAGCGGCGTCAACGCATTGCGCTGGACCGGTGTGTCAGGAGGCGGCGAGGCAGCAAGCTGGATCCATCTCATAGCGCTCACCGCGATGTTGTACATCATCGTGCCTCGGCTGATCTTGGCATGCATGTCGGGCATTAACCTCTGGCGCTTGTCGCGCAATCCGCCTTTGCCGGCTGCGTTCATCGGATACGGGCGTGCGGTACTTGCGGGCACCGCGGGGGGCGCCAGGCGCGAGAGCGTCAACGTTATCTGCTTCGCATATGAGCCGAGTCCGGCGTCCATTGCCGGATTGCAGACACTGCTCGCGGCAACGCTCGGCGCGATCATCAAAGTAGAAATGCGGGCGACGGTCTGCTATGGGCAGGAGGATGCATTTCGCGACACAGTGACGAGGAGCGGCGCCGACGCGACAGACTGGAATGTGCTGCTCATGGCCGCGGCCTCAACGCCGGAGGCCGAAAATCATGGCGCGGTCATTAACACCCTGCGCGACTCGCTGGCGCGAAAGTCACAACCGCTACCATTGCTAATCGTCATCGACACGGGTCCCTATGCCGCACGAATGCAAGGCGATGCAACCTTCGAGGAGCGGTTGCGGGAGCGTCGCAACTTGTGGTCCGAGTTTGTCGCTGGGTACGGTTTGAGTGCCTGCCTCGTGGATCTATCACGCATCACCCCCGAGTCGCCGGCAGCGACTGAAGCGCAAGAATTGGCGCGTGCTTCCCTCTGGTCCGCAGGTGGAGCGTCCGCGACCCCATGACGAGCGCACCCGCACGCGTCGACTTGACCCTGATCTCCCACACGAATGTCGGTAAGACAACCCTGGCGCGAACACTGTTGCGCCGCGACATCGGCGATGTCGGCGACCGACCACACGTCACCGACCTGGCCGAAAGTGACGTGCTCATTGAATCTCTCGAGGGCGATTCTCTGGTGCTGTGGGATACTCCCGGCTTCGGCGACAGTGCCCGTCTCTTCAGACGGCTGCAACAAGCCGGTCAGCCTGTGGGCTGGTTTCTGTCGCAAGTCTGGGATCGTTTTGCCGACCGTCCGTTCTGGTGCGGACAGCAGGCAATGCGCAACGCACGCGATTCGAGCGACGTCATCCTGTATGTGGCGAACGCTAGCGAGCAGCCGTCTTCAACTGCGTATGTCGATATCGAGATGCAGATTGTGGAGTGGTTGGGAAAGCCAGTCATCTTGCTGCTGAACCAGCTTGGACCACCACGCGATAGTGCGCACCTCCAGACAGAGTTGAAGCAGTGGGAAGCCCAAGCAGCGCAGCATCCGTGCGTTCAGGCGGTGCTTCCGTTTGACGCCTTCGCACGATGCTGGGTGCAGGAGGGCACGCTGCTGGATCACGTGCAACGCGTGCTGCCCACGGGCAAGCAGGCGACTTTTGAGAGGCTTCGGGAAGCCTGGAAACAGCGCAACCTCACGGTTTTCGAGCATTCGATGCAAACGCTGGCGCACCAGGTCGCAGTCATCGCAATCGACAGCGAACCGATCGTCGATCTGGATTTGCGAGGTAAAGCTCGAGCCTGGATCGGGGCGCTAACCCTGGGCGTCGAGCGAGACGCCGCTGAACTGCAGCGCGCACAAAGCGTCCTTGCGAGTCGCCTCGACGCACAGGTCCGCGCGACGACCAAGGAACTGGTGCGTCTGCACGGCCTTTCAGGCAACGCGACGGAGGAAGTGCTGCAGCGGCTGGGACACCAGTTCTCGGTACGCCGGCCCGCGGACGCTGACAAGGCAAGTGTGATTGGTGGCCTCGTGTCTGGGGCACTCGGCGGGTTGGCAGCCGACCTTGGCGCCGGGGGGCTCACTTTTGGCGCAGGTGCATTGATCGGTGGCGTGCTAGGTGCGTTTGGGGCGCGCGGTATCGCAAGAGCATACAACCTCGCACGCGGCTCGCAGGAGGGGACCGTTCGGTGGTCTGCCGAGTTTCTCGAGAGTCGTCTCGCCGCTGCGTTGATGAGGTATCTGGCAGTCGCTCATTTTGGACGAGGACGCGGTGATTTTGTTGCCGGCCTCGCACCGGCGCACTGGCAGGAGGCGGTTAACGAGGCTGTGCAGATGAGGCGGGCGCAGCTGCAATCAGTGTGGGCCATTGCCCGTGCGGCGGACGCGGACAGCTCAAATACCGACACGACCGCGGCTGCGCTGTTACCGATCCTGGCCGACAGTGCGCGTGAGGTGTTGAGTCGCTTTTATCCAGATTCCATGCCTACAAGATAGTCGAATCAGGTCCTCGACGAGCGTGTCCGATAGCGGCCGGTAGCGACAGTCGGCTCCGACCGGTCAGTTCTTCGGTCCCAGATTTCTTCTACATGCCGACCATCAGCTGCAGGGCTGTGGTCGTTGGAGAGGTTGCAGCGGAGCACGGTCGGAGGGGGATACACGGCTCGCGAGCACGCCGTTCGTCTGACCGGCATCACACACGATCGAGTCGCCCACAGTAATACCCGGCCGATGGCGCGTCTTGGGAGGCTCGAGAAGGCCGCGCAGGCTTTGGGCCAGACGCGCCAAGCAGCGATGCGCCCGCGTGTTGCGGCGTGCGACCGGCCTGGGGCATGTCGATGAGCTCCGAGTTCTGGAAAAACGTGCCGCTCAAGGATTCGGGTCGTGTCCTTCAGGATGTCGGCCGTGACTTGCCCCCTTGACCACAGGGACTCCGAGGCCTTTGAGCCAATCACGTGCGACGGCCTCGAAGGTGCGCTGCTGGGTGCTTTCTTGCTCGCCCTGCGGAGTTTTTTCGAACAGCTGAAAGCCCGGCGCTTCGCGGTACTTGAGCAAGTTCGCCTGCATAGGGCTCGGCGCGGGCGCGTTAATGGGATTCGCGAGTCGCCAGGAGTCTCGCTGTCTGCTAGATTTTTCGGTGATGACAGTGTGGCTGCAAATTAGCGGTCTTGTCCTGTTCCTGGCTTTGTGGGGCGTGGCTTGGCGCAGGCAGCCAAATCTGGCCCTTGGAATCTTTTTTGGAGTGGCAATTGCGGCGCTGGTCGCGGCACTTGTCAGACCCTCCCATCTACACAGCGTGCCAGTGTGGCTGCCCCCGCTCCCTTTCGCAGCAGTCGCGACTTGTCTGTTCGGTTTTGGGATCTGGGCTTGGCTTCTGGGTAAGAAACGGTAGGCCAAGACTCAGCTCAAGACAGCCAACACCTGCTTCAAATCAAGACCTTGCGGGTGCGTCGGGCTCTCCTCACCGGGCCACGGTGATTTTCTTCCCAAGCCCAGATTCTTATGAGAAGCTGAACTGGGTCCAGGTTTCGGCGGAGCGCAGACTGAGTCTCCGCCGGGCTTTTGAGAGACGAATTTCGGTGCGAGACGGTGCTCGGTTATCGAGCTAGAGCCCGAACGGCGCTTCAGCACCCACCCGTCGGGCTGGTCGACACCCGAAGGCGGCGCGATGCCGCTTCTCGTGCCCGTGAATCCCTGAATAGCCTCAGCGCCGCACGTTCGCATCTGCGAGCGCCAGGCGCTGACGGACATTGCGGCCGCTCCGGGAAGGCCAGCCAGCCAGGGAGCGATCGCTGATGAACTGCCTTTATTACCTGGCTCGCACCTTAGAGAGCACCCATCGGGTTTCCAATGATGTGCGTGCGCTTGGCGTCAACGACTCTCTCCTGCACGTCATCAGCAATGACGAGGCTGGGCTGAAGAAACAGCACATACATTCTAGTAACTATCTCGAGACGCTGGATCTCATAGGTGACGGGCTTATAGGTGCCGCACTCGGCGTCATCCCAGGAGTGGTTGGTGTCGCACTGCTCAAGTTTTTCGAGCCGTTCGGTCCCAACGTCCCACGCGTCGTCTACTTCGCAACAGTAGCTTTCGCGGTGTTGTTCGGCGCCTGGGAAGGCGGCTTGACAGGCATAGCCACCGAAAACAGGAAGCTCGCGAAATTCCACGACGACATCGAGCGTGGTTGGTATCTCATCCTCATTTATACCCCAAAGGATCAGGAGGCGGCTGTCCGCGAGGTGATGCGCGCCAGACATCGGGAAGCAGAGTTCGCCGCAATCGACCGCCATTTCATCAATCCGTTCAGTGAAGTGAAGCGGAGGCTGGAGTCTCCTCTTTCGAGAGGTGATCTCTTACAAGAGGATTAGCGGATGGCCATGGCAGTTGCCCTGGTTCTGTTGGTTGTTGGAACGATCTTGTTCCACTTCCTGAGCCCGTGGTGGTTTACGCCGATCGCATCCAATTGGAAGATGATGGATGACACGGTGAACATCACATTCGTGGTCACCGGCATCGTCTTCGTCGCCGTCAACTTGTTCATGGCTGTTGCGATCTTCCGCTACCGCCACCGCCAGGGCCAACGCGCGGCGTACGCACCCGAGAATAAAAAGCTCGAATGGTGGCTGACCGTGGTGACCTCACTCGGCGTCGTGGCGATGTTGGCACCGGGCCTGTTCGTGTGGGCAAAGTTCGTCACTGTCCCGAAAGAGGCGTCGGTCGTTGAGGCCGTGGGCCAACAATGGACATGGAGCTACCGGTTTCCCGGCGCGGACGGCGTAATGGGCACCACTGATGCCAAGCTCATCACCCCTGACAACCCGTTCGGCATCGATCCAAAAGATCCCCGGGGCGCAGATGACATCCTGATATCGAGCCCCGAGCTGCATCTCCCCGTCAACAAGCCGGTCAAGCTGTTGCTGCGCTCCAAGGACGTTAACCACCAGTGGGCCGTACCGCAGTTCCGGGTCAAGATGAACATGGTGCCCGGCATGGTCACTTACTTCTGGTTCACTCCCACCAGGACCGGGCAATTCGATGTTCTCTGCGAGCAGCTGTGTGGCCTGGCGCATTTCGCCATGCGCGGCCGCGTCGTGGTGGAAGAGGAGAGTGCATTTAAAGCCTGGTTGTCCACTCAACCAACTTACGCAAGCACGGCGGCACGGCCTGCCGGCAACGCTGCAGCGGGCCAGGCAAGCTATGGCCTGTGCGCCGCCTGTCACGGTTCCCGGGCGGAAGGTAACCGGACGCTGAACGCTCCGAAGCTAAGCGGCCAGGCGGGCTGGTATCTGGCGAGGCAGTTGCGCTACTTCAAGCAGGGAATCCGCGGGTCGGACTCCAAGGACATCTATGCGAAACCGATGTTGCCGATCGCTGCGACGCTGAAGGACGACACAGCAATAGCCAATGTCGTCACCTATATCGAGTCGCTGCCGGACGAGCGCCCGCAAGCGACGCTTGCCGGAGACCCGGCAAGGGGGAAGTCCCTCTACACGACCTGCGCGGGCTGTCACGGTGCCGCCGGCCAGGGTATCTGGTCGACGAATGCCCCGCGGCTGGCGAACAGGGATGATTGGTACCTGGCGCGACAGCTGCAGGATTTCCAGCAGGGTATTCGCGGCACCCATCCACAGGACTTCTACGGCGCACAAATGGTGCAGATGGCCAAGATTCTGCCGGATGACCGGGCGATCAATGATCTCCTTGCCTATGTGCACACGTTTTGATGGGGCTGGCCGCCGCGTTCCGCTGTCAGGCCGCGAGGCGCTGGCGCACGGCGATCTGAGGCGGAGGAGGAGAGGCTAATGGCATACGTTGCAATCGCCGACCGCGACCATGCTCTGCATGATCCGCAGACTTTCGTCACGAAATATATCTGGAGTCAGGACCACAAGGTCATCGCGATACAATACGCGATTACCGCCATCGGGATCGGCCTGGTTGCCCTCGTCATGTCGGTGTTGATGCGCCTGCAATTGGGCTTCCCGCACGCTTTCTCCCTCATTGCGCCCCACAACTATTACCAGTTCATCACCATGCACGGCATGATCATGGTGATCTACCTGCTGACGGCACTGTTTCTCGGGGGCTTTGGCAACTACCTCATCCCGCTGATGTGCGGCGCCCGGGACATGGTCTTCCCCTACATGAACATGCTCAGTTACTGGGTATATCTGCTCGCCGTGCTGGTGCTGGTGGCCGCCTTTTTCGTGCCGGGCGGACCCACGGGCGCGGGTTGGACCCTGTACCCACCGCAGGCGGTTCTACCCGGTACGCCGGGAGCGAGCTGGGGCATCATCTTCATGCTGCTGTCCCTGGCGATATTCATCGTTGCCTTCACCATGGGTGGACTGAACTATGTGACAACAGTCCTGCAGGCGCGCTGTCGCGGAATGACTCTGCTGCGCATGCCGCTGTCGGTATGGGGCATTTTCATGGCCACGGTCCTTGGACTCCTGGCCTTCCCCGCACTGCTCGTGAGCGCCGTCATGATGACGCTGGACAGCCTCCTCGGAACCAGCTTCTTCCTGCCCGCAGTAGTCTCGATGGGGCAACCAGCCACTCACAGCGGGGGTAGCCCGCTGCTGTTCCAGCACCTGTTCTGGTTCTTCGGTCATCCGGAGGTTTATATCGTGGCCCTGCCGGCCTTCGGCATTGTCTCCGACCTGCTCAGCACGCACGCGCGGCGGCACATCTTTGGCTATCGCATGATGGTTTGGGCAATCCTTGCCATCGGATGTCTCAGCTTCGTTGTCTGGGCCCACCACATGTACGTCAGCGGCATGAATCCGTACTTTGGATTCTTCTTCGCCACGACCACGCTGATTATCGCGATTCCGACCGCGATCAAGGTCTACAACTGGGTGCTGACGCTGTGGCGCGGTGACATTCATCTCACCGTTCCGATGTTGTTTGCCATCGCCTTTATCTTCACGTTTATCAATGGTGGCTTGACGGGTCTGTTCCTCGGTAACGTAACGGTGGACGTGCCCCTGTCGGCCACGTACTTTGTCGTGGCTCACTTCCATATGGTCATGGGCGTGTCGCCGATCCTGGTGGTGTTCGGGGCGATCTACCACTGGTACCCCAAGATCACTGGTCGCATGTTGGATGACACCTTGGGCCGGCTGCACTTCTGGGTGACCTTCCTCGGGACCTATGCGATTTATCTACCCATGCACTATCTGGGTATCCTGGGTGTGCCGCGGCGCTACTACGCCTATGGCGGCACCCACTTCATCCCGCCATCGGCCCAGTGGGTGAATGCGGCGATCACCATTTCGGCCCTGTTCGTCGCAGCCGTTCAGATGGTTTTCCTGTTCAACCTGATCTGGAGTCTCAAACACGGCAAGCCGGCGGGCAGCAACCCGTGGAAGGCCACGTCGCTTGAATGGCAAACACCAGACACGCCGCCCAAGCATGGCAACTGGGGTGCAAAGCTGCCGGTGGTCTATCGTTGGGCTTACGACTACAGCGTGCCGGGCGCCAAGGAAGACTTCATACCGCAGAACCAACCGCCCGACGCCCTGACGCCCGCAGGCCTCGCGCACGGGACCGCGCGGTGAGTCTTTCGGCTGCAGTCGTCGCCCTCATTGCGGGCGTGGTCGTGTGGGTGCTGCTGGCGACCCGACTGACCGCCAGGCCGTGGGAGTCGCCCGGATCGCCTGAAGATGTCCCAGCCGGGATCGCGCCGGGCGTGCCGCCCGCGAAGGTCGGCCTGGCGTTTCTGCTGGGCGTGATCACCTCGCTATTCGGGCTGTTCATCTCCGCCTATTGGATGCGCATGGAGCACGCGCACGGGGACTGGCAGCCGCTCAACGTACCGCGAGCGTTATGGCTGAACACTGCATTGCTGATTCTGAGCAGTGCATTGATGCAGTGGGCGCGCGTGGCGGCGAGGCGGGCACAGATCGACCGTATGAGGGTCGCTCTGATCGCGGCGGGTGTTTTTGCCTGGGCATTTCTCGCCGGGCAGCTCGTGGCGTGGCACCAGCTGCAGGCGTCTGGCTATTTTTTGGCGAGTAGTCCTGCCAGCTCCTTTTTCTACCTGCTTACCGGGGTACACGGGTTGCATTTGCTCGGAGGACTGATCGTATGGGGTAAGACCGTCGTCAGAATGGCGCGGCCGGGCGTCGAGGTGATTGATCTGCGCTTGAGCGTGGAGCTGTGTACCGTCTACTGGCACTACCTGCTGCTGGTGTGGCTGGTGCTGTTCGCTGTCCTGTTGTCCACCTGACTGAAGGGGTCAAATTCAAATGTCAGAAAACGTGGCAACAAGCGGAGCATCCACCGCGCCGCTGCCAGGGTTGCCGGGAGTCGTCGCCGACTGGTCGGGGGACAAGAATGCGTTTCCTGTCCCCTGGGGCAAGGCGATGATGTGGATCTTCCTCCTTAGCGATACCTTCATTTTCACCTGCTTCCTCACTTCGTACATGAATGTACGAATATCCACCACGGTGCCCTGGCCGAACGTAAGTGACGTCTTCGCGTTGGAAATCGGGGGCCGGCGCATTCCGCTGATCCTGATCGCGATCATGACCATGGTGCTCATCACGAGCAGCGGGACCATGGCGATGGCGGTGAACATGGGCTACCGGCGCAATCGCGCCAACACCACGGCGCTGATGCTCATCACGGCAGCCTTCGGCGCCACATTCGTCGGTATGCAGGCGTTCGAGTGGACCAAGCTCATCGTCCACGAGGGAGTGCGCCCCTGGGGAAATCCTTTGGGCGCGGCGCAGTTCGGCTCGTGCTTTTTCATGATCACCGGGTTCCACGGGCTACACGTATCGGCGGGCGTGGTTTACCTGTGTGTCGTCGCCAAGAGGGTATGGAGCGGATTTTACGACCGCAAGGGAAGTTACGAGACTGTCGAGATCACGGGGTTGTATTGGCATTTCGTCGATCTCGTGTGGGTATTCATCTTCGCATTCTTCTATCTCTGGTAGGAGGAACCATGGCAGCAGCCGTAGGACACGAACTCGCCGTCGAACATGAAGTCGCCGTCGGACACGAACCGGCCGCCGGACACGCAGCCGCTTCCGGTCCCGAAAAGGCCGAGGGCCAGCAACATCCCATCGCCATCTACTTGTGGATCTGGGCACTGTTGTTTGTGTTCAGTACTTTCTCCTATCTGATCGACTATTTTCATCTGCATGGATACCTGCGATGGTCTCTGATCATCACCTTCATGCTGATGAAGGCGGGCTTCATCGTTGCGATCTTCATGCACATGGCATGGGAGCGCCTCGCACTGAAATTCGCGATCCTCGTCCCACCACTCTGCCTGCTGGTACTGATCGGGCTCATGGCGATCGAAGGGGACTACACGTTCCTGACGCGCCTGGCCTCGTTCTTGCACTGAGCGAATCTCTGAGCTCGTCGTGAGCGCAACTGAGGATCGTAGGTTCCTTGATTGGTTCATGCGGGCCGTCGGGATTCTTGCAGGATTTATAGTGGGTATGGTCTTCCTTGTCAGTTACGTGGCGAGCGCCGCCCGCCCCGAACCAAACAAAGACGATCCGGAGTACCGCCGACAGGTCGACGAACGCATCACTCCGCCGGCGAGAGTGGCAATCGCGGGGAAGGACAATAGCGCACTCAAAACGGGCGATGCCGCCACGGTGCTCTCGTCCCCGGCCGCCTCCGCGGCCGTGCTTCCCGGGGAGCAGGTTTACGCCACGACTTGTATCGCCTGTCATGGCGCCGGAGTTGCCGGCGCACCGAAGTTTGGCGACAAGGGAGCGTGGGCGCCGCGCCTCGGACAAGGGCTGGCTGTCCTACATAAGCACGCACTCGAAGGCTTTCAGGGCAAAGCCGGCGTGATGCCAGCCAAGGGCGGCCGGACGGATCTTGCCGATCAGTCGATCCTCAACGCCGTCGACTACATGGCAAACGCCGCAAAATAGTCCTGCCTTGCCACGCTCGCATGCGGGTGCCCGGCTGCGCGCCCGCGCCGGGTTTAGCTTCGGCCGCGACGTGGTCCGAACGGGTCAGTGCGAGTGCGCCTTGCTCGGAAACAGGCGGCAGTAGAGGCAGTCGCTCTCGGCCGAGTGTTCGAGCCAGAGGTGCTGAACCCAGTAGTTCCCCCCGTGCTTGGATGCCGCGTGCTCCCATCCGTGGTTCGCGAGATCGTGTCCGACCACCTCTTCCGGCCGACCTTGATCAAGAATCTCGGCGGCGCGTGCCGTCTCGATCGCACCGCGCGGAAGCACAGTGACTACCGCTCCGCCGTTATCCACACGCTGGGCAAGCATTTCGGGGTACTGCCGCTCGTCCTCGCGTCCCAACAACGTGCGGAAGTACTGAACGCACTTACCATGAGGTGTATCCGCTGGCTCGCACTGGGCGCGCCCCAGCTCGCGGCAGGTCGTCAGTTCGACGCGATCGGTAGGGAACCCGTCAGCGACCAGCATCACACGCAGGCGTTCCGCTACCTCGCAGTCGTTGAAGGTGGCGATTAAGACGGTGCTCATGCCTCCCCCTTTCCTGGCCGTTTGCAATGCAGAGACTAAGCCAAAGTATATTCTACGCCGTCCCCGTATGAGTACCACCACGAGTTGGTTTCGATGGGTGTCGCGTCCAGTTGTCCGGTCCGGTGATGTACAGGAGCCTTCGGAGCAATGCCGCGCAGCCTAAGCTGCCGCTTGTGGGCTTTCCCAGGTACAAGATACGAGGTTCGCAATCCTGATGATGTGTTCGATGGTCACGGCTGGCGTGTTTGCTGCAATGCTTCTTGCGATCTGGAGCTCGCGTCGCAAGGATTCGCACCCGCCATCTTTTCGCCAGAATCTCGCGGCGGAGTTGGTGTGGGCCGCGATTCCATGTCTGATAATCCTGGCAGCGGCAATTCCGGCAGCAATCGCGATCGCTTCCCACTAAAACGATGAGCCTTCCTCTTACTCGGCGCGCTAGCTCCGCTCTACACATTGGCGGTCATATGGGATAGAAGAGAGAGGAACTCACGCGTGCGGCTATCAGCCGGAATCGTCATGATTCGCTTTTTCGGGACGCACGAGGACTACGACAAGGTTGACGCGGAGACAGCGTAATGAAAGCGACCTTGATCATCATCGAGAATGATAACGATCATGCTCAGGCAAAGGCTCTGATCGAGGAGCTCATGGGATCAGAGGATGCCGCCGATCGGGCGCGCATAGTGGCGCAGGCGCGTCTGATTGAGGCCTACGAGCGCTGGCGCTGGCCGCGGAGGAGGCCGACGCTGCCCGACCTTCTGAGTTACTTGATGGACCAGCACGGCCTTTCGCGTGCCGACCCGCGATCGCCAAGGCAATGACTGACGGCACTACATCGCAGCCCGTACGCCCGGTCGCTCGAAAGGGGAAGGCAGCCGATCACGGCAAGCTCAAGATCGGCGATGACTGGAACGCGATCCGCATCATTGCCCTCTCGCAGAGCAATCCGTTGAAGGCGATCGCAGAGTTCGTCGAAAACAGCATCGATGCCCACGCGAGGACGATCACCATCACCCGTGGCCGCGAGCACGGGCAACATTACCTTTCGATCAAGGACGACGGCGATGGCGTGCCCCGCGACGAAGAGGGGCAGCCGGACTTCAAATACGTGGCCACGCACATCTGCGATTCGATCAAGCGGCGGCTGAAGGCCGAGGGTGGTGGAAGCGGCGTGCAGGGCGAATTCGGCATCGGGCTTCTGTCTTTCTGGACCGTCGGCGAAGCGCTCACGATGGTCTCGACCGGATCCGATCAGCGCTCCTACCAGATGACGATGAGGAAGGGCGATGCGGGTTACCGCGTGAGTCCCCGGCGCGTACTCATCGCGGAACGCGGCACGGAGCTGCGCATCAGTCCTTTGCTCGAAGGGATCCGCACGCTTTCCGGGGATAAGATTCAGTGGTACCTGGCGTCCGAGCTACGGGACCGGATCCGCGCAGCCGAGGTACGCGTCACGGTTATCGACCGGCTGGCCCGCAAGCAATACGAGGTCGAGCCACGCGCGTATGAGGGCCGACTGTTGCACCAGCTGCCGGCCGTTACGACACCCTTCGGGGAGTCCTACGCAGAACTTTATCTGGCTGAACCGGCCGACGGATGCCGTGTGGCGCTTTCTCGCGCGGGGACACGTGTTATCGAGGATCTCGCCGCACTGCCCGGACTGGAACACCCGCCGTGGATGTCGCGATATCTGCAAGGCCTGATCGACGCGCCGTTCCTGAACCTGACGCCGGGCACCCGCAGCGGCATCGTCCACGATGAGCGTTATGCCGCGTTGGTGCAATCACTGCGACCCCTCGAGGAGCATCTGAACTCGCTCATCGAAGCCCAGCAGCGCGCGGAGGAGGAGCAGGCCAGCCGAGAGTCGCTGCGCGCGATCCAGCGAGCGTTTCGTGAAGCGCTGCTGGCGCTGCCGCCCGAGGAATACGACTGGTTTGACATTCACGCGCGCGTCCGTGGTGATGGCGGACCGCGAGTTTCCAGCACCGGCAATGGATCCGGCCTGGCTGGGGAGGAGCAATCTGTCGAGCTCGGCGTGTCGGAACCCGAAATGCACTCTAGTCCCCAGCGTCAATTCTTCGAATACGCCGGACCGCTGTTCAGCGTGGTGATCTCACCCGCGTCCAGCATGACGTCTGTCAATGAACGGCGAAAGTTCCGCGCCTTGCCGCGCGATCGCTCCCGGCGGCGCGTCGTGGAGGATCTGGAGTTTCTGTGGGAGGTCGTCGAAGGTGACGGATTGCTATCGGATGCCCGTGATCAGGAGGTGGAGTACTTGGCGCCGTCGGCTCCGGGACTTGCGCGACTCAGGGTCTCGGTGACGCAGGGCGAGGTGACTTGCACCGCGGAGGCGCTCGTCACGGTTAGCGCGAGCCTCGAAGCTTCGATGGCCTCGACGATAGTTACTGCGCGGGGGCTTCCCGGGTACACCTTCGAGCGAGCGGCCGGCGAGCTATGGCGGTCGCGGTTCGATGCCGAGCGCAACCTCATCATCGTTAACAATGGGCATCGTGACTTTGTGTTCGCCCGCAAGAGTCGCGCACTGCAACTGCGTTATCTCGTACGCCTCTACGTGAAGGAGCTCGTGCTCAGGAACTTCGCCGGCGTAGCGCCGGAGCAGCTGCTCGAGCGCATGATCGAGCTGTCGCTATATGCCGAAGAGAAGTTGAAGTCTGGTTAGCAGACAGCCGAACCGGCGACAGTGGCGGTAAGAGAGCTCGAATCAACCGACAAATGGTGGTTAGTGTATTGAAAACTCAAGAAAATCTGGTGCCCGGGAGAGGACTCGAACTCACGAGAGTTCTCCAATAGATTCAGCGACCTAGAAGATCATGGGTACTTTTTACCCGCTGGATTACCCGCTGACGAGTGCCTACTTAAACGCACGTGTTTGCGAGAAGCGTAGCGGGTAAAAGAAAGCTACCTTCCGGGGCAGTTCGCTCGCGTTAGTTGGAGTCCGTGTTAGTAGCTTACGCCTGGTTCAGTGTCGTTCGCGGGCACTACCGGGGAACGAGGCGCTTGCGACCTTGCGACTGACGATCTCCAGGATGATGCCGTCCGGGTCCTTGAAGAAGAAGTATTTATAGTATGGCCCTTCGAAGATAGGCGTCAGGCCCGCGACCGCACGGCGCGTGAGTTCCGCATGCACGGCTTCGGGGTTGGCCGTGCCGAATGCAACATGCTTGGTGCCGACTATCCCCAGATCGCGCTCGTGGTCGGCGGCATGCTCTGGGAGTGGCGCGACGCCGCGCCGGCAGAAGAGCTCCAAAAAGGATGCGCCCTTCCTCAGGTGGACGATCTCGAGAGTGCCATCCCGAACGAGCACCCGGGTGTCTACGGAAAAACCGAGGACCGACTCGTAGAACTCGATCGATCGCGCCAGGTTGGAGACGGAAAGCGCGCCGTGATGGAGATGGACATCTATCATGGCATCCATGTTGATCCTCGCGTCTTGGCGGAACGCGCTTACCCGCGTGCCCGCGTAGGCTTGGCCGGCAGCGGTAACTCGACCTCGCTCTGTGGAGCAGTCACCGACTTGTCCGGGTTGACGTGCTCCCGGTCATCGTGCTCAGCCTTCGCCAACGTCAGCCATCTGCACGAATAAACTACGACCGCCATCAGCGTGTAACCCGTCGACCACCCGTTCCACTTCGGCAGTGGTAGGTTGAGGTGACCAACCACGTCCCCTGCCTCCACGAGATGCGTATGGATTACTCCAAACGCAGATAGCACGGCTCCTACCAGACACCAGATCGCGGCGCGCGTGTAGTTCCGATCGATCACGTACATGACAATCGCGGTGAACACCATGCAGGTGAAGATGTATCCCTGCCCCAACGCGAACAACCCCTCGGCAAAGAAATTCCGCTCGGTCGCGAACCTCGTAGTCAGGTCAGGCGTGAACATCGACACACCGGATATCGCCTTCGCAACACCGAGACTGTGCTTCACCACGAGAGTGACGTAGGCGGCGAACGCCGGCATTAGACCGGTGACGAGCGCGACCGCGAAGCGTTTGTCCGCAACCTCAAACGCCTGCGCGCAGACTACCAGGCCGATATAAAGCACAAGCGCCATACCGGATTCGATCGGAATGTAAGCGGCTGCCAGGCTCACCGTGCCGGTGAAGCACACCAGCGTCCAGAACACCGCGTTCAGGGTGGAGTAGGCCGCCCGGGCGCCGATGCGTTTGTAGCCCGGGTGGCCGAGGTAGATGGTGACGGGAAAGGGAGAGCCGAGTGCTGCGCCGACCATCGTGGCACCGCCGTTCATCAGAAGCAGCGGCTTCGCGTTGTAGTCATCACCGGCGGCAGCCGCGCCCTCTATGTTCTGTAGCGATCCGATCAGGAATATGAGCG
>Ga0306920_100000618_pt1 | contig 41872 bp, 36 predicted proteins | sample flu12Cox44000170_FD_204666 | JGI IMG/M metagenome (GOLD analysis project Ga0306920, IMG submission 204666) | Lab enrichment of tropical soil microbial communities from Luquillo Experimental Forest, Puerto Rico - flux4day.12C.oxic.44.000.170 (v2)... | ecosystem: Environmental > Terrestrial >... | reverse complement strand
CGCGAACAAGATATCAAACGCGAGCGTGGATTTGCCGGAGCCGCTCAAACCGGTGATCACCACCAGTTTTTCCCGCGGAATTTTGACGTTGATGTTCTTGAGGTTGTGCTCGCGCGCACCGTGGACGCGAATGGCGCCGTTGTGGCTATGAAATCGAAACCGCGGAGGCTGTTCAGCGGCGCGCGCCAATTCATCGCGGTCATCCCGAGCGAAGTCGAGGGATCCCGCTGAACTGCCCTCTCGGTTCCGCCACGGGATCTCTCGACTCCGTTGCACTCCGCTCGAGATGACAGCAGAGAGAAATTTCCCAGTCTGCGACTTCTCGGCCTTCGCGACCTGCTCGGGAGTTCCCACAGCGACCACTTCGCCACCCGCATCGCCAGCTTCCGGGCCGAGATCAATGATCCAATCGGCGCACTTTATCACTTCCAGATTATGCTCGATCACCGCGATCGAATGTCCGCGATCGACCAGGCGCTGAAACAATCGCAGTAGCATCGCCACGTCATCGAAATGCAGGCCGGTCGTCGGCTCGTCGAAAATAAAGAGATTGCCGATTGTCGATTGCCAACTGCCAATCGCATCTGCAGTTGGGCGCTGAGCGTTGGACGTGGAGCGTTGGGCGTTTTCTGTTTCTCGTAAGTGCCCAACCAATTTCAGTCGCTGCGATTCGCCGCCGGAAAGCGTGTTCAGCGGTTGACCCAGCCGCAAATAACCAAGTCCTACTTCCTCGAGCACTTTCAGCCCACGGGAAATTTGTGCACTGCGCTCATCATCGATCTGGGAAAAGAAGTGAATCGCTTCGCTAAGCGTGAGTTCGAGAATGTCGTGAATCGACTTTCCTTGCAGTTGAACTTTCAGAACGTGCAGCTGAAATCGTTTGCCCTCGCATTCCGCGCACCGCACGAAGAGATCGCTTAAAAACTGCATCTCGATCTTTTCGTAGCCTGTACCTGAACAACGCTCGCAACGACCGTTGCCAGAATTAAACGAAAACGCGCCCGCGGTAAGTCCCTGCACCATCGCCTCTGGTTGGGCGGCGAACAATTCCCGGACGCGATCGAACAAACCGAGATAAAGAATTGGAGTAGAACGGGGCGTGCGCGCCAGCGGTGATTGATCGACCATCATCACGTCATTGATGCGATGCGCGCCGGTGATGGTTTTGCACGCGCCAACTTCGTCGCCGTTCCTTTGACCCTTAGCCAAGAGCAGATTCCGATAGAGCACATCGTGAATCAGTGTCGATTTGCCGGAACCGGAAACGCCCGTCACGCACGTAAACACGCCAAGTGGCAGATCCACGTCGATGTTTTTCAGGTTGTGCTCCCGCGCGCCGGTAATCTTGATCGACGATTTCGATTTGCGGCGCGATTTCGGTATCGGAATGGATTTGTGTTGCGTCAGGTAATCGCGAGTTAATGACTGGGGAGCGCACGCATCATCGCGTGCGAGAAAATCCTCCAAGTCCCCGTTCCAGACTAATTTCCCGCCGTGCTCGCCGCGGCCCGGGCCGAGATCGATCAAATTATCGGCCGCGCGAATGATTTGTTCCTCGTGTTCGACCACCAGCAGCGTGTTTCCTTTGTCGCGCAAACTGTGCATCACTTGGACGAGTTGACCGACGTCGCGCGGGTGCAATCCGATGCTCGGCTCGTCCATGACAAAGAGCGTGTTCACGAGCGATGCGCCAAGGCATGTGGTCAAATTCACGCGCTGGACTTCGCCGCCGCTTAACGTGCGCGTCGATCGACCGAGTGTGAGATAAGCGACACCCACCTCGCAGAGATAGTTCAGGCGCGCGCAAATTTCGTCACGCAACATCTGGGCCGTTTTATCGTCTGCACAGGTGTGGAGGTTGCGAAGGAAATCGTGCGCCTCGGAGATGGAAAGCGCTTGGAATTCAGGGAGCGTTAGCTGTAGCGGCGATTTCTGATCGCCGTCTCGACGGTCGGAGACCGCCGCTACAATCTTATAATTGAGCGTCTCTGGCTGATAGCGACCGCCATCGCACTTGGGGCACCTTACATAAGCCCGATAGCGGCTGAGCAGGACGCGCATATGCATCTTGTAAGTCTTGCTCTCAAGCCAGCGAAAGAAGCCGCGGACGCCGTACCACCGATCGTTTTCATAATCTTCGTCGGTATATTCGCCGGAACGTCGCTCACCCTCGATGACGAAGTCCTGATCGGCCTTCGGCAACTCTTCGAATGGAATATTGATATCGATCTCTTCGCGCGCGCATGCTCGAAGCAAATCCTTTTGCGATTCGCCAAACTCTGCGCCCCGAAAAACGCGCACCGTACCTTGTTTTATGCTCAGACCTCGATCGGGGATCGCCTTGTTCAAATCGATGGCGATGGTTCGCCCGAAGCCGCGGCACTCCGGGCATGCGCCGAGCGGGTTATTAAAACTGAAAAGACCTGGCGTTGGTGCGCGAATGTCGAGATCGCACCACGCGCAGTGCCAGCCAGTGCTGAAAGGAAGAGAGTGATCGGTGATCGGTGAACCGTGATTAGTTGAGCGTTGGACGCCTGCTCGCGATCTATTGGAGTGGGACGTTGGGCGTTGAGCGTTCTCCGAAAGGAGAATGACATTCACCTTGCCCTTTCCAAAACGCAGCGCGGTTTCGATTGCTTCGACTAATCGCGAGCGATTTTCTTCGGTGATCGCGATGCGGTCCTGGATCACCTGCACGCGGGCACCGAGCCGTTTGATTTTGGAATCGGTGTCCACACGCACGATTTCATCCTCAAGCCAAACGCGCAGGTAGCCCTGCTGTTGAAGAAAATCGAAAAATGCCCGAGGGGCGGTCTTCGCGGGGACCGCGACCCAAAACGTGATGAGGATATTCTTTCCGGCGCAATCGCGCAGAATCTCCCCGGTGATCGACTGCGCAGTTTCCGGGCGAATTTCGCGGTTGCAACTTGGACAGAACGCGCGAGCGACGCGCGGCCAGAGCAACTTCAGGTAGTCGTTTATCTCCGTCATCGTACCCACTGTTGAGCGCGATGTTTTGACCGGATTTGATTGTTCGATCGCGATCGCCGGCGGAATTCCGCGAATGTCGTCCACGCGCGGTTTGTCCATGCGGTCGAGGAACTGCCGCATGTACGGACTAAACGTTTCGACGTAACGTCGCTGGCCTTCGGCGTAAATTGTCTCAAAGGCCAAACTCGATTTGCCGCTGCCGCTCGGGCCGGTGACAACCGTCAGTTTTCCAAGCGGAAGATCGACATCGACGCCTTTGAGATTGTTCTGGCGCGCCCCGCGAATTTCGATGCAGTCCGTGCGCGACGCCGCCGTATCACTTTCTTTGTTCCCGATCTTCGAACCCACTGGAAATATTCGCTGCCAGTCAAGCGATTCGCAAATTTCTGTAGCCGCTTGGCTGCCTGCCGTGCCGGAGGCCGCACGAAGGCGGGTACGAAGCGACGCACGATGGTCTCTTAATCTCGCCCGCGCCGCGTCGCCGGCAGGGCGACGGCTACAGGTTAAACCGCGCAGCCAATTGCTTGTGCTGCTCGAGAAGCTGTTCAGGCACGACGCCGCCCAACGAATCGAAGAACTTTTTGTGCTCGGCCAATTCTTTTTGCCACTCCTCGTGATCGATGCCGAGAATTTCGGCGACGCAATTGTGATCGATATTGAGTTCGGCGAGATCGAGATGGTGGGGACTCGGCAGCCAACCGATCGGCGATTTGAGCGCGCCGCCAATTCCTTCGCAGCGATCGATGACCCATTTAAGCACACGCATGTTTTCACCGAAACCCGGCCAGAGAAATTGACCTTTCACGCCTTTGCGAAACCAGTTCACGTTAAAAATGAGCGGCGGATTGGTCAGGAGTTTTCCGATGCCCAGCCAGTGCTGGAAATAATCGCCGATGTTGTATCCGCAAAATGGCAACATTGCCATCGGATCGCGGCGCACTCGGCCGACAGCTCCGGTCGCGGCGGCGGTTGTTTCCGAAGCCATGGTCGCGCCCAAATAAACTCCATGATTCCAATCGAACGCCTGATAGATCAGAGGCACTGTGTCACTGCGGCGTCCGCCGAAAATAATGGCGCTGATCGGCACGCCTTCACCTTTCGCAACATTGGCATCTAGCGCGGGGTTGTTGCGCATCGGCGTCGTAAACCGGCTATTCGGATGTGCAGCTTTTTCTTTTGACGCCGCTGTCCAATCGTATCCGAGCCAATCGATGGCGTGCGTCGGTCCCGACCCGTCCGGATCTTTGCCCTCCCACCATACGTCACCGTCATCCGTAAGCGCCACGTTTGTGTAAACTGTGTCGTGCGCGATCGATTTCATCGCGTTCGGATTTGATTTGTAGCTCGTCCCGGGCACCACGCCGAAATAACCGTTTTCGGGATTGATCGCGTACAGCCGACCGTCGCGAATTTGCATCCAGCAGATGTCGTCACCGACCGTCGTTACTTTCCAGCCTTTGAAATGCGCGGGGGGAATGAGCATGGCGAAATTGGTTTTGCCGCATGCGCTGGGGAAGGCAGCAGCCACATAATGTTTGCGGCCATCGGGCGATTCCACCCCGAGGATCAGCATGTGCTCCGCCATCCAGCCTTGTGTGCGCGCCAGATACGAGCCGATGCGCAAGGCGAGGCATTTTTTGCTCAGCAAAACGTTGCCACCATAGCCCGAGCCGACAGAAATGATCGCATTGTCCTGCGGAAAATGACAAATGAACCGGCGCTCAGGATTGACATCCAGCAGCGAATGCACGCCCCGGTTCCATTCCGCGTTCGGATCGTTCCCGAGCCGCTTCAGCGCAACCTCGCCCAAACGCGTCATGATCCGCATGTTGAGCACGACGTATTTTGAATCGGTAATTTCAAAGCCGACCTTGGTCAGCGGCGAATCCGGCGGGCCCATCATATAGGGAATTACAAACAGCGTCCGCCCGCGCATCGCGCCTTTCAAAAGGCCGCGAAGCTTCGCGTATGTTTCTCCTGGCTCAGACCAATTGTTGGTCGGGCCAGCTTCTTCTTTCGTCGGCGTGCAGACGAACGTGCATTGCTCGACTCGCGCCACGTCATTTGGATTGGAGCGATGTAAATAGGAGCGGGGAATTTTTTTCTGGTTCAGTTTGATCAGCACATTTTGTTTAAGCGATTCAGCGATGAGGAAGTCGTTTTCCTGATCTGAACCGTTGCACCAGAAAATATTTTCCGGTTCTGTAAGACTGGCGATTTCGTGAACCCAATCGAGCACCGCTTGATTGGCGGGCTTCGCGTCACCGATTCCACTCGGCGGGAATATGGCGGGTGCGGAATTTGTCATGAAGTGAAAATGTTCATCTTAACCACGAATCCGCCTTCGCCAAGGCTACGGCGCGACAAGTGGACACGAATAAACACGAATCCGAAGAAGCCCCTTAAGTGGTGCCGATTCATGTTTGTTCGTGGCAGTTCGTTTCACTTGCGCAGACGCAATGCGCGGCATTAATTGAAACTATGTTCGGGGTCACCACCTCCGATGATTATCGGCCGGTTGCGTGGATGGGTCGTTATCCCGTCGATGTGACCACGATGCTAGTGGGGATGCATGTCGCAGCCGCAATTCTCGCGGCGCTTCTTGTAGCGTTTGGAGCCGGTTCGATCCTGGCATATTTGCAATTCGACAGCAGCGCAGTTTGGTCCGGCGGCCAGTTGTGGCGTCTCGTCACATACGCGTTCGTTCATGCGCCGTCGGGGTTGCTCTGGTTTGCGATCGAGATGTACTTCCTGTTTGTGTTCGGGCGCGAAGTGGAACGTTTTGTGGGGCGACGCGCTTACATTACGCTCTACCTCGTATTATTGATCACGCCAGCGGCGCTGCTCACGATCTGGGGTCTTTGGCAGCGTTCTGCCCTTGCCGGTTCACCGGCGTTGCATTTCGGGATCTTTGTTGCTTTCGCCACTATCTATCCCCGGGTCGAGTTGTTTCTCCGGATCATGGCAAAATGGATCGCGCTTATTCTGGCGGGGGTTTACACGTTTCAACTTCTCGCTTATCACGCGTGGAGCGACCTGGTCGTGGTCTGGACGAGCATCGGCGCTGCATTCCTTTTTATCGAATTGCGCGGGGCCGGGCCGGAACTTGCCTGGTGGAATGCCGTGAAAGAGGGCATTCGCCCCAGGCCGAAGTATCACGTTGTTCCAAAAACGCGACCGCGATCCAGCAGCGGCCGGACTGAATCGGATGATGTTTATTCATCCATCGATCCAATTCTCGATAAAATCTCCAAGTTCGGGATTGGGAGTTTGACGCCAAGCGAGCGGCGGCAACTGGATCGCGAACGCGAACGGCTATTAAAGAAATCGGAATAATCTGTAGCCGTCGCCCTGTCAGTCTCGCGCTCCGCACCCGCCTTCGCGCGGCTCCGGCGCGGCAGGTAGCGAAGCGGCTACAGCGCCAGTGCTATGTTTTGTCGAGCCGCGCCTCGATAATCTCGCAAAGCACATGCAGCAGAAGCTGGTGCGCTTCCTGAATCCGCGCAGTTGAGTTACTGCGAACCAAAAGATCGACGTCAGCCATGCCTATGGTCGACCCGCCGTCGCGGCCGAGGAATGCGATCGTTTTCAGCTTGCGCGCTTTCGCTTCCTCGAGCGCGCGCATGACATTTTTCGATTTGCCGGAAGTGGTAAGGCAAATCAGCACATCGCCCTGAACACCAATGGCCGCTACCTGGCGCGCGAAAATTTCATCGAAACCGTAATCGTTGCCCGCGGCCGTGAGCAGTCCGCCGTCGCTTGCGAGACAAACCGCCGCATACGCGCGACGGTCCTTGGCGAAACGCACCACGAGCTCAGTCGCAAAATGTGCCGCGTCGGTTGCGCTGCCACCATTTCCGCACAGGAGCAACTTATTTCCAGTGCGCAAACATTGCTCGATGAAGTCTACAGCCTTTGCGACCCCCGCATTCAGATCGGTAAGCGATTGCAGCGTTTCTCTCGCCGCGGCGATGGCGCTCCTTAAAATCTCAGATGAGCTATGCATTGACATTGTTACGGAGTTCTTCATGTAAAGCCAAAGTTGATTGGTATCCGAACGTGGGAAACCGTACCCGGCTTGAACCGCCCTGTCGAAAAGCGTGGAGAGCTGCATTGTCAAGGACTCCCCATCCGGTAGTCTCTAACATTCGGGCGGATGTAACGTTTCCGGTGCGTGGGTCTACCTCGAGCAAGGCGACAGCACTTGTAGCCTCAAGTTTGAAGCGGGCTTGGAGCGGAAACCGCGGCCGAGGTGCGTATAAAACCACGTCCTTTCGATAGCCGGAGCTGGGTTCATCTTTTGACTGACCACTCGCGACTGCCGAAGAGGCCAAGATGATCGCGATTGCGAAAGCGTGGAGCGTAAATCTCGGAGACATACTAGAGAGGAGTGGTGCGCGATAGAGGGTTCGAACCTCTGACCCCTACCGTGTCAAGGTAGTGCTCTACCACTGAGCTAACCGCGCATGGGATCAGAAGTGATAAGTGATCGGTGATCGGTGATCAGTCAAGGCGATGCGCCGATCTTCTGATCACAGATCACCGATCACGGGCCACAGCGAAACCCCCACTTCATCACTGGACAATCCAGCACGTGCAGACGACTGTTCGTTCCCCGTGAGCGTACTGTTCTTCAAGCGATTTCTGAAACGACCGTTCCAAGTTGCCTCTATCGTGCCCAGCTCAAAGGCGTTGGTGGAACGCGTCGCCGGCAAAATGGATTTTAGCCAGCCCCGCGTGATCGCCGAGTACGGCCCCGGCGAAGGCGTGCACTCACGTGAGATTGCGCGCCGGATGAGTGCGGACTCGCATCTGCTCCTGTTCGAGCTCGACGCGGCGTTCTCGCGCGCTCTCGAGCGACAATTCGCAGGCGATCCGCGCGTGCATGTGATCCATGGCGATGCGGCCTCCCTGCCGTACGAGCTCAAACGTCGCAGCATCACTTATTGCGACTATATCCTCTCCGGCATTCCGTTCAGCATCCTCAAGATCGACAAGAAACGCGCGCTGTTGCGAAAAACGTATGATGCACTGGCGCCGGGCGGCAGTTTCATCATTTATCAGGTCACTAACGAATTGAAGCAACACGCCACGCTTTTCGAGCACGGGGAATCGGAATATTTCCTGCAGAATATCCCGCCGATGTTCATTACTGTTTTTCACAAAACGCCCTCTCCGCATAGTCGCGAACGACGCACCGCGCAGTCCAAACGTTTTTCCAGGCTGGCTGGCGTTGGCGCGGATCGTTCCGCATGACCGAGAAGCCCACGCGGACAGAAAAAGATTCGATGGGTGAGATGACGCTTCCGGCGGACGCGCTCCATGGCGCCTCCACCCACCGCGCGGTGCTGAATTTTCCCGTGAGCGGGTATCGGTTTTCGCGACCGTTTATTCGCGCGCTGGGTCTGATCAAATGTGCGGCCGCGCAAGCGAACCATGATCTCGGTTTGCTGGATGCCGAGCGCGCGGCGTTGATCGTGCAAGCGGCTGAAGAGGTTGTAGAGGGAAAACTCGATGACCATTTTCCACTCGATATTTTTCAAACTGGCTCCGGCACGAGCACAAATACGAATGCCAACGAAGTGATCGCGAATCGGTGCGCCCAGCTTGAGGGCAAACCGATCGGGTCGCGCGAGCACGTTCATCCGAACGATCACGTCAACATGGGCCAATCCAGCAACGACGTGATTCCGTCTGCGATCCATATCAGCGCGGCCCAACAGTTGAAGAACTGTCTCATCCCGGCTTTGGAAAAATTACACGATGCGCTTGAAGCGAAGGCGAAGGAATTCTGGGACATCATCAAGATCGGTCGGACTCATTTAATGGACGCCACACCGATCCGGCTGGGCCAGGAATTTTCCGGCTACGCGCAGCAGGTTGCCTACGCCAAGGAGCGGGCGCAAAAATCCTTGGAAATTTTGCGCGAGCTTGCGCTGGGCGGAACTGCCGTCGGGACGGGCTTGAATCGCCATATCGATCTCCCGAAGAAAATGCTTCCGCACCTGGAGCAGCGTACCGGCATCGCATTTTACGAGGCAAAAAATCATTTCGAAGCGCAGGGCGGAAAGGACGCGGTTGTCGAAGCGAGCGGTCATTTGAAGACCATCGCAGTGAGTCTGTTCAAAATTGCAAACGACATCCGCTGGCTCAGCAGCGGTCCGCGCTGCGGCATCGGCGAGATCCAACTTCCCGCTACGCAACCTGGCAGCTCGATTATGCCGGGAAAAGTGAACCCGGTCATGTGCGAATCGCTGATGATGGTGTGCGCGCAAGTGATCGGCAACGACACGACCATCACCTGGGCGGGCGCGAATGGGAATTTCGAACTCAACGTGATGATGCCGGTGATGGCGCACGACCTTCTCGAATCGATCCGGCTGCTGGCAAACGTGGTCGATGTTTTCTGCGAGAAATGTGTGCGCGGTATCGTGGCAAACGAGGAGCGGTGTCGTGAATTAGTGGAGCTTTCCATGGCGATGGTGACAAGTCTCGCGCCGAAGATTGGCTACGATCGCGCCGCGGAAATTGTAAAAGAGAGCGCGAAGACCGGGCGCACGGTCCGCGAAATTGCACGCGAGAAAAAGATCCTCCCGGAAAAGGAACTCGAGCGCGCGCTGGATCCGATCAAAATGACAGAGCCAGGCGGGACGGGCGCGGTGTGATGGAGCAGTGGAGTATTAGCTTCACGATTTAACAGTTCTACGCTTTAACGTGGCGAAGCCATGGTTGCCAAACTTGAAGGTCCACAGTTTTCAGGCGGAGCGAACATCGCGATCAAATGTCCCAGCCACACATACGAGCAGACGGTTGCCTTTTATCGCGACACGCTGGGGCTGCCTTTGATCGAGGAAGAGAAAGACGGCTGCATTTTTCAATTCGGCCCGAACCGGCTTTGGATCGATAGTGTCCCGAATCTTAGTTATCCAGATATCTGGCTGGAATTGGAGACAAACGATACGGAAGCAGCCGCGTCATTTCTGAAAGTGCACGGCGTAACGAGGCGCGATGAGGTGGAACAACTGCGCGAAGACTTCAATGGTTTCTTCATTTCTGCGCCCAACGGGACGATCCATCTCGTTGTGGGACCGGAGGAAGTCTGATTCGAAACCCGATATCACAAAGCTCCTGGAACTGTTATGTTGAGCGGATCGAAACATCTCGGATTTCGATTTGTGGCAGGTTAAGCGCCGAAGAATCATTCAGAGATTCTTCGCTTCGGTCAGAATGACAAACGGGCTCTAAGCTCCAGCTTAATCACGAGCTCGCCGACGCCCCACCCAGGTGCTCCAACCGTAAAATCCCAGCGGCTCCAACGCGGCTGCGGCTACCAGTGCGTCCACATCAGCGCGGCTCGGTGCGCTCTTTGCGTTTGAATCGGCTCCAGAATAATCGTCGATGACCATCCAGCATCCTTCGGCCAGTTTCTCGTGGTAACACTCGATGTCGCGCCGTTTACCGGCATCCGCATCCAGGATCAGCAGGCCAATTTCATCCGAAGCAAGCGCCTGATGAACCGCGGAGACCGTTTCCGGGGCGAAGGAGCGCCCTTTGATTAGCGTAATCATTTCGGACACGCCATGCCGGGCGAGATTGCGTTCCAGGTCGCGCAAGATATTGCGCGTGCCGAGCCGCTTGTGTTTCACTCTGCCGCCCGGTTCGATTGCAATCAGCTTTTTTTGCTGGCCCGAATCGCGGATGCCGAATGCGGCGGCAATGGTCGCACCTCCAACGAACGCGCCAATCTCAAGGATGGCTCCGGAACAAATCTTCGCAAAATGATAAATCAGGAGAAGCACATCCAGATGCAGCATGGAATATCTGTCCCGAATTTTCTGAAGCACCGAATGAATAGGCTGCTGCCGGTACTGCATCAGTGTCCGCATCAAATTCAGGCAATCGCTGTAGCCACGCGCCTCTGGCGCGTTGACGTTGGACGTTGCTTCTACGGAGATTGGACGGCCCGCAGGGCCGCGGCTACAGGGCTTCTCACAATTTAATCCGACTACAACGAGGTCTCGTTTCACGCCGTCGAGTTGCGCGACCGCGGGAAAAAATCCCCAGCGCACGAAGCCGAAGCGTTGAAACAATTTCAAACTCGGCTCGTTATGTCCGAAGATCAGTCCGACCAAGGCGCTGATCCCCAACGACGGCGCGCGGGCAATTGCGTTTTCCAACAATCGTTGTCCTACGCCGCGCCGCCGGAATTTTTCATCGACGTAAACACTAAGCTCCGCCGTGCCGCGATACGCACAGCGTGGCAGGAATTTCTTGAAATCGAGCCAGCCGATCACGCGGCCGTCCGATTCTGCGACCCAGAATGGATACTCGTCTGGTGAATGTTCACGGAACCAGGGCAAACGCGCTTCGACCGTGGTCGGCTCAAGCTCGGCCGTCACCATGCGAGTCGGCACAGTAGCGTTGTAAATCTCGATGATCGCCGGCACATCGGCCTCAACAGCGTCGCGAATGATCATATCTGTAGCGGCGGTCTGTGACCGCCGAATTCTAATCTGCCGAGCGGTATTCTAGCGCGAAAATCTCACCCATATACGGCCAACCCTCAGCTTTTGCTACAAGTCCTACACGCACCGGATTCTCGCGAACATATTGCGACGATTTTGCGTGCATGTGGTGACGAAGTAAATCGGCGACGGTACGAACACAAGGTCAAGCCGACGCAGGCGCTGTTTCCGAATCTCGGCGCTCATAGAGCGTCGCTACAGCGAATTAGATTCACGGCTTCCGTTTCTTCGTCGGGCTTCGCTTAACGGCGGGCGAACTCGTCTGCGTGAGCGTCGGATTAGGCTGTGCGGTCGCTGCTGGGCCGGAAACGTGAAAGGCAAATGTCGGCGACGGTGCGACAGATGCCGACGCCGACGCAGCCGGCAAAGGAGCCCCTATTACACTCGGAGACGGCGTCGGGCTGGGGGTCGGCGAAGGCGGAATGATATTTTCCCAGTGATGCAGCGGCACGCTTGCGCCTCCGATCTCTTTGGCCAGCGTTTCGCAACGCGCCTGAAGTTTTTCCAAATCCGGCGGGCCAAATGGCTTGTCAGCGGTGTCCGGGAAAATGATGTAGGTGACCTTGAGATCGCTCACAGGCCGGTTGTAAGGCGTCGAAAGCGCGTTGATCTGTTTTGCGATCCGAAGCGACGCCTCCCCGACTTTATCGTTAGGTCCGACATCGCCAACGATGGCGGGATAAATTGTGTCTGCAAAGACGACGAGCGCATAGTCGCCAGGCTTAACGCCGCCGTGAGCATGTGTAAATGCGCCCGGCACCACGATAAAAGGATCGGTCGCGCCGACGAGGAAACTGTACTTTTTCAGGGTGTCGACTTCGGCGCGCAGGCCCGCGATTGCATTGCGCAGGTCGCGCTTCCGTGCGGGTGTGGTAGTTGCAAGCGCATACTCATCTTCGGCGCGTTTCAATGCCGCTTCGGTCGTTGCTAGATACGGGTTAGGCGCGGAGGTTTTCTTTGGCCAACGATAACTGGTGAAAGGCTTGAAATTAGCCGGCGCGCCGGTGCCGACCGGCATCCGATCTCCGTCGGAGCCGTCAGCATCCACGTCCATGTCTGCCTGGAGCAGGAGCGCTTTTCGATGCGTTTGAGGATGCTGAAGTTGCAAAACAGTTTGGCAATCGAAAAAGTTGTGCCGCGACAGAAGCAGATCGAGGCGAGCGAGGTTTTCACGAAGCATCCTGACTTTTGTATCGTAGAGCTGAGCATACAGCGGCGAAACCGGATCGGTTGATAGCGTCGACGCTAGCCCAGGTAACAACGTCAGTAGTTGGGGACTGACTTTCGCCAGCTCCTCGATTGTCCTGTTCGGCGAAGGCACGCGCGCCTGCAGCCGTAGATCGAGCACATAACTGTCTGGCTGATTGCGTTCCGTCGTAGCATCGGCGCCCGGAATCGTCTCGACCGTAGAGTGAAGCGTAATACCGTTAAACAGTTTGCCCGTGTCTAATTTTCCGGTGATGACCGGCGGCCGGGTCGGCGTCGGTGCGGGCGTTGGCGTGGGGGATATCTCAGCGGGTGCGACACGTTGCAGTCGCTCGAGCGAGATCCAGCGGTAAACGATCGCGGCGAAGAGCGCGGCGAATATAACCAGCACAAGCCGCCGCCACGTCCGAAGGCGAATTCTTCCCACGCGATTACTTCTTTACCCAGGCGACGATGGCTACGATGATCCCGATCACGCTCAGTAGCGACATTATCCCAGCAGGCATGACTCTTCCGGTCCGCAAAAGTTTGGGCATGAACTGCGCGGCGAGCAAGAGCGAGATAATGAGGGCGCTCGCCAAGCCAACCATGCGATGTTCGGGCAATAGAAACGCAGCCACGAGCAATAGCACACCCGTGATTGAGCCGGCGATGATCGACACCACGCTGCCTGCCTTTACGTAACCGACGATGCCGCCCACGATCGTCAAGATGCCGAAAACGATAAAATAAATTTTCGCTGCTTCCATGTGGTTGCGACTGGCGATTCCTAAGCCAACTGCTCTACGCTGTCCAGTGCGTTGTAGCCACGCGCCTGTGGCGCGTAAGCAACGTGTGGCCGCACCGAGAACGGCTCGCAGAGCCGTTGCTACAATGCGCGCAAGCTTGCGTCATTATAAAATTCGATCTGCCGCCCGCCAAGACGACGTATTACGCGCCAGCCGTGACTCTTTGCAAACTCGCTCACCTCTGCATCGGACATTCCTCGCAGAACACGCAGCTCCGCAGGCTGCGTAACAACGTATTCAGATCGGCGCGACAGTGCCTTCGCGATTTTCGCGGCGAGAGCTGGAAGTCCTTCGTGCATGGGTTGTCGGTCTAACGATCAATCACGCGGTTGGTACTTTGGGAATCCTTCTTCACCGGCAGCGGCGGCGGGCGTTTCGCTTTTCGATTTAATCTTTCTTTCAAGGCAAGCTGCGCTTTGCGGCTCGGAGAAGGCCCGCGTGCGTTTGGCTTTTCCATATCGGACTTGGTCGTTGTAGAGGCGTTTGTGTCAAACGCCTGTCTATCGGATTTCGGCGCTTGGCACAAGCGCCGCTACAACAATCTCGCCTCACTGGCGCGGGCGCGCAGGACGGCTAAATTTCTATGGATGTTTTCGGAAACGATCGAGTTGCGTGGGCATATCATCGATTCGCTCATTTTGCCAAAGGTGCTGGATCAGATTTTGACCCACGGCGCCAATTTCAAAATTGGCGAGATCAAAATTGGCAAGAAGCGAGCGGACCAAAGCTTTGCGCGCATTGAGGTGTCCGCCGAAACGACCGAAGCGCTCGATGAACTGATTTTGCGTCTGCGCCAGCACGGGGCCGAAGTCGCCAAACGCGAAGATGCACAGCTCGCCTCAGCTCCGGCGGATGGCGTTTTCCCGAGCGACTTCTACGTGACGACGAACCAGCAAACGTTCGTTCGGTTTGACGGCAAAGAAATCGAAGTGAAGCCCGCGATGATGGATAGCGCCATTGCGGTGGACAGAAAACGAGGCGCCGCGCGCGCGGTCAAGTTCTTCGACGTTCGCAAAGGCGACGAAATCGTAGTGGGTCACCAAGGCGTGCGCGTGGTGCCGGTGCAGCGCGCAACGTCGCGCACGGATGTTTTTCAGTTCATCAACACGATCATCGATGCCGACGAGCCGAAGTCAGCGATCATTCGCGAGCTGGCCGGTGAATTGCAACGCGTCCGTGCAGCGAAAGGCAAAATCGCCGTGGCCGCGGGGCCTGCGATCGTGCGAACCGACGCAGGCCGGCATCTGGTGCGGCTTATCGAATCGCGATATGTCGATCGGCTTTTTGCCGGAAATTCATTTGCCGCTTACGACGTGGAACGTGCATTGTTCGGCACCTCTTTGGGAGTAAGCCCCGACCTGGCCTTCGCGCGGGGAGGCCGCGAGAACCTTGTCCGCGCGGTCAACGCAATCCGTGAGGCGGGCGGAATCGCCGCAGCTGTGCAAAAGAAGATCCTGACCAGCGGCATCATGCACGCCTGCGTCCGACACAATGTGGATATCGTGCTGACCGGTTCGATCCGCGATGAGGGACCGATTCCTGGCGTAACGACAGACGCAATCGAAGCTCAAAAAGTGATGCGCGAAAAACTGACGGACGTGACGCACACCCTGTTGCTGGCAACCCTTCAGCATTCGCTCGCGGTGGCAAGCATGCTCGCGCCTACCGTGAAAACCGTCTGTGTCGATATCGATCCGTCGGCAGTAGAGAGAGCGGTCGAGCATCAGCCGTTGCAATCCATCGGCCTGGTTACAGACGTGGAACCATTTTTGCGCGAGCTCGCCGATTGTCTCGATGATCCTCGGAAATGACCGCCCCGGATTTGTAGGGCGTCTGTGTCAGACGCCGGCCTAAACGAGGCGTTTCACAGAAACGCCCTACAGTTTCCGAATACCCGAGTAAATTATTGTCCCAATGCGCGAGCTGCTTCTTTGTCCGCCCGATTACTACGGTATCGAATACGAGATCAACCCGTGGATGAGTCGCGCCCGCGGCGCGGAGGCAGCGCTTGCGCAAAAGCAATGGGAACAATTGCACGCAACTCTCTCAAAATTGGATTGCAAGGTTCACCTAATCGCGCCGCAGCCGGGACTTCCGGACATGGTTTTCACGGCCAACGCCGGGCTGACCATTGGCCGCGAATTCATCCCCAGTAACTTCCGCCACAAAGAACGCGCCGGTGAGCAGCCGTTCTTCGCAGACTGGATGAAACAATGCGGCTATGAGGTGCGGTGGTTGCCGGAAAATCTCTATTTCGAAGGCGAAGGCGACGCGCTCTTTAGCGGTGACGTGCTCTTTTGCGGCTACAAATTTCGTTCCGACATTCAATCGCATCGGGCCGTGGCAGACTTGCTTGGCTGTCTCGCAATTTCCGTGGAGCTGGTTGATCCGCGTTTTTACCATCTCGACACCTGCTTTTGCCCGCTGCCCGATGGCGGCGCGTTTTGGTTTCCAATGGCCTTCGACGATTATGGCCAGCGCGCAATCCGTGAGCATGTAATCGATTTGATCGATGTCTTCCCTGAAGAGGCGATGCACTTTTCGTGCAACGCTGTCGTTCTCGGGCGCGACATTGTCTTGCCTGAAGGCGCGCCTCAACTCGTGACGAAGCTGGAACATCGCGGTTATCGCTGCCACGCGTTGCCGATGAGCGAATTCATCAAAGCCGGCGGCGCCTGCAAATGTCTCACCATGTTTATGCCGCAAAGGGAGCGCGTATCGTAAACGCGAGTGCGCTGCCCGCGGTCACTTCCGCCGCTCGAGGATCATCGGCATGCCATGTCGCGAACGCAAAGTGATATGTGGATCAAGCTCGATTCGGTGCCCAGGCATGAGCCGCATCCGCCATTGGCTGGCGAGCATGGCTAATGTTAGTACGCCTTGCATCCAGGCAAAGCCTTCGCCAATACATTGCAAGCTGCCTCCACCAAACGGAAATACGAAAACTTCGGGCGCGTCGCGACCGCTTCCGGCGTCCAGCGTTCTGGCTCAAACCGTTCCGGATCAGGGAAGTATCGCGTATTGCGATGTGTCACGAACGGGCTGACGTGCACATAGGATCCGCTGCGGATTACGAAACCATTTATCTTCGTATCTCGCACTGCTCGCCGGGTCATGAGCCAGACGGGCGGATATAGCCGCATCGATTCGGCGAAAACCATCCGCGTATACCGGAGGCGGTCGAAGTCTTGCCCTGACGGCAGCCGATCGCCGAGAACGTGATCCACTTCGTCGTGCAACTTCGTTGCCACTTCCGGATTTTCTGCAAGCAAATACCACGTCCACATTGATCCGGTGGCAGGTGTTTCGTTGCCGACCATGAAAAATGTCATTATCTGATCGCGTATCTTCTGCTCGGTAATTCCCTTTCGCGATTGTTTGTGCAGCCGCATCATCACCGACAGTAAATCCGGATCTTCACACGCGCCCTTTCGACGCTCGGCAATCATCGCGCGAATCTCCGTGTCGAGTTTCTTCGCAGCACGCGCGAAGCGACGATGGGAAGGGAGCGAAATCCTCTCGAACTGCTTGCTAGCCAGCGCGAGGTTGTTGAATCGAGTGGCTTGCAAAACCGTGGCGAGTGCATCGCGCAACTCGGCCGCTTTGGAACCGAAATCAACATTGAACAGCGCCTTTCCGCTAATGGATATGGCCAGGTCCGTCATCTCCTCCGCCATGTCCACCGAGGCGCCGTCGGCGCCACCTGTCGGCCCATCGCGTGATCTGATCAACGATTACATCGCGGAGCGCAACGATTCGTTCGCGATTAAACATCGGTTGCAAGAGAGCGCGCTGTTTCTTGCGCCTCTCGCCGCGGCAAGTCAGCAAGCCTGTCCCAAGGACCCGTCGCAGTGGGCGGTGGACGCACCGGCGCAGATTCTCATGATCAAGCAAGGCGGCACGGACAAGATCGGGATGGTTAAGAAGAAAATCGGTCTTACGACCAATCTTTATGTGGACGACATCTCCATGTTTGCGCGCTGCACGCGTGAGATAGCCAAGCGGATCACGACAAAGCGCCGCGTAAGCAAGCCATGGGCTTCTCGGTCCGGACGGTTTCGCCGGGCAGGCATCGATAGCCTCCATTGCTGACTGAACCATTTGTAGGGGAAACACCTACACTGGCAAATCTGCCAGAGCCCAGTCAATGAAATAGGTCGCGGTCGCAGCACCGATCGGAATGTGATCTCCGGGCTTATTGGCTAGCTTCTCTTCGCTGCAAGGGCGTGCTCTATTTTTTCCAATGGCAAACAATTCATCACGTCATCTTTAGAGAGCCAGCCTTTGCGCGCGATGCCGATCCCGAACCATAAATCCTGCAAACGCTCGGCGCGATGAGCGTCGGGATTGATCACACACTTGACGCATTTCTGTTTCGCCATTGGCCACCAGCGCCAATCGAGATCGAGGCGTTTCGGCGCGGCGTTTAGTTCAACCCATGTCCCGGTACGCGCTGCGGCATCGAGAATTTTTGGGACATCGATTTTGTAAGGCTCACGTTTCAAAAGCAAACGACCGGTCGGATGCGCCAGCATGGTCACGAACGGATTTTCCATCGCGCGAATCACGCGCAGGGTCATCTCCGCTTCGCTCAGACCAAGAGCAGAATGAACGGAAGCAACGACGAAATCGAGTTGCGACAAAAGTTCATCGGAAAAATCAAGCGTGCCGTCGCGAAGAATGTCGCATTCGACTCCAGCAAACAGACGGAAGCCGTCGAACTTTTTGTTTAGCTTTCGAATGGCGGCGACTTGCGCGAGCAATTTTTTTTCATCGAGCCCGTGCGCCTGAATCTGGCTGCGGCTGTGATCGGCGATGCCGAGATATTCCAAGCCGAGCGCCTGCGCGGCTTCTGCCATTTCTTCAAGGGAGTTGTGACCATCGCTCGCGGTGCTGTGACAATGAAACGTGCCGCGCAAATTTTCCTTCTCGATCAATTTTGGAAGAGAATGTTTCTCCGCGGCTTCGAACTCGCCCCAGTTTTCTCGTAATTCCGGCAGGATAAAATCGAGGTCAACCGCGCGATAAAGTCCGGCTTCATCGTGCACCTTTGGGATTTTTTTTGGCCGAATTTTCTTTTTCGTGGTAGGGGCGATTGACCTCAATCGTCCAGCTTTGCCCTGCATACCGGGCGGTTCGGGTGAACCGCCCCTACCTTCAACAGGAAGCGGCGCCAGGCGGTACTCGTTGAGCGTCCAACCTCGTTTAAGCGCGCGGCTGCGCAGTTCGATGTTGTGCTCCTTGTTCCCGGTGAAATAAGCAAGCGCAAAAGGGTATTCCGCAGTGTTCACTACTCGCAGATCACACTGCACTCCGGACCGAAGTCGCACGCTCGATTTCGTCGGGCCCTGAGCGATGATCGATTCCACCAGCGGATGAGAAACGAAAGATTTCGTGATCGCCTCGGGCTTTTTGGTCGCCACCAACAAATCGAGATCGTGTACAACCTCTTTTCGACGCCGATAACTTCCCGCGATCTCCGCCTGTAGTGCGTCGGGATGGCCTGCCAGATCGTTTCTTAACGTCTCCGCTTCATGCGCGATCTGCCCGAATTGAAAATAGCCAGCGTGTCGGGTTCGTTCCTCGATCGCTTTGCAAATTTTCGCTTGCGTTGTGTCACCGAAGCCGGGCAATTCCGCCACGCGACCCGCCTCGCAAGCCTCGCGGAGCTGTTCGATTGAACTGACGCGCAGCCGATCGTAAAGGGCCTTGATCTTTTTCGCACCCAGACCGGGAATCGAGAATAATTCCAGAATGGCCTCCGGGAATTGCGCACGCAAATCTTCCAGGTATTTCAGAGAACCAGTACCAGCAAGCTCTTTGATTTTTAGCGCAATACTTTTTCCAATCCCTGGAATTTTCGCTACTGCTTCCTCATCCTGCAGATCCGGGACGTTGCCGCCAAAGGTTTCGATCGCGCGCGCTGCGTTCACATATGCGCGAATTTTGAATGGATTTTCGCCTTTCAGTTCGAGCAGGGCTGCGATCTGCTCCAAAATGCGGGCGATTTCCTCTTTGGTCATCGCTTAAACCGTTAGCCCAGATTGCCTCGCCGTCGACGGCGAAGCGCCGCTGATTGTCAGTTAGTGCGGCTAAGGCGCGACCAAGCTCCAGCCGGCCGGAATCGTTGGGCCGAATGCAGCGCTGACGAAAACATCGTTCGCCATATTGTCGTTGCTGGTCCGCGCATCCGCTCGCAAAGCGCTGATGAAATCGTTCCAGGGTACGTCGTAAACAACGTAGTCACTCTCTGCGAGAAGCCCCGATGGCAAAGGAGTGCCGTCTGGCGCAGTAGTCGAGTAGCGGAAAAGAATTTGAATCGTGATCGGATCGCTAAACAGCGACTCGTAAATCCCAATGGCTCGGTTAATCATCGCCTCGATGGCCGCCGCGTTTGGATTGCCGAGGATAGAGCTGTCGAATGTTGCATGAATGATCAGCCCAGTGGGAGTTTCTGTCGTAGCCGCCATGACATTCGAGTAACTGCCTGAACCAGTGGCAGTGTAAGGACGCACCCGATAATACTAGGTCGTTCCCGGATTCAATCCGGTTACAGCTCGGCCATTGATATTGCCCACGTCCAGATCGTGGTAGCCAGCTACGTAACTGCTGAACGAATTGCTCGTCGACACATCCAGCAGGTAGCCTTTGGCCCCGCTCACGCTGGCCCACGTCGCCATAAAGCTGCTGCGCGTCGGCGGCTCCGGCCAAACAATTTCAATTCGAGAGGTAACTTCACTCGCGTTCGGAAACTCGGGCACACCTTGGGATCCTACATGCGTCTCGTGCTTCGCGGCGCCGGGTTGGAACGGTGCGCGAGAAACGATGTTTTGCTGCGGTGGATTGATATCACTGGCGAACGCAGGGAGCCCCAGCGCCAAGCCATCAAAAATGATTGAACCAATTACGAGAAAGCTTGGCCTCCGCATGATTACGCCACGGAAAACTGCCAATCTAGTTCGGAATTTTTACTGCACAAATCGAAAAACGAACCGCAAGACAAATCGAATCGTCGGCCCACACAACTCGTCGTCACATCCTGCCACGGCGCTGATAGAATTGGTAGCGATCGATTATCGACTCGATGTATTTCCGTGTCCCGGGAAAATCGATGTTTTGAAGAAACTTTTTTACCGGCATATCGGCGACACCGTTTCCGCCGTTCCATCGCTGAGCGCGACTGGCGCCGGCGTTGTACTCCGCCAACGCGAAAGGAAGCGGATCGCCCTGATGTTCCCAGTGGCCGATCGCGCGATGCAAATACCAACTACCCGCCTCCAGGTTTGTTTTCGGATCGAAAAGCTGTTCCACTTGAAAGCCGGCGATTTTATTTTCACGCGCCCATTCGTTAGCCGCTTTTTCACTCACTTGCATAAGCCCGCGTTCTCCATGACTGCCATGCTTTCCCGGATCGAAGCGGCTCTCGCGCCAGACGACTGCTTTCACCAGCATCGGATCCAGATGGTGCTCAACCGCGACGCCGCGAATGAGAGAATCGTATTGTTGAAACCGTGCCGGGCTCATCCATTCGTAGAACGTGTAAACCGGATCTCCCGATCGCACTCCGAGGTAAGCAAAGCCTGCAGCCAGCGCCAGCAACGCACAGAGGATCAGTTTGAAGAAAAATCGTATCATTAACTCGTGCTCGTGCTGCTAATCATATTCGTACCAGGCTGAAGAACCATACTCTCGCAGTAAACATCGAGTTTTTCGTGGTCGAAGTAGCTTTTCACAAGAGCTACAATAAACGATCAGGAGCATGAGCACGAATCATGAGCAGGAGACAAAGGCCAATTATGTTCGTGTCATTGTTGATCGGGCGATCCATCGCGAGCTCGATTACTCGGTGCCGGAAAGCTTGGCCGAACGAGTCGGCGTGGGCTCGCGCGTGCGCGTACCTTTTCGCGACAAATCCGCGCTCGCAACGGTCGTGGCCGTTCCAGAACGCAGCGAAGCAAAAGGGATCCGGCCCATCGAACTGGTAATCGGGGAGGCGCCAGTCTTGAGCGAGCAATTGCTCGAACTGGCGAGATGGATCAGCGCCTATTATTGCTGCCCGATCGAAACCGTGATGCGCAGCATGCTGCCTCAAGTGATTCGACGCGCGGAAGTCGGATGGAAAAAACAGTTGTTCGTCCAGCCCGCGCGAAAAATCGAAAGCGGCGTGCTCGAGAAACTGCGAAAGCGCGCGCCGCGACAGGCGGAACTTCTGGACGCGATCTTGCGATTGGAATCGCCAATGCGCGCCACGCAGCTTTTGCGACAAACATCTCTCGATAACCAAACGCTGCGCGCGCTGGTTAAACGCGGTCTCGCGGAGTTGCGCGAGGAAGCTGTGGTCCGGGACCCACATGCCGATGAGCAGTTCATCGCCACCTCAAATCTTGTTTTGAACGAGGAGCAAACGCGCGCGCTGCGGGAAATCACGCAAGCCGTCGATTCACCTGAAATCGCCCGCCCGATTTTGCTCCACGGCGTCACCGGCTCAGGTAAAACAGAAATCTATTTGCAGGCAATCCGCGCTGCGCTCGATCGCGAGCGGACAGCGATCGTTCTCGTGCCGGAAATTTCTCTCACACCGCAGACTGTCGAGCGTTTCAAGGGCAGGTTCGCTGATGCGCAGGATGCGGTCGCGGTGTTGCACAGCCATCTATCCGACGGCGAACGGCATGATGAATGGCACAAAATCCATTCAGGCCGCGCCAGGATCGTGATCGGCGCGCGCAGCGCAGTGTTCGCGCCCTTGAAAAATCTCGGCCTCATCGTTGTCGACGAAGAACACGAGACAACCTACAAACAGGAAGAAGCGCCCCGGTATCATGCGCGTGATCTCGCGGTTGTGCGCGCGAAGATTGAAAAATGCGTTGTGGTTTTGGGCAGTGCCACGCCGTCACTCGAGAGTTATCACAACGCCGCGATCGGCAAATATGGGTTGATCACTCTCACCCAACGCATAGACGAAAAGCAGATGCCGTTGATGCGCATCGTCGATCTTCGCCAGGAACGACGAAAGGAAAAGAAAGCGACCATTCTTTCGGAAAAATTGTTGCAAGCCATTGCTGATCGCTTGGAAAAACGCGAGCAGACAATTTTGTTTCTCAATCGGCGCGGTTTCTCCACGTCGCTGCTTTGCAGCAATTGCGGCGAAACGCGCAACTGCCCGAATTGCAGCGTCGCGCTCACGTTTCACCGCCATCCCGCGGTGGCCGGACGATTAAGCTGCCATTTGTGCGGACATACCGCTGCCGTGCCGAAGAAATGCCCGGCATGCGGACAAGACGCCCTGATTTATTACGGCTTTGGCACTGAGAAAGTGGAATCAACTGTCGCGCAGATTTTTCCGAAGGCTGTCGTGCGTCGCATGGACGCCGACTCCATGACGCGCAAGGAAGCGTATCGCGAAACGCTGAGAAATTTTCGCACCGGAAAGATCGACATTCTCGTCGGCACGCAGATGATCGCGAAAGGTCTGCATTTCCCGAACGTGACGCTTGTCGGAATCATCAATGCCGATCTCGCTCTGCATCTGCCAGATTTCCGCGCAGGCGAACGGACGTTCCAGCTTCTCACGCAAGTGGCAGGACGCGCCGGGCGCGGCGAAACACCGGGCGACGTTTTCGTGCAAACGTACACGCCATTTTCTCCATCCATTCAATTCGCGCGGCACCACGATTTCGCCGGCTACTTTCAACAGGAACTAGAGTTCCGCGAACGCTGCGATTTCCCGCCGTTCAAACACGCAATCCTGATCACGGTTCGTTCGGCACACGAAGGTCGCGCGAAACTTTCGGCCGAAACGTTGAAGCGCCGTTTGAAAGAAGCGCTTCCGGAAGAATTCATCCTGGGCGACGCCACGCCGGCGCCGCTGGAAAAACTGCAAGGCCAATTCCGGTTTCACATCCTGATCCGTGGCGAAGCCATCATGCGTCTGAGCCGCCTCGTCCGCGAGACGCTCGACAAATTGCCATTCCCCGAAGACGTCACCGTGACGGTCGACGTCGATCCTTATCAGTTACTTTAGCTGGCAGCGGCCGCGTTCCGCTTATGGCTTCTCGACTGGCGGCAGTACGCGGCCGTATTCGGAGGTTTTGCCGCGCATGTCGAAGTAGTGATACGCTCCGAGAGCGACTTCGCCAATGGCGCGCTCGGCGGCTTTCTCGTCGCGGTCGTAGGCCGTCATCACGCTGATTGCAAATGGCCTACTCTTGACGAACACGATTCCTGAATCCGTCCGCACGCCGTCCAAACTCCCGGGTTTATCGGCAAGTTCGACGTCCGCCGGTAACTCGTACGATAGGTAGCTGTCCTTCTTCAAGGTCTTCAATTGCTTGATGAGTTCATCGGCGCCTTCCTTGTTCAACGCTTTGCCTTTGTAGATCAGTTCTAACAGCCGCGCCATTTCATGCGGCGTCGAAACGTTTTCATCGCCGCGTCCAGCGGCAGCGATGTCCATCATTTTCCGGCGCAACATCGTTTTCGTTAGGCCGAGACTCCGCAGGGTCGCGTTCACGTTCTGCATTCCAACGCGATCGATCAGAACATTCGCCGCGGCATTGTCACTCACAGCGACCACGAATTGCGCCAGGTCGCGATTGGTCACGCGCGTCACGCCGGGTGTAAGACCAGCCATGATCTGGCTGTCTTCGGCGAGGTCTTTCGGATCGAAGGAGTAAATGTCATTCAGCTTCGCCTTCCCTTGTTCGCCCTCGCGAGCTTGCTGATCCTGCCGATACAATTCCAGCAGGATCGCGATTTTGATCGAGCTAGCTGTTGGAAAAACGCGATCCGCATTGCGCAAAAGGATCCGGCCATCAGTGAGATCGAGAATGGCTATGCCCATTACTCCATCTAGCCGGGCAGAGATTTGTTCAACGCGCGTCTCGAGCTTTTTCCAAAGTAAATCGTTGCCGGTATCGTGCGGTGTTTCAGGTTTCTGTTGGCTGAAAGCAGAGCTGGACAACGCGAGCGTAGCAGCGAATGCGAACAACCTCATTGCTTGACCAGGATTGACTATTTTGCAATGGAGACGCGAGCTCCGCGAGCCTTTACATGCTAAACAGTTGAACGCAGGGCTGGCAGGTTTAAAAATAGTCGCGTGGCCGAATTTATTGGGCTATTTCCAAAAACCTTCAAAATGACTTCTAAACTCATCGCCATCGTTTCGCTGAGTGTCCTGCTGGTCGCAGGCTGTAATAAAAACTCCAGTTCGACCGTTCGGAATTCAAACAAGGTCCGGGTCGGTTATATCGGAATAACATGCGAGGCGCCGATCTACGCCGCTTACGAGAAGGGCTTTTTCAAGGAGGAGGGACTCGAGCCTGAACTGGTGAAATGCAACTGGGCGACTTACAAAGACGCATTGGCGCTTGGCAGCTTCGACATCACTCATCACCTGGTGATGCTCTTTCTGAAGCCGGTCGAACAGGGTCTGGATGTACGATTCCTGGCCGGAATCCATCGCGGATGCTTGCGTGTTCAAGCGGGCATGAAAACGAATATTCACACGATTGAGGACCTGAAAGGAAAACGAATTGGCGTACCCGGAATGGGGACGCCGCCCTTCGTGTTTGCGAATCGGGTTTTCGGAACTCACGGGATCGATGCCGGGAAAGATATTACATGGAAGGTTTATCCGGCGGGCGAATTGGGTCTGGCGATCGACAAAGGTGAAATCGATGCCGTGGCAGACTCGGAACCAATCGGAAGCCTCTTAATTGCGGAGGGTAAGGTAAGAAATGTCGCGGATCAGATCATGGATGCGCCTTACAAGGATGAATATTGCTGCGAGGTCATCGCCAACGGCAAATGGGTGGACGCCAATCCCGATACCGCGGCCAGAGCGACGCGTGCACTTTTGAAAGGCGCCAAATGGGTCGAAACGAATCCAAAGGCGGCGGCGGTTCTGGCGGTGGAGAAAAAATATCTCGCCTCAACTCCTGAACTAAACGCAGTCGCTCTCGCGCGTTTGCGGTACATACCAAGTGTTCACCTGGCTGAGGAGTCGGTTCACACCATCGGCCGGGAGATGCAAGCCGCGAAGATGCTTTCTGCGGAAACTGATACGGAAGCGCTCGCCAAACGCGCGTTCATGCATCTTCCCGGCATAACAGACGAGTGGGTTAACAACCTGCAGGTGGAAAAAATTGCTGGAGCCCAGGTTTCGCCGGGCGACGATATCCGGCTAATCGCGTCGTTAATCCAGAAAGACAGCGGGGGTTCATGTTGCCAACGAAAAATGTTGGATCAGCCGGACCAGGAAGCGCCGAATCTCGCCGACCCTGACGCGCCGTGTCTGGGGAAAGACGTGATGGCGGCTGGGGACTGAGTCGCACTGGAGCGCAAACTGCTGTCACGTTGAGCGGAGCGAAACATCTCTGACTAGTTTCCGCAGACACGCGCCCCAATTAATCCGAGATTGTTCGCTTCGCTCAGAATGACATCAATTAGACGAGGAATGAATGCGGACGCCGCGCTTACCGAGCGATCAATATTGCCCTGGCCGATGCAGTTGGCTGTGCCGGTGGCAAGTATAATTACCTTCGGATTTCATTTGCTGATTTCCAGAAAGGCGCCGCCGCTCGAGACGCATTCCTACATGCTCCTGTTTTGGGAAATTCTCGGCGTCTCAACTGTTCTCGCAATCGCGCAAAGTTTCTGGCCGGCATTGCGCCAATGGATGCGGCACATGTGGCCGATTTTTACGGCCGCGATCCTGTCAATCGGTTTTTGGGATGTCATTACGTTGGGCTTGCGCTTACTTCCGCTGCCGTACTTTCCCGGACCCGCGGCAGTTTTACGCAGCTTAATCAGCGATCGCGCGCTGTTGCTGGATAGCACCTGGCACTCGCTCGTTTTGCTCTTGAGCGGCTACACGCTTGGCGTGATTGTCGGACTCATCAGCGGCGTATGCATCGGCTGGTCAAGTTCGGTGCGGTACTGGGGAATGCCGCTGCTCAAGGTTGTGGGGCCGATTCCGGCGACAGCGTGGATACCTCTTGCGATGGTAGTGTCCCCTTCGGCAATCGTGTCCGCAGCGGGATTGATCGCGCTCACGGTGTGGTTTCCGGTCACGATGTTGACTGCGTCCGGAATTTCTAATACTCGCGCGTCCTATCTTGATGTAGCTCGAACACTCGGCGCCGGACGCGGCTTTCTTATCTTTCGGGTGGCGATTCCAGCAGCGGTTCCGAGCGTTTTCATCGGCTTATTCATGGGGCTTGGCGCGTCTTTCCTGACTCTAGTGGTCGCGGAGTCGGTCGGAGTGAAGTCCGGGCTCGGTTGGTATGTCAGTTGGGCGCAGGGCTGGGCCGAATATGGCAAAGTTTTTGCCGCGCTGATTATTATGGCTGGCTTTTTTTCAACTGTAATGACTCTTCTGTTTAAGATCCGCGACCGCGTGCTGGTTTGGCAAAAAGGCATCATCAAATGGTAGCGCTAACTGAGACCGAAGCCTCCTCACTCCGCGTTCATGAGGTGAGCAAAAGTTTTCCCGCTCCCGATGATCCGTTCACGCGTCGACAGGCTCTGAGCAATATTTCGCTATCGATAGCGCCGGGTGAATTGGTCTCGCTCGTTGGCCCGAGCGGCTGCGGCAAATCGACCCTCCTTCGTCTCATTGCTGGCTTGGATTTCGCCGATTCAGGTGAGGTTTTGATCGGTTCTGAACCAATCAGCGAACCAAGTGCGGAACGCGGCCTGGTTTTTCAGGATCCAAATCTGTTTCCCTGGCTTAGCGTTCGCCGCAACATCGAGGCCGGTCTTGTCGCGCGTGGGGTGTTGCGTGAGAAACGAAATGAGGTGGACGAATTGATGCGACTCGTGGGGCTGGAAGCATTTGGCGACGCTTACCCGCACCATCTCTCCGGGGGCATGGCCCAGCGCGTTGCTCTTGCCCGAGCGCTCATTAACCACCCTAAGGTTCTCCTGCTCGACGAGCCGCTCGGCGCGCTTGATGCTTTTACCCGGATGCGTATGCAGGATGAGGTGCTGCGCCTCTGGGAAAACCGTCGCACCACCATGCTTCTCGTCACCCACGATATCGACGAAGCGATTTACATGAGCGATCGCATCATGATCATGACTCAGCCTCCGGGCAGGATCGATCAGACCATTGCGAATACACTCGCTCGACCCCGCGATCGCAGCAGCTTGGGATTCCTGCGCCTCCGCGGAAATATTCTCGAGCACCTCCATTTCGCGGGCAACGCGACGGCTGCAAACGGCACGTGACATTCACACGATCGCTCACGGAGTTCGGCGCGCTCGATTTTCTCACCCGCTCGAAAATGCCAGGCGTCGCCGCGGCCGCTTGAACGGATACGTTACCGGCTAAAGGCCGCCGCGGTACAGAACCACATTTCCAGAACTACTTCCCCCCGCTGTAAAAATGTAGGTCTGCCCGCTTTGCGCATTCAAGGACATTTCCCATGGAATCGGCGATCGCGAGCGGGTCGCCAGCACTGCTAAAACATGCCGGCCAGGTGTCAGGACGCCTTCATAATCGCGGGCGTATCCAAGCGGCGCAGTTTGCTGGCCATCGATCCACAATTGGACGATCACGTTGACGCCCAGATTTGGCATTCGTCTTATGATCAAACGCGCAGGGGCTTGGCTTGTCGCTGCAGCGTGCGCTGAGCGCGGTTCGGCACCCATCGCCTGACCAGTCACGAACGCACTGCAGAACAGCGAGACGATGAGTAGAAGGATCGCGCTGCGGGTACTGTAATTAGGTGTTTTCATTAGTTTGTTACTCCGTGGATGAACTTTCGTTACTCGTTAGCCAATTATGTTGACCCCTAAATTCGGATTGCGCCTTATGATTAAACGAGCAGGGGCCTGGCTCGACGCGACGTGAAATGACCGTGGATCGGCAGCCGTCGCCTGACCGGCGGCAAACGCGCTAAAGAACAGCGAGACTATGAGTAGAAGGATCGTGCTCCGCCTATTGTAGTGATGTATCCTCACGATTGTTAGTCTCTTTCGGCTCAAGCTTACCATTCGATAAATGCGCCATTCAAGCTTTATCGCATTCCGCTCATCAATCATCTCCCAGCTAAATTCGCTGTAGCTTATTCTTGTTCCTTTTTCGAGGTTTGATGATCACAGAGACGAAACAAACCGCACCTCACCTCGTACGCGCGCTCAAACTGCGCGACCTGATCCTGTTCAATCTGGTCGCGGTCCTGGGTCTCAGGCATCTTGGGACGACAGCGAGATTCGGGACTGGGTCGTTGCTGATGTGGCTAATCGCCGCCGTGTTCTTCTTTATTCCGCAGGGATTGGCCGTGATCGAGCTGTCATCACGGTTTCCGAAAGAGGGCGGTATCTATTTCTGGACGAAACGCGCGTTGGGCGAGGGTCACGGGTTTTTGTGCGGCTGGTGTTACTGGATCAACAACGTCCTGTATTACCCGAACCTGCTGATTTCGGCCGCGGTCATCGCGACTTTTATGCTCGGGAAAAGTGGGAGTGGGCTGAGTAACAATTGGGCGTATGTGCTGCCGGTGACGCTCGGCGTGCTGTGGATCGCCACGTTGATAAACATGGTCGGCCTCGGCACGGGGAAATGGTTGCAAAACGCCGGCGGCGTCGGCACGTACATCCCCGGGCTTGTTCTGATCTTGTTGGGTCTTTACGGCGCGATGACGGCTCCTCCTGCCAATAAACTCAGCGTGGCAACTTTGACGCCCGATCTGGGCAACCTCCCCGCGTTGAACCTGCTGGCTTCAATTGCGTTCGCGTTCGCGGGGCTCGAGTTGGCGTCAACGATGGGTGACGAGATTGAAAATCCGCGCCGTAATCTGCCGCGCTCGATCTTCATCTCCGCACCGTTGATCGCCGCCGCATATATTGTCGGGACAGCAGCGGTGCTGTGGCGCCTGCCTAACAAGGATGTCAATGTAGTCTCAGGATTTCTGCAGGCGATCAAGGCCGGCGCCGATAACATTTCTCCGACGCTGGGGTGGCTCGCCCCGTTCTGCGCGGCGCTTTACACCGTCGGTAATCTCGGCAGCGTGGGCGCCTGGCTGATCGGGCCTGCGCGCGTGGCGTTCGTGATCGGGCTGGACCGCTATTTCCCGAAAGCTTTCGGAGCGGTGCATCCGCGCTGGCACACGCCGTATGTAGCGATCCTCGTTCAGGCGACACTCGGGACTATATTTTTGTTTGTCTCGGTGCTCGGGAGGGGCACGAATGTCGAGGACGTTTATCTCATCCTGCTCGACACGCAGATTCTGATTTATTTCATCCCGTATCTTTATTTGTTCATTGTTTTTTTGATTCATCGTCGACGCAGCGAGAACGCCAGTGAGGTCGTGCTTGCGCCCGGCGGATCTATTGGCGGATGGCTCACCGGCTTGAGCGGTACAATCGTCACGTTGTTTGCGATGATTATCGCGACGATTCCTCCACCGGATATGGGAAACCCTCTGCTGTTCCGGTTAAAGGTCATTGGCGGGGCGCTCGGATTCATTCTGATCGGCGGATTGATCTGCTGGCGCGCTCGTTTGAAAGGAAAATAAATTAAAGAGTCGAGCGTCAGCTCGGCTTAACCAGACTGCGGTCTGTTTACCAGAATCCTCAGTTACAAATGTCAGCGATATGAGCCAATTCCCCCGACGCCCCAGACGATTTGGTGTTACTATCCTGTACCTCTAACGCAATCTAGCCCTCCATCCCTGCTCCGCTGCTACCCAACACCACGATTTCAAGCGTCTCGGGGCGAAAGAGGTTACTTCTCTTCGTGGTAGGGCCGGTGGGCTTGGTAAAGTGCCAGTCGGCTTTTGGCGTCTGCGGCGTCTTTTTCGGATAAGTTTGAAGTTGCGAGGAATTTCGTTTCCCACCTAATCGCGGCCTCGAAATCTCCCGCTTCGGCATAAGCGGCGGCCAGCGTGTCTACAAAATCTGGAGATTTCCATTCCGACAGTTCACACGCCTTGGCTGCATACTCCACAGCTTTCTTTCCGTCGCGGAAACCGGCTTGCGCGCATGTCGCTAGAAGCGATGCGAGGATATCGTAAGCGATCGCGTCCTTTGGATCGAGTCGGATGGCTTCGTCGTAGTCGGCAATGGCCCTGTCATAGTCGTTCTTGGATTGGTAGGCGTTGCCACGGCCGATGTAAGAAAGCACGAATTTTGGATCGACTCGGATGGCTTCGTCGCAGTCGGCAATGGCCTTGTCGTAGTCATTCTTGGATTGGTACGCATTCCCACGGGCGGTGTAAGGAAACGCACGTTTTGGATCAAGCCGGATGGCTTCGTCGTAGTCGGCAATGGCCTTGTCATAGTCGTTCTTGGATTGGTAGGCGTTGCCACGGCCGATGTAAGGATTCGCGAATTTTGGATCGACTCGGATGGCTTCGTCGTAGTGGGCGATAGCTTTTTGCGTATTGGCGGCACGATCTCCAGTAGGCAATATGCTATATGCAATGCCGAGATTGTTTTGTGTTATCACCCATTTTTTCTGATCGACTTTCTCGTACACTCTCGCTGCCTTTTCATAGAGGCCGATCACTTCTTGAGAATTGGCGGCCTCGCTTTCTTGACCGAGACCCCAAAGGCAAAATGCTGTGAAGAATTGAAGGTCGGCAAGTTCGTTCGGTGAAGCTCCCTGGCGTCCTAACGCGGTTTTGAAATGGGGCAAAGCTTCTTCGTATTTGCCTTGAACAAAATACGAATAACCGGCAGCGAAATGTATCAAATAGAACGGCTCGTCCACAAGTTCCTCTGGCAAATGCAACTCACTGATGCTCTGCTCCTCGTGAGTGCGTTCGCGCGCAGCGCTCCAGTCTTCTAGTGGAGCCATAACAGTGATGCGCGGGTAGAATTTGTTCTCACCGATTTTCCGTCCCCAGATGACAATTTTTGCATTGAGCCGCTGGCCGATGGCCCGAGCGCGTTCATGCGCTACTTTGAGACCGTTGTTCTCATTGACCATTTCTCTCGTCGTGTGAACTTCGATCTGTTGCCCCGTCGCTTCTTTTTGGAGTTCCGCATTGAGCTTCTCGACCAGATCGCCCTGCAAGGAATTGAGGGCGCCGTCGTCACCCACAATGCGCGCGACCAGAATCCCAGTAAGATTTTTCGAAAAACCCCGTTCGCGTTGGAAAACGAAATGGTTAACCAAGATGGCGGCCCCCGCGAGGACGGCGATGAGAAGCACAACGCTAATCTGCCGGCGCAGCACCTTTTTCTTTTCTACGGCCGTCGTACCGACCCACAGCCAGAAAAGATATCCCGCGGCCAGAAAGACCAAAGCGATCCCGAGATTCGCGCCCCCGAGCTGGTCTAAGATGCGCTTAATTACCTCGGCAATCGCGTCAGCGACAGCGAGGATAAGGGACCGCGCTTATCAGATCAATCCCCATTACTCAAACGGGGGATTAGATTGAGGTGGGGGAACGGGGTCATCACACGCGTAAGAATTCCTTGTGCAATAGCGCGACTTTGCAACCCTGCAACCTTGCTGCCCTGTAACTTTGCACCAGGGATTCAGTGCGTTGAAGCGGCAGAGCGGTGTGCTTCACTGCTCCCCTGCTACCAAACAACAGGGTTTCCAAGTCTCGGGCGACAGGGGTTCACCGGTTCAGGGATTGAAATGATTAATTCGACGACCTCAAAGCACTCCTACTTTCGAATTGGCTACTTATAAACGGTTTCCGGCTCGGGTTCAGAAAGGAGTTGTTGAAAACCTGGATCGTTACGTATTGGATCCCAGACGGGGTCGATCCTTAGACGCGTAACAGAAACGTATTCTCCAGCAGGGATCGTGAGCAGTTGCCGAAGTGTTTTCACTGCCTCTTCGGACTGACCAGTGTGCGCTTCGATTTGGGCCAGACCTAAAAGAAAATTCGCGCCGACAATCGCATCTTTTTCGATTGTCATGGACTCTGCAGCCTCTCGCGCGATACGAAGGGCATCGGCGTTACGTCCGAGGCAAACGTAAACCCAAGCTAACTCTGTTACCGATGTATGGTCTTCTGGCTGACGCTGGGCTCGCTTAGCTTCGAGTGAGACGCCTGCTTCCTCGCATTCGGGTTTTGCTGCCGCATTTTGGCCAGCAAGCACCTGAATACCAATTCGCGCCCTCAGCTTGTTTAGCCGCTCTTCGGCTGTGTTCGTCGGATGCAAGTCCCATCTCTTAAGAGCATCAGCGAAATGCCTCTCAAGCACGTCGAGATACACGTCCTCGTGAATCATCTGAGAAATGACGATGCCGTACGGGCTAACTTGCCCTTTCGGATCCGCCGGTCCTTCCTCCCACAATCGCCTAGCACCCCGAACATCGCCGGTGCCGTTTACATAGGTAGTGCCAAGGTGAAACGAAGCATTTATATTCTGCGGGTCGAGCGCTAGGGCGCGGTTAAAGGCTCGTTCAGCGTCGCTCCAACGACGAAGCAACCCGTATGTACCTCCGATGTTAGTATAAATCCCAGCGTGGCGCGGATCGAGTTCCAACGCCCGTTCATCTTCAGCAAGCGAGCGTCGCCATTCACTGCGGCGGCGGTAAATGGCCGCCCGGCAAGTCCGGGCCTCGGAATTATTCGGCTGGAGTTCGATCGCTCGGTCGAGTGCTCTCAGCGCAGAATCATAGTCACGATGGCCCCAGTAATAAAATGTACCCAGCGCCAGATATGCGTCTGGCAATTCAGGAGCTACTGCGAGTGCGCGTTCAATAGCAGACCTTACCTCCTCCAATTGTGCCGGAGTCAGACGGTTGCTAAACCAATGCCGATTTAGACGGTTGTTAGCGAGTCGCGCATAAGCAAGGGCAAAGCTCGGATCCCGCGTCAGCGCTTGCCGATAGAAAGTTTCGGCGCGACCGAAAAAATCTGCGCTTTCGGTGCCCTCAGCCTTGCGTTCCTCGTATTCACCTTTCAGGAACAGATCGTAGGCTTCGGTATCGTGAGTTGGCGCGACAGCGAGGGTACTCGCCTGCCTCGGTGAAAGCTTTGCGCGCATTGTTTCGGCAATCTCCTGCGAAACATCGCTCTGGACTGCAAAAATATCCTTTAGATCGCGATCATAACTCTTCGCCCAAAGGTGTGTGTCGCTGCGCGCATCGAGAAGTTGCACATTCACTCGCACTTTGTCTCCAGCTTTCTGAACGCTGCCTTCGAGTACCGTGGCCACGCCAAGTTCGCGCGCCACTCTCTTCAAGTTTTCCGGCTTGCTCTTGTATTTGGCAGAGGAAGTTCGCGAAATAACCTTCAGGTCACCGATGCCAGCGAGTTTGGTCAAAATTTCATTCTGAGTGCCGTCAGCAAAATAGGCGTTGTCTGGATCGCGGCTCAGATTGTCGAAGGGGAGGACCGCGATGCTCTTGAACGGAATTGCCCCAGCCGCGTTCATGAATTTCTCTTGTAAGCGGCGAAGCATCCAAAATCCAACAAGCAACGCCGCAACTAGGAGCAAAGCTGCGACAGAAGCAGATTTAACTCGAAAAGCAGTTCTGGCCTGCCTCAACTTTGTGGGCAGAGCTGGGCTCCCGAGCTGATCCGTGTAAAGATTGACGATTGGAATCCTTGTGCCGTGCTTCGCCTCGACTGTACCGACGTGGTGCAAATACGAGTGCCAATGAGCGTAGTGTTCCAAGTCTTCCGCGAAATGCTTGGAGAGGAGAATATGTCCGGCGTCTCCGCAAGACATGACCTGCTGTGCCACGTTAATTCCGGCCCCAGCGAGATTGGCCTGATCATTGACGTCTGCAAATGGATTGACCGGGCCGCTGTGAATGCCCATGCGGAGTTTAAGCTTTGGATGGCTTTGTAGCGCCTTGCTGATTTCCAGCGCGCATTCCACTGGCGCTTCCGGATTATTTGTAAATACGAGCACCATTCCATCGCCCGTAGGCAAACGCGTCAGCTTTCCCTCAGCTTCAGCACCGCGGAATTGCTCGGTCTCTCGAACAATTCGATTGAGGTCTTGTACCGACTTTTTTTGTTCGTCCGCAAGCAGCTTTGAGTATCCGACGATGTCTAGAAACAGGATATGCCCGACCTCTAGACGGAGATGCGGCTCTTCAATACTCGACATGTCGCCTCCTCCGGGTTTGGAGTTGGTGATCTGCAGTCTTGTCAGGTAATGTCCTACAAGTCAATCGGGGATTAGCCAAGCTGAAAAATCAGGGGCGCTCCGCTGTTCGAAGGCGTATGTGATCGCCTGTAAAACTAAATGCCGCACTACTTCGATGCGGGACTTTCACTCTATGGCCACGCGTAGAGGTCCGCGGTGTTTTTGCCGTCAATTTATGCGCGCAATTTTTGCCATTTATTCGCGGGGTTTGTCACGATCAGGTGCCCGTTTTCCGTATCTTCGCAAGCTCAGCCAAAGTATAGGAAACGTTCGGGTGCGGTCAATAAATGGCCAAGAAGTGGCCAAGTGTCAAAAATCGTAATTGAACACCAATGAAAATCTATCTATACAACTACCTATTAGTAAGGCAGTTAATTGGTGAGCCGGCAGTCGGATTCGAACCGACGACCTGCTGATTACAAATCAGCTGCTCTACCAGCTGAGCTATGCCGGCAAATATCTTATTATAATCAATTTACAACAATTCAACTTGTAGGCCGAAATTATCAATTGACATCCTGTTGACGCTACGGCAAGATTTTGACGTGAAAAAGCCATCTTTGAAAGTCCTGCTGTATCGCCACCATCCGGAGTATAAGTTTTGCCTTGATCTTCGCCCTTTTGGGAAGGGACGCAAGTTCTTCAAGACGCGGGCCGACGCCGACGCGGAGCGACTCCGGCAAAGCACGCTCTTAGAACGCCACGGGCGGGAGGCGATTGGTTTGCCACAATGGGAGCTTTCTGATTTCATCACGGCAAAACGCAAACTGGCGGACTACGGCTGGACTATCAATGACGCGACAGAGTTTTCTATTGATCACTTGGAGAACATCCGGCGTTGCAAAATCACTGTAACACAGCTCGCCGACGAGGTCGTTGAGGCCAAGCGCAAAGATGGACGCTCGGCAAAGTATATCAATGATCTAAGGTTGAAGCTGAAGCGGTTTTGTCAGGACTTTGGCATTCGGCCAGTCGTGGCGGTCGGCCCGGAGGAAATCGACAAATGGCTTCGTGGTCTCGATTGTTCGCCGAAAAGCCGAGCGGATTACCGGGCGAATATCGGCGTGTTATTCAGTTATGCTGAGCGGTTGCAGATGATAGACAGGAACCCCGTTTTACGCACCGCAAAGCCTAAACTGGTGGACAGTCCGCCGGAGATTTTTACTGTGGATGAACTGCAGGCACTATTGGAAGCAGCACGCCGCATCGCTCCGGAGGTCCTTCCGATGCTTGCTATCGGCGCGTTTACTGGACTGCGGGACGCTGAAATCAAGAGGCTGGATTGGGACGAAGTGAATCTTGTGCGCGGGTATGTTGAGGTTAAAGCGGCCAAGGCAAAGAGCGCGCGGCGGCGGCTCGTCCCGATACAGCCGAATCTCGCGCAATGGCTCGCGCCATTTAACGCAACAAAAGGCCCGGTCGTGCCAGTGAACGCACGCAAGAAACTGGACGCGGTGCGTCAAGCCACTGGCCTCGCGCGCTGGCCTAAGAACGGTCTGCGTCACTCATTCGCCTCGTATCGTCTAGCGGCTTGCCACGATGCGCCGCGCGTAGCGTCCGAGCTTGGACACACCAGCCCGCAGATGCTCTACAGCACATATCGGGAATTGGTGCTGCCCGAGGAAGCGGAGCTCTACTGGCAGATTGCGCCAGCGGATGAGGCAAAGAACGTTGTCACGTTCGCCGCCTCCTGATAAAACCCACGCGGCAGTTATCGGACATGCGCCTTTTGAGAGAATCACGGAGACACGAGTGCCAATGAATCACGAGAGGAAGGAAACGTTCACACAGCAAGTCCGGGGTATAGAGAAGCGCCCGCGAGCCCCGAAAAAGCCCGCGGGGATGACTGGCCCCACGAAGGAGCGAGACGAAACGAAACAAAGGGGCAGTGGCGCCGTATTTGTTCTAGCTTGGCTAAAGCTGCTATCGAAGATCGCGCCATTCACAAAGAAGCCCGGCCGTGAACGCTCAAAGCTAGTGAGTGACATCGATTTTCCAGACTTGTTGCCGCAGGCAAAGGCTGTTGCCCTGCTTTTCAAACACCCCGATCCCGAATGGTTCAAAAGCGTAATCGAGGTGCCTACGCTTGTTAAGCATAAGAAGTTCTTTATCGATCTGGGCAAGTGTCTATCAGGCGAGATTAACCCTGAACTCTGGGACAAGCGCGACATTGATATCGCCGAAATTGTTGTTTCCAATCCACGGATGCGAGCAAAGGAAGCGGTGCGTGAATTGGTGAAGCGCGGGCACCGCCCTATTAGCGAGGAAAATTTCCGAAACTGGAAATCGAAGCTGCTTAGGGCCAAGCGTGAATACGAGGCGTTTCGGGAAGGTCGGTGGTTTCCGAAACCGTAACAAATTTCACCCGTTCACTGTTGCGGAAGATTCCGACTAACGGTGCCACAGTCGGAGCATGAAGAACAACTCATGCTTTCAAATAACCGCAAACATCGGGAACGGGCGTGCGCCGCTCCTAACGATACAAGACGCCTGCGCGTTTCTGCAATGCACGCGCCGTTACGTTGAACGAATGGTGCGTAGCGGCAGGCTGCGCGCACTTAAGCCAACTGGGAAACTCGTTCGATTTCGGCAAGCCGATCTCGATGCGTTTATTGAGAGTGGCGCCACGATTGGAGGTGCAGAATGAGCACGCCAAAGGCAAATGGCGCGTCGCTACATGGGCCCCCCTCGCTCCGAACCGGACGTTTGCACAAGAAACCGGCTCGCAAGCTTCACAGCAGCGACACATTTGGCACGCCGGAGCTTTGCACTTGGACGGTTGAGCCTAGCACTTGCCGATTTCAAACGAGGCGTCCTGATTTCGCGCGCAAACTAAGCCAGCGCAGCGGCGCACGGCTTGTGGCCTGCGCAGTAGCTGGCGGTTATCTGCGCATCTTCGAGGAAAGAATCGAGCCGTGGCGAGCCAGAGAACTCGTGAAACGCTTTTTAACGCCGACTAATGGAGCGTTTTTGGATCTAAAACGCCCGCCAGCGCGTCGGCAATCGCGGGGGGTACCCCCCACAACGGGAGGAGTCAAATGAGCGATAGAAATGATCTGCGGCAACATCCGAAAATTATCGAAGCGATGCGCGTTCTGCCACTGCCAGAACTAATGAAGCAGCTAGAGCTTGGCCCGTATGTGAATACACACGCCAACGTCCAATGCCCCCTGTGCCATCGCGAGGGCACCTTTGCGCTTCGTGAGAACAGTGATAGCACCTGGTTCTTTGAATGTTCGGTCTGCGGCAGCGGAGATAAAATCATGTTTCTTCGGAGATACCTAAAGCTCGGCAACTTGGAGGGCGCTGGCCGTTACCTTGAAATGGCTGGCGTTATTGACGGGCCAAAACCGAAACAACCGCTCACTGGCGGTCCCCAATCCGGCAACGGCGCAACAAACGGCAAAACCGTTGAATCCCCTGCCAATCCTGCGGTCAAACCACGACCCCTGGGCAAACTACTGGACGCTATCACTGGCATCCTACGGCGCTATGTAGTTTTTCCTCTGCAGGAACAAGTAACCGTGATCGCTATCTGGATTGTCCACACCTGGGTGTTCAAGGCGTTCGATTATACGGCCTACCTGTTCATATTTAGCGCCGCTAAGAGGTCTGGTAAAAGCCGAGTCTTGGAAGTTATCGAGCAGCTTGCAAGGCACCCGGTAAAGACGGAAGGCCCGAGCTCGGCGTCGCTAATACGCAGCATCAGCGAAAGCCATCCCCCGACACTGCTGATTGATGAAGTTGATACGATTTACGGCGGCAAAGGCGACGGGGAAGCGGAAAACACACGCCGGTTTCTGAACGCGGGGTATAGACGCGGCGCTAAGTTCCTGCGATGCGTAGGGCAAGGCGCGGACATTCACGTTAAAGAGTTCCCGGCCTTTTGCCCCAAAGCGTTAGCTGGCATCGACCGCTGTTTGCCGGACACTGTGCTGGACCGCAGTGTGCCTATCGAGCTTGTGCGGCAATCACGCCAAGAAAGGGCTGAGCGATTTCGCGAACGTGAAGTTAGAGCCGTGGTTGCTCCTCTTCGCGCCGAACTTCAAGCACTGGCGCAACAGCCCAGCGTAACAGACGCGCTTAGGGATGCGCGTCCGGGCCTACCCGAAGAACTGAACGACCGCGTTCAAGACATCACAGAGCCTCTTATTGCCATTGCGGATCTTGCTGGCGGGGAGTGGCCGGGCTGGATTAGAAGCGCCGTGGTTAAGCTCTATAGCGGCGAAGAAGATGCCGATATTGGCGTAAAGCTCCTCATGGACATTCAGAGGGTTTTTGATGGCAAGCATGCCGAGAAACTTCCGACAAAAGACCTCCTAGAGGCACTGATTGCCATTGAGGATGGGCCATGGGCGCTGCTGTTTGAGGACGCCTTGCGACCGGACAGAGTGAAAGCTGCTGCCGCTAAGCTGGCGCGGCACCTAAAGCGTTACAAAATCAAACCCTGCAAGATTCGGTTTGGGGAAGAAACCGCGCAAGGGTACCAGAAGGCCGATTTCAAAGAGGCTTGGGAGCGGTATCTACCCACCTCTGCCCCCATTTCTCTGAAAGTCGGAACAAACGGAACAGACGGAACAGAACCCGATTCTGCGAGCGAAAATGATGTTCCGACTTCCGTTCCATCAACTCGGAACATGTTTCACAAGGAAAGAACGCCAAATGTTCCGAGTGTTCCGAGTGTTCCATCAAACCTAGAGGAAGAGGGAGACGTTGAGATTTAGGCACCGACCTTCACCGCGTGCGTGCGTGCCCGGGAGTTGTCGCAGCAGAAACAGGGAACCAAACACCGAAAGGTTTTCACCGGGGCGACTTTAAGGAGAAAGCCGCAACAAGCGCCACACACGATAGAGGGAATGTTGCGGCTGTCGCGCCTTCCCAGGAGGAGGACGCAGGAGTCGAGATTTAGTCACGCATGCGCGATCGATCCCCGGCCTCAACAGCTTTAGCACGCCACGCCAAGCCGGAGTTGTGTTCACTTGGCCCGGGGACAGGGCCTTTGATCGGCTGGTTTTCTCGTCAACTTGGCGTGCCTGCCCCTTTTAGAATCTGGCCGGACAACTCTTGCGGGATGACGCGGCCACCGCCGGGGCCGGCGGTGTATAGCCCCCCACTTTCCACGGTGCACATAAAGGCGCGGGCCAGACTGGACGAGCCTGCGTTCTCCCACGACCTTGAAACCAGCGACTAGCAATTTGTGCGTCAGGGGGACGACTGCGGAAGTTTCCACGATAGCGGTGCCGTTTCGCCAGGCGAGCGCATCCCCGTCCAGCGTTGTGTCGAGGTATTGCTTCGCAGCCGAGTTCCGTGGCTCAACCGCCACGTTTGGCCCGCTGTAGTAGAACAGGAAATCAGCGTGGGGTGGTGGTTCAGCCTTGAACATCGGGGTCCTCCAGTATATTTCCGTAGCTCCCGCTGCCTTCGGCCCCGCTCTGGCCTCTGGTGTCCATTGCGCCCGGAACTTCGAATGCTTCCGGGGCGGGCGGCGGAAACCCGAGTTTTTGAAGTTTCTTGAGCAACTCCACCCGCGCCTCTTCCCGTGTACGAGCATGCACCGCAACGTAGTAACCGTCGCGAATGTAACCGAGCCAGCCTTCATCGCTTTGCGCGCTAAGCAGCAAGATCATTGTCGATTCTCCTGTAGACTTGCGCGGCGGAACGGGCGCGCTGCGAATAGCAGTTGATCACGCATACGCCACGCTTTGTGCCTGTCCTTTGTTCCAAGCGACGCGCGTATGCGCTGCTTTGTGAGTGGCGTGGGGTGGACCGTGTAATGGCACCACCACGTTCCGTTGTTGTTCCAGAGGTGATGATCCGGGTTTGCCGGATTAAGCCGAATAGCTAATGAATGCGTCATGGCGATTTGCTCGTTGCGCAAACGCCATCAAGGGAGATTTGGTTCGCCGGGGGGCATTCGCCTCGGCGCACATCTGCGAGAAAAACTGTTTCCCGCAATCCACCGTGGTTTCTCCAACCCGGTTGGCAGACCGCGCCTCAATGCGAGGCTCAGTCACTCTCGATGTCGTCCACATGTTCAAAACACAGCGAAGTTATGGAGCGGAGGCTCCGATGCCAGCGAAAATGCGTTTATGACACAGATTAGGGATTCCGGTCAATGCTGTGTCTCAGCCGTGGATTCCAAGGGCAGAACGATCTGGATTGCCGATGCACATCGTGGCGACGGAAAGCGTTTCGTTGTGCGCGCGGATGGGATACTGACCGGTTTTATGGGGCTTGAATCCGTGATCAAAACCCCAGCGGTGCGTTAAAGAAAAATTGTAACCTCTGCTCTGCGCTTGCGGTCATGATCTTTGAAGAGCGCGATGAGGGCACAGGAAAATAACAAACATAACCGTCAAACCTCAATGGCTCACCAAGTCCACACATACACCGAGCTTCGGCGGCAGATTCACGACGACCTGCGGATTCAACATCCGGAATGGGTCCAGCCGAATGGCGAATCTCCCATGTGTGATTTTTACGAGGCGCGTCTCATGGATCTACTCAACACTTTGACGCGAAACGGACCTAACCGGTCTGTCGCCGCGCCGCTCGCGCCTTAGCCGGTCGTCTAGCGTTTCGGAACTGGATAATTTTCGTTATCAGTTCCTTCTCGGCTTTGCGCGTGGCCACGAATTCCTCACTTGCAGCGGTGATTACTTCTTCGAAGTCTGAGAATCCGCGATCCACTTCAACCGCTGCAACACAGAAGTCGCCCTCTGTAGAAGTGTGGGTCATACGATTGACTCCGTGAACCAGTGAATCCCTGTCGCCCTGAGACATTGGAAACGTGTTCTCTGGTAGCAGGGGAGCAGTGGATTCGGGCTGCAAGGTTAGCGAACGCAAAAAGAATTGACCTCTGATCGCTATTTTGCCAAACTCCCGACTCAAAGTCTTCTCTTGGAAACCTCAACCCTGACTGAAAGCCTAAAAAGACATGAAAACCGATCGCTCGTTTAATTTTCGAAATCAGGTTCTGCCGGTACTGCGCATCGCGAGTGCAGGCATGCTCTTCATCGCAGCGGCAATCGCATTCTTAGCGGCAACCAATATCGCCCCGCTACGCGCGGGAAGCGCCCAAACCTACATCGTGCTTTACAACACGCAGTCTGTTTCGGCCGACGCCGCCGCTATTATCGCAAAAGCCGGTGGTACCTTGGTCGCCAGTTACAATGCCATTGGTGTCGTGATCGCGCGCTCCGATAATGACGCGTTTCGCAGCAACTTGATGATGAACTCTAACATTCAGGGGGTTGCGGCCACTGACAAATTCGCGACGCAGCTACCTAA